>JACCDS011815305.1_pt1 | contig 14333 bp, 14 predicted proteins | sample 7446441 | NCBI WGS metagenome assembly JACCDS01 (sample SAMN15323445, study PRJNA562643) | freshwater metagenome | isolation source: river surface water | place: USA:Blue River Watershed | collected 2017-08-17 | reverse complement strand
TTGTACAAAAAATTAAAGAAGGTAAGGATGATTTTGGATTCAATGCAAGAACTGAAGTATTCGAGAACTTGTTTAAAGCAGGTGTAATCGATCCAACTAAAGTATCAAGAGTTGCATTAGAAAACGCTGCATCTATTGCTTCAATGTTATTAACTACAGAATGTGTAATTGCTGACAAACCAAAAGCAGAAGCTCCAGCTCCAGGCGGTGCTCCTGATATGGGTGGCATGGGTTACTAATACTGTTAGAACAATACAGAAAAGGCCTCGATTATATCGAGGCCTTTTCTTTTGTAAAGAGTCTCCGAAGGGACTCTTTATTTTTTAAAATACAATTGAAAACCTTTCGTTAATAATAATTGCGCCACACCATAAGTCATCATAGTAACTAATCCGATCTGAGGTATAGGTGTATGGATTGACCATTGAAATTTATTGAATGCCAATACTGCATCAGAAGTGATAAAGAACAACATCCCTGGAAACCAAAATAATTGTGCAATTAAGTTTGTCTTGTCATTTAATGACGCTCTAAAAGCTTTGACAGCAGAAAGACATATTAATAACATATAAACCAAAATTGGATAAATCAAATTCCCCATGGATGGTGCTAATTGTTTATAAATACCAAAACAAAACAATACGAATAAAGCAGCCACTGCGTATACTTTATATAACTTTTTATCCCCTGCTGGTTTAATGCCATTGAAAAAAATAATATTACAAATATGCGTTGACATGAAAGCAATCATTCCAAGAATAAAATATTTTTCATTAGTCAATAACACATCACCTAAAAAAGATCCAAACAATCCAATACTTACCCACCACTTCCCTTTTGGAGCATTCTCACTATACTCTTGACATGCCAAAAACAAAATTAAAGTAGGCAGTAATAATGCCTTTGTAATAAATTGAACTGTTGCAAATGAATCACCTAAAACCTGTGCATATAAATGTGCACTCAACAATAAAATATAAATAGTGATTCCGAATTTTTGAATAAAAACTTTCATAGGGTTGTTAAATTTATAAACTAAATATACGCAAAGGCTCGTAGTTAAAAAGCTTTGATTAAATTTGCTTATGCTAAATAAGGACGAAGAAGCATTTTATCAACAATGGGAAAAAGAAAGAACCCTCCCTCAATACAAAAGAAAACCTTTTTTAAGAGGTTTAAGTGTTGGTCTTTCTTTAGGGGTGTTGGTATTGATTATCTCCGAACTGGGTTGGTACGAGAGAGCCAATATGATTGCCAACAGCAGAAGTAATAATTTATGGATCGTATTAGCCATTTTAATTATATCAGTTGGATTTGCATGGCTCTACCAACAATTTAGTGCTGAAATGAACGAACAGAGATATCAAGAACTCAAACATATAAAAAACAAAAAATGACCATTTTTACTCAAAATTCATCAAAAATGAAGGCTTTTTCATCAATTTTAGGCTTTTTTGCCCTGTTTTTATCCATTTTGACAATTTCTAGTTGTTCCAAATCAAGTGATTCAACCGCTAATGAAAAAGATCAGATGATTACTTATGCTAAAGCCAATTCCATCAATTATACAGAAGACGCATCTGGAATTTTATATGAGATTACCAATCCAGGAACTGGTGTTAAACCAAGCGTAAGTAACACAATTACAGTTACTTATAAAGGTAAATTGTTAAATGGATCTCAATTTGATGCTGGCACAATTACCTACCCATTAAGTAGCTTAATTCAAGGATGGCAGATCGCTGTTCCAAAGATGGCTGTTGGGGGTTCAATGAAAGTGCTAATTCCTTCTAAATTAGGCTATGGATCTCAGGGTGCTGGATCTAGCATTCCGCCTAATTCTCCCCTATATTTTGAAATTACCTTAAACGCGGTTAGATAGGCAAAATTCCATTATATTTGCCGACTAAAAATCAGTTAATCAAACTATTATGCAACTCAAAGGATTAGTGCGCTTTTTTACATTTGCGCTTATTTTAATTTGTCTTTACCAATTGTCATTTACTTGGTTCGTTAAAAACCATGAATCTGCAATGGAGAAAAAAGCAAGTGCTTGGGTAAAAAAATTACCTACAGCTGAACAAATGTACCCAGGTAACAAAGAAGAGCAATTGTTATATAAGGACAGTGTAAATGATGCTCAAAAAGCTTACTTAAAGCATTTATTAGATAGTACAAAAGATACTAAGTTATTCTTTGGCTTAACTACTTATGCTGAAGCGAAAGAAAAGGAATTAATGTTAGGTCTTGATTTACAAGGTGGTATGAGTGTTACCATGGAAGTAGGTTTGGATGGATTAATCAAGTCTTTGGCAAACTATAGTAAAGAACCTGCATTTAATACTGCTTTAGCAAATGCAGTAAGTAAAAAAGCAAATAGCAATGCAGATTTAATTACATTATTTACTTCTGAATATAAAACTTTAAACCCATCTGGTAAGTTAGCGCCTTTGTTTGCTTCTAGAAGTAACGGTAAATTAAAGTTTGATGCTTCTGATGACGCTGTAACTAATTATTTAAGAGAACAAGCAACGGTTGCCTTCAATAACACTTATAAAATTTTAAGTACGCGTATTGATCGTTTTGGTTTAGCTTCTCCTACTATTAACCCAGATCCTACAAAAGGAATTATCAATATTGAATTAGCAGGTATTTCTGATAAAGAGCGTGTTCGTTCTTATTTACAATCTACTGCTAACTTACAATTCTTTGAAGTGTACACTTTTGAGAACAAAGATTTTCAAAATGGTATTTTAGCTGCTGACAAAGCGATTGAAGCAAGCTTAAATGGATTGACTGATTCTAATGCTGTTGTTGCATTAAAAGATACTAATATCTTAAACAGCAATAAGAACCCATTATTAAAAACAGTTCAATTTACACAACCATATCAATCTAAAACAGGTGCTTATGTATATCCAGGTGAGATTGGCTATATCTTGAAAAAAGATACTGCTAAATTGAACCAATACTTAGCATTAGCTGAAGTGAAAAATAAATTCCCTTCAAATTTAGTGTTCATGTATGGTAAAGCAGATGAAGAAACAACTGATGCAAAAGCAAAAGAAGTTCTTCCATTATACGCTATTAAAACATTAGATAACGGATTAGCTGAATTAGAAGGCGATCATGTTGCTAATGCTGCACAAGATTTTGACGAGCGCGGTAAAGTAGCTATCAAAATGAACATGGACAAAATTGGTACAAGCATTTGGGCTAAAATGACTACAAGAAATGTAGGAAAGCCTTTAGCGATTGTATTAGATAATATTGTTTATTCTGCACCTAATGTAAATGATGCAATTACTACTGGTAATTCATCCATCTCTGGTAACTACTCATTAAAAACTGCACAAGACTTAGCTCAAATTTTAGAGAGTGGTAAATTACCTGCTCCAGCTAAAATTGTTGCGGATCAACAAGTAGGTCCAACATTAGGTAAAGCATCTATCGAAGGTGGTGCAATGGCATTTGGCGTTTCATTCTTGGTGATTTTCGCTTTAATGTTATTGTATTTCAATACAGGTGGTTGGGTTGCTAATATTGCATTAATCTTGAACTTATTATTTACCATTGGTATTTTAAGTGCTTTAGGATTTACTTTAACTGCACCAGGTATTGCCGGTCTAGTATTAACCATCGGTATGGCAGTAGATACCAATGTAATTATCTTTGAAAGAATCAAAGAAGAATTAACCAAAGGCAAGAGCTATCAATTAGCAGTAACTGATGGATACAGAAGATCTATGTCTCCAGTATTGGATGCACACGTTACTACCCTTTTAACTGCGATTATCTTAGCTTATTTTGGTCTAGGTCCAGTACTAGGTTTTGCGACTACTCAAATCATTGGTATTTTATTATCATTGTTCTGTGGAATCTTAGTATCTCGTTTAATCACTGATATCTATACTTCTAAGAACAGACATTTTGAATATTTCACAGTTATTTCTAGAAATATTTTCAAGAATGCTAATTTCAAGTTTATCGAATTCAGAAAGTATGCATATATCTTATCAGCAGTTGTATTGGTAATGGGTATCGCTTCTTTCTTCAATGGATTTGATGAAGGTGTTGAATTTGCTGGTGGTCGTAGCTTCACTGTGAAGTTTGACAAAGCAGTTAATATCGAAGAAGTAAGAGATGAATTAAAAGTAGTATTTGGTGAAGCACCAATTATTAAAACAGTTGATACTAAGAACCAAATTAATATCACTACTTCTTATAAAATCAAAGATCAAGGAAATAATATCGACCAAGAAGTGGAGGCATTATTGTTCAAAGGTCTAAGCAAGCATTTCCCAGCTGGAACTAGCTTCAAAGAATTTGACGAAAACTACAAGCAAAAGCAACAAAAAGTATTGCCTTCTATCTCTGATGACTTGAAAGCAGGTGCTACTAAAGCAACCGTGTTTGCTTTAATTGCAATTTGTTTATACATCTTTATTCGTTTCCGTGACTGGAGATATTCTTTAGGTACTATCTTCTCATTGTTACACGATGTATTTGTAACATTGATTGTATTTAGTTTCTTAAGAAATTATGTACCATTCCCATTAGAGATTGATCAGCATTTTATTGCCGCGATCTTAACGGTAATTGGTTTCTCTATGAACGATACAGTAATTGTTTATGACCGTATTCGTGAAGACAGTCAATTATACAAAGGACAATCAAATTCATCTATCATCAATAAAGCGATTAACCAAACCTTAACAAGAACGATTATGACATCTTTAACGGTGTTCTTAACCATCTTAATCTTATTCATCTTTGGTGGTGAAGTAACTAGAGGTTTTGCATTCGCAATGTTAATTGGTGTAATCACTGGTACCTACTCTTCTATCTTTGTAGCTGCACCTGTATTAGTTGATTTTGCAAAAGACAAACCATTAGGTAAGTCTGAAAAGAAAAAGTAATTGAGACAGACATCAATAAAAAAAGGCCTCCAAATTTGGAGGCCTTTTTTTATATACATTAACTTAAAAACTATACTGAAAAAGATGTACCACATCCACAGGTATTAGAAGCATTTGGATTGGTAAAAGTGAACCCCCTGCTATTTAACCCACCCTGCCAATCAATGGACATACCATATAAGTAAATCTGATGTGGTGGTTCCATACAACATGGAATACCTTCAAAATTAAACAACATATCGTCTGCTTTTGGCGCATCAAAACCTAATACATAGGTCATACCACTACAACCTCCCCCTTTAACACCCACTCTTAATCTTTGTTGTTGATCAAAATCGGGCTCGGCCATTAATCTTTGAATTTCGGCAATTGCACCAGCTGTAAAGCTCACTGGAGTGGTTAAATTTTTGGTAGCTGACATAAAATCCTATTTGATACAAAATTACCTATTAAACCTGAAAATGAAAGGGCCGAAAATGTCGAAAATAGAAATATTCCAATAGGCTATTCCCTATTATTTTTCGTAAATTGAAGCATGGAATCTTTACCAAAAAAGACGGATAGTGGCATAGAGGTGAAAAAGGTATACACCAGTGAAGACTTGCCTAAAGAAATAGATGGTAATCAGCTACCAGGTACATTTCCATATACAAGAGGCGTTCAATCCGACATGTATAGAGGAAAATTATGGACAATGCGTCAATATGCAGGTTTCTCTACTGCAGAAGAAAGCAATCAAAGATATCATTTCTTATTAGCACAAGGTGTAATGGGTTTAAGTGTAGCGTTTGACCTACCTACTCAAATTGGATACGATGCAGATCATGATTTAGCAGATGGCGAAGTTGGCAAAGTGGGCGTTTCTATATGTTCTTTAAAAGATATGGAAATCTTATTTAAAGATATTCCTTTAGATAAGATTAGTACATCTATGACCATCAATGCAACAGGATTTATCTTATTAGCATTTTATGTTGCCCTAGCCAAACAAAGAGCTGTTGCGTTATCAGCCTTATCAGGTACCATTCAAAATGATATTTTAAAAGAGTACGCTGCAAGAGGTACTTATATCTACCCTCCAAAGCCTTCCATGAGAATTATCACGGATATTTTTGAATGGTGTAGTGAACACTTACCTAAATGGAATAGTATTAGTATCTCTGGTTATCATATTAGAGAAGCTGGAAGTACAGCTGTACAGGAATTGGCATTTACTTTAAGCAATGGAAAAGCATATGTACAAGCAGCCCAAGCAAAGGGTTTAGATATCAATGTGTTTGGAAAAAGACTTTCTTTCTTTTTTAATGCCCATAATAATTTGTTTGAAGAAGTAGCCAAATTTAGAGCAGCTAGAACCATGTGGGCTAAAATAATGAAAGACTTAGGCGCAACAGATGAAAAAGCACTGATGTTAAGATTTCATACTCAAACTGGCGGCGCCACTTTAACTGCACAACAACCTCATAATAATATTAGCAGGGTCACTGTACAAACCATTGCAGCTGTTTTAGGTGGAACACAAAGTTTGCATACCAATGGATTTGATGAAGCTTTGGGATTGCCTACACAAGAAGCTGCTAGTATTGCATTAAGAACGCAACAAATTGTAGCATTTGAAAGTGGTATTGCAGATACTGCTGACCCATTAGCTGGTAGTTATTTTGTAGAAAACCTCACCAAAGAGATAGAGGACAAATCTTGGGAATTGATGCAACAAATAGATCAAATGGGTGGAAGTGTTGCAGCCATTGAAACAGGATTCATGCAAAACAAAATTGCTGAAAGTGCTTATGCCTATCAGAAAGCAATTGAGTCCAACGAAAAAATTATTGTTGGGGTGAATCAATTTAGAAACGATAGTGAAATAGATATCCCTATTTTAAAGATCAATGAATCTATTAGACAGGAACAAATTAAAAATTTACAAACACTTAAAAACAATAGAGATCATCAAAAAGTAGCCGATTGTTTATTAGCTATTAAAACTGCCGCAAAAGAAGGAACTAATTTAATGCCTCCAGTAATTGAAGCAGTAGAAGCATTTTGCACACTTGGAGAAATTAGCGACGCTTTAAGAACCGTATTTGGTGAATATCAATCTTAATTATACTATACAATAAAACAAACACTATGCGTAAAATTTTACTTGGATTATTATTAACAAGCGCTTTGGTTGCAGATGCGCAGGATCTGCCAAAAGCTTATAATCAATTGATCAAAGAAGTGGAAGCTCCTATGATTCAATGGAGAAGACATTTCCATGAATTCCCTGAATTATCTAATAGAGAAACCAATACTGGGAAATACATTGCAGAATTCTTAAAAACATTGCCTAATGTAGAAGTGAGATATCCTGTTGCAAAAACGGGTGTTGTAGCTGTATTAAAAGGTGGTAAACCAGGAGCTACCATTGCATTAAGAGCTGATATAGATGCTTTACCAGTATATGAAAGAACTCCGGTTCCTTTTGCATCTAAAGTAACTACTGAATTCAATGGACAAAAAGTTAGTGTAATGCATGCTTGCGGACATGATTCTCATACAGCTATGTTAATGGCTACAGCTAAAGTATTAAGTACTTTACAAAAAGATTTACCAGGCACCGTGGTATTCTTATTTCAACCTGCTGAAGAAGGTGCTCCTGGAAATGAAGAAGGTGGTGCACCATTAATGATTAAAGAAGGTGCTTTAGACAATCCTAAAGTAGAAGCCGTATTTGGTATTCATATCTCTTCTCAAACACCAGTTGGAACAATAAAATACAAATCAGGTGCATTTATGGCATCTTCAGATTGGTTCACTATTAAAGTAAATGGAAAAGGAAGCCATGGTTCTCAACCTTGGGGTGGTATTGATCCAATTGCTGCAAGTGCTCAAATCATCGAAGGTTTACAACATATTGTGAGCAGACAAATGGATTTAACCAATGCGCCAGTAGTAATTACAGTAGGCACAATTAATAGTGGTGTTAGATCTAATATTATTCCTGAGACTGCTGAAATGACTGGCACCATTAGAACATTAGATTCAAAAATGCAAGAAGAAGTTCATCAAAGAATTAAACATACAGCAGAAACCATTGCTAAAAGTAGTGGAGCAACTGCAGATGTAACAATTGATACTAAAACATTGGTTACATATAATGATCCAGCATTAGTAAAGAAAACCTTACCTTCTTTAATCAAAGCAGCTGGTGAAGAAAATGTATCTGAATCAACTTGGGTAACAGGTGCCGAAGATTTTTCTTTCTTTGCTGCCAAAGCGCCAAGCTTCTTCTTTAATGTAGGTGCTTTACCAAAAGGTACTGATCCAAAAAATGCTGGCCCTCACCATACTCCAGATTTCTATTTAGATGAATCAGGATTTATTGTTGGTGTGAAAGCATTTACTCAATTGGTATTTGATTATAACACTAAAAAATAATGAGTCCCCTTTGGGAGACTCATTTATGGAATTAAATAAAAGTATTATTAAAAAAAGAGGAGTCTCATATGGGACTCCTCTTTTTTTTCTTCAGAGTCTACAATAGTGACTCTGATGTCAATTACTTTCTCGCTCCAAACAAAAGACTTCCAATTCTAACCATATTACTACCTAGTGATATAGCTAAATTATAATCACTACTCATACCCATACTTAAAATAGTAAATTGGTTACCCAATTGAACAGCTGCTTGATCAAAGATTTGTTTTAAAGAAGTAAACTCTTTGGTCAGTAAATGAGTGTCTTCAGAAAAGCTTGCCATACCCATTAATCCTTTAATTCGAATATTAGGATAATTTACTAACCTCCCACTTTGAATCAATTCTGAAATACTACCTGCATCAAAACCAAATTTAGTTTCTTCTGTAGCAATATGCACTTGCAATAAACAATCAATCACTCTATTTTGCTTAGTGGCTTGTTTATTAATTTCTTGTAATAATTTTTCAGAATCTACTCCATGAATTAAATGCACAAATGGCGCAATATATTTGACTTTATTGGATTGTAAATGTCCAATAAAATGCCATTGTATATCTTTTGGTAAAGAAGCTTCCTTATCTACTAATTCTTGAACATAGTTTTCTCCAAAAGCTCTTTGACCTAAATTGTATAATTCAACAATATCCTCATTAGGCTTGGTCTTACTGACAGCTATTAATTGAACCTGTTGAGGATTCAATTCGGCAATAATGGATTGATACAGTTCAATATTTACAGGCATTCAGAATAGTTGATTAGATCACAAAATTACTACTTTGTAATGCTTCTACCAATCACCATTTTCTGAATTTCACTAGTCCCCTCATAAATCTGGGTAATCTTCGCATCGCGCATTAATCTTTCCACATGAAACTCTTTCACAAATCCATATCCACCATGTACTTGAACAGCTTCTGTAGTAACCCACATGGCTGTGTCACTTGCATGAAGTTTAGCCATAGCAGCAGTGGTGGTATAATCTAAATGTTGATCTTTCTCCCAGGCTGCTTTTAAGCAAATTAATCTAGCAGTTTCAATTTTGGTAGCCATTTCTGCCAATTTAAATTGAATGGCCTGATGTTCATGTATGGGTTTACCAAAGGTTTTTCTTTGCTTACTATAGGCTAATGCTAATTCATAAGCACCACTTGCAATACCTAATGCTTGCGCAGCAATACCAATTCTTCCACCATTTAATGTTTTCATAGCAAAATTAAATCCAAATCCTTCCTCACCTATTCTATTGGCTTTAGGAACCTTTACATCTGTAAAAGAAATAGCATGGGTATCACTACCTCTAATGCCTAATTTATTTTCTTTAACACCTACACTCACACCAGGGGTATTTTTCTCTACTATAAAAGCATTAATACCTTTATGACCTTTGGTATAATCTGTTTGTGCAATCACTAAATATACACTTGCAGTGGAACCATTGGTAATCCAGTTTTTAATACCATTAATAACATAATGGTCTCCCATATCTTTAGCTTCCGTATGCTGATGTGTAGCATCACTTCCCGCTTCTGGTTCACTTAATAAAAAAGCACCAATATATAATTGACCATCTTTTTTTCCTTGTGCTAAAGGAACTAAATATTGTTGTTTTTGTTCTTCGTTTGCAAAATGTTCTAAACCCCAACAAACCAAACTATTGTTCACACTCATTGCAACACTCACACTAGAATCCACTTTGCTAATTTCTTCCATAGCTAAAACATAACTAATGGTATCCATTCCAGCACCACCATATTCTGGACTAGTCATCATACCCATAAATCCTAATTCTGCTAATTGCAATAACTGTTCTTTGGGAACCATTTGTTTTTCATCTCGTTCAATAACTCCTGGCAAACATTGTTGTTGTGCAAATTCACGGGCAGCTTTTTGAATCATCAATTGCTCTTCAGATAAACTTAAATCCATAGATATAATTTTTATCTAAAATTACACTAACAATTGTTAGTGTACAAATATTTTGTTGAAAAAAAACTTGAAAAAGGCTTATTTACCAGTAAGCTTGCGTTGAATTAATTGGTACAAAACAGATCTGTCTTCTAAAGACATTTGACTGGTACTGTCTTGTCTAAAATGCCTCTTGAAAGCAAGAATGGCTGCTGTGGTATCTGAAACATCATATCCGACAATGGATAAGGCGAATGGAACAGATAAAGATTCTGGTAAATTTTTTGTTGAATCTGGAGTATACCAAACCCCATATCCATTCAACGCTAATTGGTTCCAAGGAAAATGAATATTAGGATCCACTTTTCTTTTAGGAGCTATATCACCATGACCAATAAAATTATCTGCTGGAATTTTATATTGAGTCTTTAATTTATCCAATAGTAAAATCAGACTATTTATTTGAGCTGTTTCAAAAGGTTCAAAACCATTATTGTCAATTTCAATCCCAATGGAGCTAGAGTTAATATCAGTATTATTTCCCCATTTAGCAATACCACCATGCCATGCACGCATATAATCGTTTAGCATATGATGTACGGTGCCATCTTTACAAATAACATAATGGGCACTTACTTTGGTTCTTTCTAAGGTGAATGTTTTTAAAGTTTGCTCACAAGAATTTTGAGCAGTATGATGAATGATGACAAAATTTGGTTTACGCAAATCAAAATTAGTCGTGCCTACCCATTGTTTTGCAACAGGCAAATCATTTACAATTTGTAAGGAAGGTTCTAATTGAATTTGTTTAACTAAATCCTTGGTTTGCTTTTTATAAAAACGATTAGTAGATTGATATGGAAGACTTTTACATGCCACCAAAACAACTATTAAAAAGAAAAAAACACTTAAAGACTTATTAAACATAATATAGCATTAAATACTTGGCTCTTGTTGACTCAAACAATGAAAACTACCTAATCCCCAAATGATATCCGTTGAATCAATTCCCACCACTGATCTTGTAGGGAAACATGATTGAATAATTTGCATGGCTTGATCATCTTGAGCACATTGATAAGTTGGAACTATGATATGACCATTACTAATATAAAAATTAGCATAAGATGCAGGTAATAATTGACCTTCATAAATTACATCAGTAGGCATAGGTAATTCAACAATATTTAATTGCTTACCGTTGGCCAATCTCATGGCTTTTAACTCTTTCAGGTTTTTCTGTAACAAATCATAGTTTTCAGAAAGCACATTAGACTCTACTACTGTTAGCACTGTATCCTCATTCACAAATCTTACCGTATCATCAATATGTCCATCTGTATCATCCCCCACAATGCCTTCAGATACCCATAAAACTTGTTCAATACCATAATAATCACCTAAGTATTTTTCAATCTGTGCTTGATTTAAATGTGGGTTTCTATTTTCATTCAACAAACAACAAGTTGAAGTAATCACTGTTCCAGCACCATTAAAATCAACCGATCCCCCTTCCATAATAATTTCAGGATAAAAGATGGGAAGATTTAATTGTTCTGCAATTCTAGTAGGGATCACATCATCTAAATCATAAGGAGGATATTTACCACCCCATGCATTGATGTTCCAATCCACAATTGCTTTTGGATGTTCAGGATGATTTCTTGTTAAAAATGATGGCCCATGATCTCTACACCAAGCATCATTGGTTGGATGTAAATAAAATTGAACCTTACTCATATCTACCCCAGCCAATTCTAACATTTTGGCTGCACCTTGGCGCATTTTATCTGTACCTACATTAATATTTATTCTCTCGGTTAATGCAACCGTTTTTACAAATGCACAATACGAAGGATAAATACTTGCGATCTTTCCAGGCCAACTTTCTTCTTTATGTGGCCAGCTTAACCAAATGGCATCATGTTGAGCAAATTCAGCAGGAAAGCTATACCCTAATGATTTAGGAGTTTGACCAGAAAAAATATCTAATTTATGCTTCATCGTCAATATATCTTTTTACAATTGGACTATAAGAATCAATTCTTCTATCTCTTAAGAAAGGCCAATGTGTTCTATAACTATCAGACTTCTCTGTATCTATATCTATCACTGCTACTTCTTCTTGATCATGTGATGCTTTGTACAATAAAGAACCAAATGGATTACTTACAAAACTTCCGCCCCAGAACTTCATTAATCCATCTTGCTCTAACCCTACTCTATTTACACTAATCACAGGAACTCCATTGGCTACAGCATGACTTCTTTGAATGGTTTGCCATGCATTGTATTGTTCTGTATTGGTGGCTTCGTCTTGCGCAGTTGCCCAACCAATAGCAGTTGGATAAAATAACATCTCTGCACCCATTAAGCTAGTAATTCTTGCAGCTTCAGGATACCATTGATCCCAACAAATGAGTACTCCAATGGTAGCAAATTTTGTTTTAAAAACCTTATACCCTAAATCTCCTGGAGTGAAATAAAATTTTTCATAGTAAGCTGGATCATCAGGAATATGCATTTTTCTATACTTACCTAAATAAGTTCCATCTGAATCTAATACAGCGGTTGTATTATGATATAAACCTTCGGCTCTTTTTTCAAATAAAGAAGCAATAATTACTACACCTAATGATTTTGCTAATACGCTCAATTCATCTGTAGTTTTACCTGGAATAGGTTCTGCTAATTTAAAATTTTCGTACGCCTCTACATCACAGAAATATAATGAGGTATATAATTCTTGTAAACAAATAATATTTGCTCCACCTTTTGCAGCTTCTTTAATTTTCTCCACTGCTTTTTGCTTATTAGCTGCCACATCAGCAGTACAAGACATTTGAATTAATCCAACTTTAACAATAGCCATTTGATTAAGTTTTATTTTGAATGATGCCATCAAAACTTTTGACACCAATTATTTTATTTGAAATAAATCCTTCAGCATAATCAACCCCTATTTGCTGTCCCAATTCTTTTGCTCTTCCTTTCACAAATTCTAAAAAAGAATTTCCAGAAATAAAAGTTGATGGTTCTTTAGAATTTGGATCATAAAACTGAGAAGCATGCGCTAAAATAGATGCCATTTTTTTATCCATATGCGCACTGATGTCTACTACAAAACCAGGTGTTAGGTTTCTTGATTGTATATAATGAAAAACATTCGCAGGTCTCCATGCAAGTTGTTCAACACCATTATGAGTAGTTTTAATTTTAGATAAGCCTGCTAGAAAACATGCATCAGAAACCAAACTAGCAGCTCTCCCATGATCAGGATGTCTATCTTCAGGCGCATTGCATAAAACAATGCTTGGTTGAAATCTTCTAATGCATTCTACAATGGATAACTGATGTTCTTGATCATTTTTGAAAAAGCCATCAGCCATACCTAGATTTTCTCTAACAGTTACACCTAGAACTTTACTAGCTTCTTGTGCTTCATTTAAACGAATTTCAACTGTACCCCTTGTTCCTAATTCACCTTTAGTTAAATCGATAATTCCTACTTTCTTTCCTTCTGCTACTGCAGCTAAGATAGCACCCGCACATCCCAACTCCACATCATCTGGATGTGCCCCAAAAGCTAAAATATCTAATTTCTGCATAAGCTGTTTTTAGTTTAACAAAGGTAAGAATTGAAGGGGGTAAAAAATCAAAACCCTCTCTTACAATTACAGTAAGAAAGGGTTTTAATCTTATTTAAAATGGAGGCTTGTAAGCACTCCCTTTTATGCTTTTTTCGCGTAACGCTTGTTGAACTTATCAATACGACCAGCAGTATCCACTAACATGTTTTTACCAGTGTAAAAAGGATGTGAAGTGTTTGAAATCTCCAATTTGATTACTGGATATTCGTTACCGTCTTCGAATTGAATAGTCTCTTTAGTTTGAGCACATGATTTACCTAAAAATGCTGTACCGTTTGACATGTCTTTAAACACTACAAAACGATAGCTTTCTGGATGGACACCTTGTTTCATTGTATGAATTTTTAAGGAAGCACGGTTTTTGCCGTACAATTATTGAATAGGTTGCAAAGGT
>JACCDS010934312.1_pt1 | contig 14337 bp, 6 predicted proteins | sample 7446441 | NCBI WGS metagenome assembly JACCDS01 (sample SAMN15323445, study PRJNA562643) | freshwater metagenome | isolation source: river surface water | place: USA:Blue River Watershed | collected 2017-08-17 | reverse complement strand
GTACTGCGGCGCGTCGCATCCGCTGTTCAGCGCCGACAACCGGAAAATGAGCTGGGCGCAGCTGCGGCAGTTTGATTTCGCGGGACTCGGCTATCACTCGCCGAACATGGAGATCTCGCATCGCGAGCGGCTCAGGCGCGATGCGACCGGCTTCGACCAGGAGTCGGTGGCCACGCTGATCCTGTCCGACCGCTACCTCGGCTTCCTGCCGGACCATTACGCGCGCGGCTTCGTCGAAGACGGCCTGATGAAGCCGGTGAAGCCTGCGCTGTTCAGGTACGCGTGCCGCTTCGCCGGCATCGCGCGCCGTTCGCCGGCACCGTCGCGGGTGACACAATTGTTTCGGGAGTGCCTGTTGCGGGCGCATGCTTGACGCCGCCGTTGAACTGAAAGATTTTCAGCGGAGATTCTGCCGCTTCAGCGGATACTCGAGGAATGTCTACTCAACCATTCGGAGACGGAGAGTGAACGGCCAGGATCGGTCGATGCCGCAAATGCCGGCGAACGCTCATGTTCCCGCACGACGCCTGACAGCGCCTTCGAGATCAACCGCAGGATGGAGGGATTCATCCCGAGCCTTCGTCGCCGCATCAACGCCGTGCAGGTAGATGATGCGCATCTGATCGTCCCCCGGCTTCACGCGCAACGCGCGCACGACCTCGTCACGAAACAACCCCGTCCTGAGGTCGCGTATCACGGTGCCTCCATCGCCAAAAGGCGCAATCAGGTCGATGACCCACAACCGTTGCCCGTTATTCCAGTTCGCTGGCTGCAGGCCGCGCGGATTCAGCACATAGGCTTCCTCCGTTTCCCTCGACAGCCGCGCCCAGGACACATAAGCCACCGGACGCTGATCGCGGTGGTAGGTGCGGCACTGCTTCAGCGCCAGCGCCGGCGCCACCCACTGCATCAGACTCTCAAGAGGCCAGCTTCGGTGCAGCGGCGATTGCGCCATCAGCCAGGCGATCTCACCGAGCATGGACAAGCCGGTGCGAGTGGCCGGCTCGCCACTCACGCAACCGCGGCCCACGCATTGTTGACCGCAGTCCTGACTGTCGCAGGCAACTCGGATGCAGTCGGGCCGTACGCGTCGCCACCGTCGCCTGGCGCGAAACCGGCCATCGCTGCAACCAGTCCGTTCACCTTGGAATAGCTCAGCAATTCGCCGCCGGCCTCGAAGCCGTACACCGGACGCTTCGCGTCGTCAGGGGCCTTGAGGTTCTTGGCCGGATCGCTGCTCAGATACCAGTCCCTGAAAGTCATGCTGTCGGAGCTACCGAGCAGCTTCATCACCAGATCGTCGCCGACACGCTCTAACCACACCTGCTCCTTCGAAACGTCAGCCTCGAGCTGGATGATGTCAGTGCCGGCCAGACCTGCCTGCTCGGATCCGATGTAGGTGTCGTTGCCATCGCCGAAGCCGAAACGATAGACATCGTTACCCGCACTTGCGGTAAAGGTATCGTTACCTGCGTCGCCAATGATGACGTCGTTGCCGTTTCCGCCGTTGACAATGTCATCACCCTCACCGCCCGCAATGAAATCTTTGCCCGCATCGCCATTGATGGTGTCGCTGCCGTCACCGCCGACGGCGATATCGTCGCCGTCTCCGCCGGACAGCAGGTCGTTGCCACTGCCACCCGATATCAGGTCAGCACCGGCATCACCGTACAGCGTGTCATTGCCGCTGCCGCCGAGCAGGTAGTCGTTGCCTGCGCGTGCGCGCAGCGTGTCGTCACCGGCAAACCCGTCCATCCAGTCCGACGCAGCCGATCCGGAAAGCTTGTCCGCAGTTGGTTTGCCGGAGTTGCCGAGCATTGTCGAGGACAGCTGCGCCATCTGGAAATCGCGGCCGTCGAAGAAGCGGAACATTTCGATGCCCCGACCTGCCGTGGACCATTCCTTGATGGTGACCGAGTCCGTTGCCTCCGACAGCGGTGCCTCGGGATTCTTGCGATCCCGCAGATAGACCACCATGTCGCGTCCCTGGCGAGAGAACACCAGATCCTCGATCGTGATGCCTGCGCCGAACAACAGCTTGTCGCCGCCCGGATGACTGGAACCGGTGCCAATCGCCGAGCTGCCGGAATCGCTGATCGTGTCCCTGCCGTCGCCGCGCGCAAAAATGTACACATCATCGCCAGTACCACCGTTCAGCGCATCCTGGCCAGCGCCCCCATGCAGCACGTCAGACGCCAAGCCACCATTCAGCGTGTCGTTACCGGCTGCGCCGTCAAGCCAGCTGGCTTTGCCGGCACCTGCATCGAGCACGTCGTTCCCGACCGTGCCCGAAACGGTACCGCCAAGATGACCGATATCCACCGCAAAGCCATTGGAGAACTGCAAGTGCTCAATACGATATTGGGATGTATTCCAGCCCTGCACGGTCACGCTGTCGTGCGCGTCGCCGCCTTCCTGCGGCAGCAGCGAGATTCGCAAGTCGTCGCCCGGATTTTCGAGCAGCAAATCGCCGATGTCGATGCCGTGACCGAACTGCAGCGTGTCGTTGCCTCCCTCGATGGCTCGTAGTTCGCTGCGATAGCCGGTGCGTGTCTCGCTCACCCACCGCCGTTGCGTGCCCTTGCCGCTGCGGGTGATCTTCTCGACCAACTCGGTATAGGTGTAAGCAACCTGCACCGACTCGGTACCGAGCGCCGACTCGGCCAGCGTCTCTTGCCCGTCACCTCGGTTGAAGCGGTAGACATCGTTGCCGCGCCCGCCATTGAGCAAGTCCTTGCCGGAATCGCCGGCGAGTGCGTCATTACCGTCACCGCCATCGATCGTATCCTGCCCGACACCACCGAACAGATGGTCGTTTCCGGCACCGCCGTCGGCAAGATCGTCGCCGCTGCCGCCATGCACATCGTCATTGCCTTCGCCGCCATCGAGCTGATCACTGCCTGCGCCGCCGATCAGGTAATCCGCCCCGCCCAGTCCGGACAGGCGGTCATTGCCCGTGCCACCGGACAGCAGGTCACCTTCACTGCTGCCGTTCAGCACGTCATCAGTCGCCGATCCACTGGACGCGTGGGTGATTTCTGCCATCTGCAAAGTGCGGCCATCGAGGAAACTGAAAGTCTCGATGCGGTTCTTTGCATTGCTCCATTGCCGTATCGTCAGCTGGTCGCCTGGGGCCGACGACGACGCATCGTCGGCCGAGCGCAGCGTGATCAGCAGATCTTCGCCTGAAGTCTGGATGGACAAATCCTCGACCGCGATTCCCGGACCGAATTGCAGCCTGTCGTTGCCGCCTTCTGCCTGCGCGCCTCCGCTGGCTGCCCGATACTGCGCGATCCAGTCCGCGGCCAATCCGAAACGCTGGTCGCCGCCGAATGACGACGACAGCGTCGACACTGCGTCGATTCCGGCGTCGTCGAAGAGCTCGTCATGCCCGTCGCCACGGAAATAGAAGTAAGTGTCGTCCCCGGAGCCGCCAAGCAGCAGGTCACCGCCCTCGCCACCCAGCAGGCGATCCTTGCCGTCACCGCCGGCAAGGATGTCGTCGCCATCCAGACCGGCGAGAACATCATCGCCGGCCCCGGCGTCCAGCTGGTCGTCCCCCGCCTCGGCGATCAGGTAATCATCCGCCGCTCCGCCCGCCAGCATGTCATTGCCGCTGCCGGAGAACAGAAGGTCCTTGCCGTCGCCACCATCGATCTGGTCATTGCCCGCTCCGGCACTGAGCACGTCATTGCCCGCATTGCCGGACAACGAATCGTCGCCGGAGCCACCGGACAGAAAATCGCCGGACTCGGTGCCGGAGAGCCGGTCCGCCCCCGCCATTCCATGCTGCGCCTGTTCGATCTGGCTGAAATCGAGCAGATTGCCATCCGCAAAGGCGAAGTTCTCGATACGGTTGCGAGTATCGGCCCACCCCTCGATGGTCGTGCCGACGCGGACGCGATAGTCGTCACCCACGGACCGCAGGCTGACGCGCATGTCGTCACCAATGCGTTCGAGCAGGAGATCATGGATCGTGATGCCTGCGCCGAAAAGCAGCGTGTCGATGCCACTATCGATCTCGCCCTGCGCAGGGCGGTAGCCAATACGATCGTCAATCCTGGTCTGGGTGCGGAAACCGGTACGCAACTCGTTCACCCAGGTGGCCGACTTGCCCGAGCCGCGCCGTACTCTCTCGTAATAGCTGTACTGTTCGGTATAAGGGACTTCCTTTGGGTAGCTGTATCGTTGCCGGTATTCGCCTTCGGCGTGGTCGAAGATGCGGTCCGCGCCATCATGGCGATCGACCCGGTACACATCGTCACCGGCGCCGCCTTCGAGGCGGTCGTCGCCCGCGCCACCGGACAGCAGGTCATCGCCGCCGGCCCCCTGCAGCTTGTCATTGCCGCCACCGCCATCGAAGACGTAGTTGACCGAATCATCCCTGCCACGAAGGCTGTCGTCTCCGCTGCCACTACGCACCGCTTCCACCCTGATCGCATCGACATCCATGTCAACGGCGACATCCGAAGAGACGAGCAACAAATCGCGACCGGCGCCGCCATCAATGCCGCCAACTTGCTGCTGCGCGGCGACATCGGCTGCATCAGCCAGCAGCACATCATCGCCGCTGCCACCCTCGAACACGTCCGCGCCGGCGCCGCCGATCAGCCAGTCATTGCCGGAACCGCCCTTCAATACGTCATCACCCGCGCCACCGTCGAGTGCGACGTGCCAGGTCGCGGCCGATGCATCCAGCCGATTGGCCGTCGCATTGCCGATCGCGCCTATCCACTCTTCTCCGCCGAATACGAAATCGGTTTCGCCCGCGGCGAGCACGCGCTGCTTCAACAAGTCTCCGGATTCGAGCCGGAATACGTGGTCGCCGTTGGCATCGCGGTCTTCGCGAATACCCCGGGATTCGTAGGCCAGCGTCACGTCGGCCCCTTGCACCAACCTGCCGTCAATCCGCTGAATTTCGAAGATGCCGTGAACCACGCTGCCGTCCCCCAGCTCGACCGTGGTGTCCGGCTTGACCGTCAGCGACAAGCTGCGTATTCCCGCGTCTTCCAGTGACAGCAATTCCCCGCGGTCGCCCTGACCGTCACTATTGGCGTCATGCCAGATGCGAAATTCCGAGAATCGCTCATCATGCTGATCAAGCGCGCCGTCGCCATTGCTGTCGAAGGTGGAAGCCAGCGCCTGCAGATCGGTATCGTCGCCCGGTGTCCAATTCGCAAATGCGATTTCCTCCGGCTCGGTGATCTTTCCATCGTTGCCTATGTCGATCATCAGCAAGCCGTCATCCTTGCCCACCCAGGCGGTACGCTCGACATAACCGTCGCCGTCGGCATCAAAGGCGGTCAGGCTGCTCGTGAGGGGATTGATCTCGACACCGTCGCCATCAAGGTCGACCACGACAGGCCACAGGCCGCCGAAGAAGCCGTAGTCGTAGCCGTAGTCGTATCCGAAATCGTAGTCGTAGCTGCTGTCGAAGCCGACGTCCGAAACATCGTCAAAGCCAGTACCTGTTCCAAGGTCAAAGCCGCCGCCACCGGAGCTCCCGAGGTCGATGCCGGAATCGACTGCACCGACACCACTGCCGGTGCCGTTCGATCCGACGCCGGAAGTTGCGTCATATCCGGCCTGCCAGCCACCGAACCACGCATCGAGCGCATCGACATCGTCGGGCGCGTAGGTGGCGATGTCATGTGCGAATTCGGCGGGGTTGGTATATTCGAGATCGCGATAAACCGACGCCAACGAGCGGGCGTCTGTCCAGTCGGTCACGGCTGCGCGGAGGGTTTTGTCCCAGGTTTCGGATATGACTTCTACTTCCGGCAGTATTTTGTCCGACGGATGATCTGAATTGCCGGCATAGATCACGGCCTGAACATTGCCCCCACCACTCTTTGTTTTCAATTCATAGACTCTTACGCCGAACTCGGTAACAGCTTCAGTGGCAAGCAATGCAGTACCGAGCGGCGTAGTTTCGATGGCTGCCAGCCCCAGGCTTGCCACATTCGCGCCGAGCCCCATCAAAGTAGAGATTTGCACAGTTCCTGTCATTGACAGGTCTGTATTGACGGAATCAATCGAGTTTCTTATTCCCCAAACGGCGACTCCCACACGCATCCAGGGATTAACCTTCATGAACGTCTCGGCGATGCTCACCCCTGTAGCGGCATGCCCCTGCGCCAAATCGCCGTAATTTACGTTCTTGTTCTCATCGATCGACCCAATCCAAGCGTTGGCATATCCATATTTCGTTCCAACTGCGTTGACGACCACTACCAGAGTGTCATCTTTCATAATATCCCCGCCTGATTCGGGTCAGAAAAAAAGCAAAAATGAGTGGCAATCCGATAAAAGCAAAAAACCCAGATAGTCGAAGCCCGAGCCCGGCTGTTTCATTCGAAATATGTGCATAGCTAGCGCCCGCACCTCCGTCATCACACAGGACTTGCCACACCCGATAACGGGTCCAGAGTGTGTACTTCGGGACATCAAACCAGACGGTAGCGTCGCAACCGAGAACACTTGCGTTGTTTCGCCCGAGTCCGCGGATGAATTCCGTGCTACTACCCAGCGTGTTCATGAAAGACGGGTACTCCATGGCCAGCACGACACCGTCTGAATTTCGGATCGTCAGATGAGGCGACTTGATTGAAGTACCGATAACGCTCCCGTGAACCACCTCAAGCTCGGAAAATTTCGGGGGATGGCGGTTGACCCAGGTGCTCAACCAGGGATGACCCGCAACGACCACCCAGAACACGCACATTCCACACACGTGCTTCCACACTCCCTTGACCGGGCGGTCGAGCGGCTTCGGCTCCACGTCTCCATGAATCCACCACTTCCAGCTACAAAGTCGCACCCGGAGCGGTGGCTTCGGTTGCTTCACGGGCTTTTCGTCGTTCGAAATTGCAGTACTCAATTCATCTCCAGAAAGAAGCGGCATCTACGCGGCTGCGTCTTCATCGCGGAACGCAGTAGCCGCACCGGCATCGAACCACATACAAGAGCAAAGGCAGCAGGAACACCAAAAAAATCATCACGGCTTGCACGATCAGATGCAGGAATTTCGAAATATCGAACGAATCTTCCGAATGACGCCCATGCCTTGCGATCAGCATCACCAGAGGCCAACCGAGCCAGACTTCAAAGACGGATAGTCGGAATTTTTTCGACTATCATTTATATTGATTCCGGCTTCCGGGAGGCCAAATTTGTATAAATCGTTTTTTATAACCAAGACCATCCTGTTACCGCTCATAAAAGCCTCGCCTTGAGCGCAAAATGATCAACATGCCGCCTGATGGCATGAATATGAAAATGACGAACCCCCACCAGCGAAGAGCAAGCCTGCTATCGAGGTCTTCCAGGAAATCCTGGTAGGAGGCTGCGGCCCTGCCGTCATCGCATGCGATTTGCCACAGGCGATGGCGTGTCCACAAGGTATATCGGGGAATGTCGAACCAGACCGTTGCCTTGCACCCAAGGACATTTCTGTTTTGATCACCAAGCTTTTCCATCGACCCGGAAGCACGCGGGTAAACGATTAAAAATCCCGGGTAGTCAAATTTGAAGACCGTTCCCGAATCAGTTTTGAGAACAACATGCGGGGATTTTTCATGGGCATTGATGATTTTTCCATGCACCTTTTTCAGAGTCGAAAAATCAGGTGGTACCCGATTGATCCAGGTAGTGATCCAAGGTTGGACACCAAGCAGAATCCAACCCAAAGAGCCCACGACAACGTTGTAAATGTGTCCGTTTGGAATATCCTTTTTTGGCTTTGATTGCATATCCCCATAGATCCACCACTTCCAGCTACGAAGCCGCTTTCCCAGCGGCGGCTTTTTCGTGCGCTCCTTGCCTCCGGCTTCTCCGTCTTTCAACGCGCGACTGAATAATCCTCGCCTCACCCGAACCAGCCAGATCGTGCACAGCAGCGGTACCAGCACAAAGCCCAGCAAACCCATCTTCACCAGCGTTCCTGCCAAATCGCTGCCATGAACGACCTGGTGGTAGTAGAGGCTGCCTTCAGGGCGATCACAATCGACTTGCCACACGCGATACACGTTGAACAGCGTGTGGCGCGGCTCGTCCAGCCAAACGTGACCAGTACAACCTTGCAAGTTCTCGCGAGCGGCCGCCAGTTCCGTTGACGCACTGTCAGCGGTGATGAAGTGATTCAGGTAGGTCGGAAACTCCACTGCAACGCGGCGGCCGTCGTCCAGCTTCAGCGTCAGCTGCGGTGAATTCCGACTGGCTTCGACGACTGTCATGTGCACGGGTCGCAAACCGTAGATTTCCGGCGGATGCCGGTTCATCCACGTCGCAGCCCACGGCTGCACGCACAGCAGCAGCCACAAGACGAGGTCGAACAGGAGCAAAGGGAAGAAGCAGCTCGGAGCCGGCCCGGCGGGCTTGGGCGCGAGTTCGCCATACACCCACCACTTCCAGCTGCGCAGCCGCAGCAAAAGCGGTGGCTTGACGTCTTCATTCGGCGATCCGACAAGTTCAGCAGTTTGGACTTCGTTCATCACTTCAACGCTCCCTCACAGCTTCATCCAGCGTCCGCTGTATCGGACTCAGCAGGTAATCCAGCAGCGTGCGTTGTCCCGTACGGATTTCCGCCGTCACGTTCATGCCGGCGCTGACCGGCACTTGCCTGCCTTCGACACGCACGCCGGTCTGCTTCAGCCGGATGTGCGCGGGGAAGTAGGCCATCGGCGCCTGTCCGTTGCTGGTCACGCTGCTGGCGCCGATGGAGGACTGCGGGTCGCGCACCAGCGCATCGGCGCCGACCCAGGCCAGCTCGCCGTCGAGCGTGCCGTAGCGCGTGAAATTGAAGGTCTCGAGCTTCAGGCGCACCGGCTGCCCGGGGCGCACGAAGCCGATGTCCTTGTTCGCGACCATCACCTCCGCAAGCACGCCGCCGTCGTCCGGCACGATCACCATCAGCGGCAGCGCGGGCGTCACGACACCGCCGGCGGTGTGCACCGCCAGCTGCTGCACGATGCCGTCGGCCGGCGCGCGCAGCTGCATCACGCCGATCTTCCGGCCGATCTTGATCCGCTCCTGCGTCAAGTGATCGATGCTGCGCCTGGCCTGCTCCCGACGTGTGGCAAGGTCCTTGCGCACCTCGGCCAGATACGCACCCAGCGCCTTCAGCGCTTCACGATGCGCGGCTGCGGCGGCGACTTGCTCCGCCCTGAGTCGTGCCAGCTCATTTTCGGCATCGAGCCGGTCGCGCGTCTTGTCCTGGTAGGCGTGCTGGTTCAGGAATCCCTGCTGCGCCAGCCGGCCGTAGTCGCTCTCGCGCTGGCGCAGACTCAGCAGCATGGCCTCGGTTCGCGCAATCGACGCCTGCGTGGCCTGACTCTGGGCTGCGCGGGTATCGACGCTCGCCGCCAGGCGCTCGCGCTTGCTTCGGATGTCTTCCCATTCGGCAGGCGTTTGCCGGCGCAAGCCGGCAGCCTCGTCACAATCGGTTGGCCTCGATGCACCGGAGGCGCACAGCTCGCGTAGTCGCTCCGCCGGCAGAACGGGTGGCTGCCCGGCATCGAGCGCATTCGCCAGCACGTCAGCGCGCAAGCTGTCGGAAAGCGCGGTCAGGAGCTCTTGCCTTGCCTGCGCGTCGTCTGCGGCGTCCTGGGTGTCGTCCAGCTCGACCAGCAGCTGTCCTGCAAGGACCCGCTGCCCGTCGCGCACATGGATTGAACGTATCGTGGCCGTCTCCAACGGCTGTATCACCTTGCTGTGCTGGCTGACGATGATGCGTCCCGGGGCCACGGCCATGACGTCGACCTTGCCGGTCGCTGCCCATGCCACGGCAAAGGTGAAGATCGCGCAGATCGCCCATGTTGCGCGCCGTGGCGCCGGATGCGGCGGGGTTTCGCGCAGGCTCAGCGTGGCCGGCAGGAACGCCGCTTCGGTCGTCAGGCGATCCGGGCCGGCCAGTTCGTGCCGGTGCGACCATGCATGCGCGAGCACTTGCCTGCATCGAACCAGCAGCCCGCGCAAGCCCGCGCCTCGCTCCCCGGAACAGGCACGCCGCTTCATCTCCGTACCTCGTCTTCCACGTCGGCCGGCTCGCCCGCGCCGCTGTCCTGCATGCGCCACAGCCGCGCGTACAAGCCCCCGCGCGCAAGCAGCTGCTCGTGCGTGCCACCTTCGACGATGCGCCCGCGCTCAAGCACGACAATGCCATTCGCCTGACGTACCGAACTCAGCCGGTGCGCAATGATGAACACAGTGCGCCCCTTGCAGATTGCGCCCATGTTCCGCTGCAATACCGCTTCGCTTTCGTAATCGAGCGCGCTGGTCGCTTCATCGAAGATCAGGATGCGCGGATCGGTGAACAGCGCACGCGCTATCGCCAGTCGCTGCCGCTGCCCGCCGGACAGGCTACCGCCCTGCTCGCCGACCAAGGTGTCGTAACCCTGTGGCAGCTCGCCGATGAACTCGTGGGCGCCTGCAAGCCGGGCTGCGCGCAGCACGCGCTCCATCGGCGCGGCCGGGTCGGCGAAGGCGATGTTGTCGCGCACCGAGCGATTGAACAGCCAGTTCTCCTGCAGGACGACACCGATCTGCCGGCGCAGTTGCGCAGCATCGACATGGCTGATATCGACGCCATCGATCAGGATGCGGCCGTGGTCGGGCACGTACAGCCGCTGTATCAGCCGTGCCAGCGTCGATTTCCCCGAGCCGGAACGACCGACGACGCCGATCACCTGCCCCGCACTCACGTCGAGCCGCACGTCGTCCAGCACCGGCTGCGCGTCCGCGTGGTAGCGAAAGATCACGCGATCGAAGGTGACACGACCGTTCAATCGCGGCAATTGCGCGGCGACTGCCGGCGCGATTTCTGGGCGGGTGTTGAGGATGTCGCCCAAGCGGGCGATCGAAATTCCTGCCTGCTGAAAATCCGACCATAGCTGCGCGAGCCGCATGATCGGCTGCGCGACGCGGGCGGCAAACATGTTGAAGGCAATGAACATGCCCAGCGTGAGTTCGCCGGCCATGACGGCCTGTGCGCCGAACCACAGCGTGGCGGCATTGACCAGTTTGCCGATCAGGCCTACGCCCTCATGCGCGATCGACGCAACCTGCTGCGTGCGAAAGCTGGCCGACACATAGGCCGCCAGTTGCTCGTCCCAACGTCTGGCGACCACCGGTTCGAGCGCGTTCTCCTTCACGGTCTGGATGCCGGTCACGGCCTCGACCAGCATGGCCTGGTTTTCTGCGCCGCGAGCGAATTTTTCCTGCAGGCGCTGTCGCAGCACCGGAACCACGATCAGGCTCAGCAACAGATAAGCGGGCACGCTGAGCAGCACAATGCAGGTCAGCGGAAGGCTGTAGCACAGCATGACCGCGATGAACACCACCGAGAACATCACGTCGATGACGACGGTGAGCGCCTGTCCGGTCAGGAAGCTGCGAATGTTTTCCAGTTCGCGCACGCGCGCAACCGAATCGCCGACCCGACGGCTCTGGAAATATGCAAGGGGCAGGTGCAGCAGGTGGCGGAACAGCCTGGTGCCCAATTCGACATCGATGCGGCTGCAGGTATGCGAAAACACATAGCTGCGCAGCACGGATAACAAGCTCTCGAACAACCCGATGGCGACCAGCCCGATGACCAGCAGATTCAGCGTGGACAGGCCGTGGTGGACCAGAACCTTGTCCATCACGACCTGGAAAAACAGCGGCGTGACCAGAGCGAACAGCTGCAGGAATGCCGATACCAGCAATACCTCGCCGAACAGCTTCCGGTAGCGCACCAGGCTTGGAATGAACCAGCTGATGTCGAATCGCGACCAGTCGCCTGACAGCTCGGCGCGACTGGTAAAAAGCAGCAGTTCGCCGCGACCGGCAGCGTCTTCACCGATCCATTCGCCGCAAAACTGCTCGAATGCCAGCTCGCGTACCGGCTTGCCGTCGGCATGCTGCAGCAGCACACGCCCATCGGTACATGCTGCGACCAGAACCCACCCGCCGCCGGCGCAACGAGCCAACGCCGGCAACGGCGTCATCGATAGCCGTTGCGGTTTCACTTGCACATTGCTGGCTTTCAAGCCGATCTTGCGGGCGGCAGCCAGCAGTTGGTCTGCATCGACCGGCTCATGGGGGGAGATCCCCAATTGATGAGCGAGCGTGGCCGGATCCGCCGTAATGTGGTGCAGGCGCGCGATCAGGCATAGCAGCAACAGGCCCTCCGTGACGAGGCAAGCTTCGCCCGGGGACATTTCATCAATGGGAATTTCGATGTGCATTCTGCAGCCAGGCCTTGTGCAAAAGACCGGGATGGTGCGTAGCCCATCGACATAACGCAATGACTCAGGACTTGATCGGGTCGCTGCTACGTATGGTTGATTTGCCACCCGAAATGAACTGTGGCTTTTTACCAAAAGCGAGAGTTCAAGCGCATTCCGAGTATTCTTTGATCGACCCGCCTTTGATGGAAAAATGCGCCTATAGTCGGGTCAAGGCCAACGGCACTGGATCGCATCATGCAAACCCGCTCCCGCCTTCCGTTTCCCTACCGTCCCGAAGCCGAGGTCGCTGCCGCGCTGCTGCGCGACGCAGCACCGCTGCCCGACTGGTCGCGCGTGATGCAGACGGCCAGCCCGTGGGTCGATGCGGTGCGCCGCGATCCGCCGCCCTTCTGGGCGATGGAAACCCTGCTGAAGGAATATCCGATCTCGGGCAACGAAGGCCGCGCATTGATGCGGCTGGCCGAGGCGCTGCTGCGCGTGCCGGATGCGGAAACGGCGATCGCGCTGACGGCCGACCAGCTGTCGCAGGCGCAGTTCGATCCGCAGGCCGACTCGGCACTGGCACGCCTTTCCTCGGCGGCATTGTCGATGTCGCAGCACCTGCTCGATCCGGCCGGCGGCCTGTTGCAAAGGATGGGCGCACACCTCGTGGTGCAGGCCGCCTTGCGCGCCGTGCAATTGCTCGGCCGGCAGTTCGTGCTCGGCGAAGACATCGGCAGCGCAATGAAGCGCGCCGCTGCGATGCGCTCGCGCCTGCCCGCGCTGTCGTTCAGCTTCGACATGCTGGGCGAAGGCGCGCGCACGATGGACGATGCGCTGCGCCACCTCGACGACTACCGTGCCGCGCTCGATGCACTCGCCGCGTCGCGCGATCCGCGCGCCGAGCCGGATGGCATTTCGGTGAAGCTGTCCGCGCTGCACCCGCGCTACGAACCGCTGCAGCAGGCGCGCGTGATGACGGAGCTGCTGCCGCGCGTGTGGTCGCTGTGCGAGAGCGCCGCGCAGGCCGGCTTGCACCTGACCATCGACGCCGAAGAATCGGAACGGCTGGAGCTGTCGCTGCAGGTGTTCGATGCGCTGTGCGCGAAGGTGGCCGCGCATTGCCCGCACTGGCGCGGCTTCGGCATCGCGCTGCAGGCTTACCAGACGCGCGCGGTCGATCTCGTGGCGCAGGTGGTCGCCATCGCAAGGCAGCACCGGCTGCAGCTGATGTGCCGGCTGGTGAAAGGCGCGTACTGGGACGCGGAGATCAAGCGTGCGCAGGAAATGGGCTTGCCGGCGTATCCGGTGTTCACGCACAAGCATCACACCGACCTCGCCTACCTCGCCTGCGCGAAAGCGATGCTGCAGGCATCCGACTGCCTGTACCCGCAACTCGCCACCCACAATGCCGCCACCATCGCCGCCATCCTGCCGATGGCACAGGGACGCCGCTTCGAGCTCGGCCGGCTGCATGGGATGGGCGAAGGCATTTACCGCGAAGTGCTGAAAGACGAATCCCTGCGCTGCCGCGTCTACGCGCCGGTCGGGCAGCACCGCGACCTGCTCGCCTACCTGGTGCGGCGTTTGCTGGAGAATGGCGCGAACTCGTCGTTCGTGCATCAGCTGCATGACGACGCGCTGCCTGCGGACGAACTGCTGGCCTCGCCGCTGAATGTCGAACCCGCTCCCGCGCTGCCGCTGCCGCGCGAGCTGTACGGCGCTGCCCGGCGCAACAGCGAAGGCATCGACCTCGCGGTGCCGGAAATGCGGGCGCCCTTGCAGGCGGCGCTCGATACCTTGCAGTTGCCCGCGCCGACATCGGCCTCGCCCGACGCGATGGCGGCGGCCGTGGCGACGGCCGATGCCGCTTTCGACACATGGCGGCTGACAGCGGTGGATGCGCGCTGCGCGATGCTGATGCGCGCAGCCGAGGCAATGCAGGCGCAGATGCCGATGCTGTGCGCTGCGCTGGTGCGCGAAGCATTCAAGAGCTGGAACGACGCCGTCGCCGAAGTGCGCGAGGCGATCGACTACCTGCGCTATTACGCGACCGACGCAGAACGGCTGCTGCAGCCGCAAGCGCTGCCCGGGCCGACCGGCGAATCCAACACGCTGCTGCTGCGCG
>JACCDS010022413.1_pt1 | contig 14337 bp, 12 predicted proteins | sample 7446441 | NCBI WGS metagenome assembly JACCDS01 (sample SAMN15323445, study PRJNA562643) | freshwater metagenome | isolation source: river surface water | place: USA:Blue River Watershed | collected 2017-08-17 | reverse complement strand
TGCGCATCCCCGCGGTTGCCGGTACTGCTTGGTCGTCTCTTGTCGCCCCTGGATCATGTTATCCGCCTGGCTGGTCATTTTTTGTATTCTTGTGTTTACACAGCTTTGTGTCAATCTTTATTTACACATACTTTTGTCGTGCTGCGTTGACGCTTTCGCCGGATGGTGTGAAATGGGGCGGAATCCCGCAGGATTGCTCGCACTCGCCGGCGATCACGCCGTGCCGTCCGGCTTGCGCGCCAGCAGCACGCGCACCTGCAAAGGAATGCGCGTGTTCAGTGCGCGCACGGCAGTGAAGCCGGCCGCCTGCAGCAGCCCGGTCAGGGCTTGCGCGGTACGCGCCTGTCCCCGACCCATCGCCAGCAGGTAAAAGCCGAAATACGCATCGCCCATCGCCTCTGCGCCCGGTGTACCGGCCATCGGCTCAGCCAGCAGCAAACTGCCGCCGGGCGGCAAAGCGCGCCAGGCGTTGCGCAGAATTGCCAGCGCGCGCTCGTCGTCATGGTCATGAATCACCCGCACCAGCGTCACGATGTCGGCGCCGGTGGGCAGCGGGTCCGACAGGAAATTGCCGCCCACCGCTTGCGCACGGCCCGTGATGCCGGCGGCGTCAAAACGCTTTCGGGCACGCTCGGCCACCGCAGGCAAATCGAACAGCGTCAACGCAAGCTGCGGGATGCGCGCGGCGACGCTGCAAAGAAAGCGCCCTTCACCGCCGCCGACATCAAGCAGGCGGCGATGACCGGTGAAGGCATAGGCGTCAAGGATCTCGGCTGCAACCAGCGGCTGTGACGCCGCCATCAGCTGCGAATAGCTGCCCACCTGCTCGGCCGCCAGTTCGGATGCGCGTGCCGGCGCATCGTCGGCGGTGTACGGATAAAAGCCCGACAAAGCCGGCCGCGGACCGGCGCCGCGCAGCAGCGCAACCGGATCGCCCAGGTCGGCATACAAGGTGTCGTGATGCAGAATCATCGCCTTCACTGCATCATTGCCCACCAGCGGCGCGCCGAGCATGCCCAGCCCATAGCGCGGCTCACCCTCGGCCGTGCTGCCGCGCTGCTCCACCAGCCGCAACGACACCGCCGCCACCAGCAGGCGGCCAGCGGCCTCGTCGGTCATGTCAAAGCGCCGCGCGAGTGCCGACAAGGATTGCGGGCCAGCGGCAAGAATTTCAAACACGTCCAGCTTCACGCAGGCCGACAGCACCTGCGAATACACAAAGCCGGCAACCAGATCGAACAGTTCGCGCGCGCTGCGCTGCGCGATCGGCCGCGTCAGCACGAAGCCCGAGGCAAATCGATGAAATGCGGGGCTGGCAAGCAGCCGGTCGCGCCAGCCGCGCCAGCGGTCAGAGAAAAAGGCAACGGCAGTGCTCATGAAGGTCGGTCCGGGGTCAGCGCTTGAGGAGAGCTTGGGTAGAGCTCAGGCCGCAACGCGCGCGACCGACGGCGCCAGCTTGCGGGTCAGCGCCACCGGCACCAGCCGCTTTGCTTCCATCCTGACCAGCGTGCGTAATTGCGCCGAGCCACGGCAGCTTGGAATCGAGGTACTGGCAAAGGCAATCAGTCGGTCGAACAGCTGGATCGCGCCGCACAGACCGAGTTCGGCGGCAGAACTGGGCCGCCCCAATGCCGCATCCTGCCCGGACGGCTTGCCTAGCGCTTCGGCATCGAGCGCAACGTCACGAATGTCATCAGCGACCTGATACGCCTCGCCGAGGCATTCACCCAGCGTGCGCCACGGGTCAGCGGCCACACCGGCTGCCTGCGCGCCAGCGACGGTGGCGGCAACGAATAACGCGCCGGTCTTGGCGCGCTGATATTCCGTCAGGGCCACACGAGGTTCGCACTCCCAGGCCTGGCCGGCAATGATGCCGGACGGCGCGGCCACTGCGGAAGACACCGTCTGCATGAGTTGCGCGAGGCGCTGCGGCTGCGCCATGCCACGCGCCAGCAGCGATTGGTAGGCCGCGACGATCAGTGCATCGCCCGCCAGCACGGCCAGCCGCTCGCCATGCGCGGCAAAGACTGACGGACGGCCACGTCGCGTCAGCGCGTTATCGAAACAGGGTAAGTCGTCATGAACCAGCGATGCGCAGTGCATCAGCTCGATCGAGGCGGCGGCGCCGGCCGCCAGATCCAGATCGTCAGCGCCACAGGCCTGGGCCACCGCCAGCGTGAGATGCGGACGAATGCGCGCGCCACCGGGAAAGACGGCATCGTGCATCGCGACCGCCAGTCGCGGGGGCCCGCCATCGCCGTGCTGCGTGGCCAGTGCGGCGGCCAGTGCCGCTTCGATGCGCTCGGTATTTTCCATGACGCCTCCATGTCGGCCGCCGTCTGGCTGCCTGCATGTGTAACTTATGGGCGTCACGCCTTTGTGTCAATCTTTATTTACACTTATTTGGGTAAAGTAAGTCTGACACCGGCTCAGTCGCATACCGAATTAGCCGAAAGCTGAGTCCATCGGCCACCTCACGCCTGAGACGGTTAAGCGCAGAAGGATGGCCGCGCTCAGTCGCGATCGTCAGATGCGCCATTGGCCGCATCGCGCTCGCGACGACGACGCTGCTCACGCCGCACATCACGGATTTGCCACAGCGCAAACGCGAGTGGCAGTACGCCAAAGAAAACGATTTCAACCAGTAGTGCCATCTTCAGCTCCGTCGCACTCAGTGCTGCAACACGGACTCAAGCACGTCCATGATCAGCGCCACGCATTGTGACGGGCTTTCCTCGTGTGCCAGATGCCCGAGCACCGGCCACAGTACCTGCTCGGCATGCGGCAGCAGCGCGGCCACCTGGGTGATCTGGATCGGGGGCACCGTCAGGTCATTGCCAGCGCCCACCAGCCAGACGGGAAGACGCAGGCCCGGCAGTTCGCGCTCGAGCGCGGCCAGATCCCAGTGCGCCATCATGGCCAGTGCAGCGCGTACGTGCGCCGGACATTGCAGCAGGCGCGCATACAGTCGCATGCCGGTGTCGTCGATCAGTGAGCCGGTGCCGCGCACCAGCCGGCCCACGAAGGCCTCGTCCTGCGCCTGACGCGCGAACAGCCGTGCAGCCATGCTGCCGGTGGCCAGCAGCTTGGCCAGCGGCGAAAACAGCGCGCCGGCCAGTCCGCCAAATCCCACGAAGGCACCATTCAGACTCACCAGTGCCGCCGGTCGCAGACGGCCATCAAGCACCATGCGCGCGCCAATGGCCGCGCCAGCAGAGTGGCCGACAATCACCGCCGGTTCTAACTGCAACGCTTCGAGTAGTTGTTCAACGCGCCGGGCCATGCCGGGCAAGGATTGCTCCGATGACGGCGATGGCATCTGCGTGAATGCATGTCCCGGCAAATCCGGCACCAGTACCCGCGCATTCCGGGCCAGCGCCGGCGCAACGTCACGCCAGGAGTGGCTCGATGAGCCCGTGCCATGCAACAGCAGCACTAGCGGCGCGTCGTCACCGGCCTCATTGAATTGCTGCACATGCCATTCCAGACCGGCGACCAGCACCCGCTGGCTGCGCTCACGGTTCGGCCAGTCGGCACCGTCCACGGACCAGTCCATGCGCTCGTGCACGTCAGTGCGCTCCCATGCTGGCCTGCGCCACGGCGATCGACCGCGCCAGCTCGGTGGCACCGGCATACGGCAGTGGCAGATAGTTTGCGCGCATCGTGCGCGCCAGCTCGGCCGCTTCGCGCTGCGCCTTCGGCGAGGTATCGATCATCACAATCGGCGCGCCCAGTGCCGCGAGCTGCCGGCCGGATTGCAGCGCATCGTCCTGCGCACGTTCGCGCCCGCCGCTGCCATCGCGCGCGACATTGGCGCGGCCATCGGTCAGCAGCACGACGGTGGGCGATTGCCCCTTGCGCTGCAAGGCATCCACCAGCGACGCCGCAGCGTCGAGCGCACTGGCCAGCGGCGTGCCGCCGCCACCGGGCAGACCCGACAGCCGGCGCTTCGCGCATACCAGCGAGCGCGTCGGCGGCAGCAACAACTCCGCCTGCCGACCCCGGAAGGCAATCACGGCCACCTGATCACGCCGCACATAGCAGTCATTGAGCAGCAGTTCGACCGCGCCTTTGGCCTCGGCCAGCCGATGCATGGCCGACGAGCCAGACGCATCGACGACAAACACCGTAGTCGTTGCGCTTTTCTGCCGCACACGGGTCACATGAAAATCGTCTGCCCTGACCAGCACGCGCGACGGGCCGGGGCTGGGCACGGGCTGGCCGGCGCGACGCAAGCGCTGCCATGGCGCGGCCGCACGCAGCGTATCTACCAGATGCAAGCGTGCTCCGCGCAGCGCGGTTGAACGGCGTGAGCCTGTCGGCCGGCCACGCAGTCCGCTCTGGGCGGTCGCACCCGACTTACCGGCCGCACTGCGGCGCGGTGCGCTCGCGCCGAGCAGCGCCGCGAGCAGGCCAGGCGGTATGGCCGCTTGCGCCGCGTCGAGCACGCGATCTTCCATGGCCTGCACACTGCCGGCATGGGCAGGAGTTTCGGAAGTATCGGGGGTATCGGGGGTATCGGGGGTATCCGAGGTCTCACGCTCCGCTGACGGCGGCGATGGCGGCTCGGGGGGTGTTGATTCAGGTGGCTCAGGCGGTGCCGCCGATACATCGTCTGACTGCAACGGGTCGAACTCCTGCGCGGCCGCCTCACTGGAAGGCGGTAACTGCGTGGCCCGGGGTGCCAGTACCAGCGATGCCGCGATGCGCGCATCATCTTCGGTACAGAGATCATTACCATCGAGCGCTGCGCTGGCACGCGCAGCCGCCAGCGCCTGCAACGGCGCTCGCAGCGATGGCACGCCGAGCGCCTGCGCGGTGGCGCATAGCGCATCAATGAGCGCGGCAGGCAGCTCGATCGTTGCCAGCCGTTCGCGTGCAGCGTCGAGATCGGTGCTGCCGCTGGTCATCATTTGCAGATCGTCGTTCAGCGCTACCCTGGGCGATACAGAACGCAGATCGATATCGAAAGCAAAGCGGTCGCACAGCGAAGGCGGCACGCCGGCATCGTCGGCCAGCCCTTCATCCAGGGCCACCACGCCAAAGCGCGCCGGCGTGCGCAGGCACAGGCCGTCGCGCTCGAGCAGCACCTCGCCGCGATCGAGCGCTTGCGCGACCTGCGCGGCACACCCCAGCGACAGTCGCTCGGCCATCGCCAGCAGCAACACACCACCATCGGCCTCAGCCAGCAGGCCGCGCTGCGCCACCGGGCGTCCGCACGCCAGCGTGGCTGGCAAGTCGAGACCGCCGAGTAAACGTTCTTCGGTAATGGACAGCGGCATGCGCAGCAACGGGCGGCCCGGCAACAGGCCACGCAGCAGACCCAGCCAGGCATCGCGCACCGGTCCGGCATGTGCGCGCAAACGCACGCCACCGAGCCCAACCGGATTGATCGCAAACAGCACCGCCGCCTGCACCGCCTGCTGCCAGGCGCGTTCCGACGGATCGGGCTCGCGGCCAGTGGGCGCCAGCATCAGGCCGCCTGTGCAAACACCTCGTCCAGCGCGCGCGCCACGCGCGTGCCGGAGCCGGCGTCATCCAGCGGATTGCGACGCAGGCGGTGACGCAGCGCGGCCGGTGCCATGCGACGCAGATGGTCATCGCTGACCTCGTCCGCACCTTCATAGGCAGCCAAGGCACGCGCAGCGCGCATCAGCGCGAGCTCGCCGCGCAGGCCATCGGTGCCGAGCGTCATGCACAGCTGCGCGGCCCGCTCAAGCGCAGCGTCCGACAGCGTGACCTTGGGTAGGCGCTTGCGCGCCGCGACCAGCTTGCGGCGGATCTTGTCGTCCTCACGCTCCCATTGCGCAATGAAGGCCTCGGGCGCGCGCTCAAATGCATCGCGGCGCTTGACGACTTCAATGCGCAGCTTCAGATCCGTCGGCGTGCTGATGTCCACCGCCAGACCGAAGCGATCCAGCAGTTGCGGTCGCAGCTCACCCTCTTCCGGATTGCCGCTGCCAACCAGCACGAAGCGCGCCGGATGACAGACCGACAGGCCTTCGCGCTCGACGCGGTTTTCACCGGAGGCAGCCACGTCGATCAAGAGGTCCACCAGATGGTCTTCCAGCAGGTTGACTTCATCGATATACAAAAAACCACGATTGGCGCGAGCCAGCAGGCCGGGCTCGAAGGCCTTCACGCCCTGCGACAGCGCGCGCTCCAGATCCAGCGCGCCGACCACGCGGTCTTCTGTCGCACCCAGCGGCAGATCGACCACCGGCACCGGCTTGACGATGGCCTTCAGCTTGCCGCCGGCCTTCAGCGCAGCGCAATGCTCGCAGCATGACGATACGGCGGCCGGATCGCAGCCATACGGACAACCGTCGACGGCCTTGATGGCCGGCAGCAGCGCCGCCAGAGCGCGCACGGCGGTGGATTTGCCGGTACCCCGGTCGCCCAGCACCAGCACGCCGCCGATGCCCGGGTCAACCGCTGCGGCCAGGATGGCGCTCTTCATTGCTTCCTGGCCGACGATGGCGGAAAAAGGAAAGACAGCCATGCTTGATTCTCCCGTGTTAGCAGCAACGCGATGCTTCGGTATCGCGTTGCCGTTCAATCTTTCCAGCGATTGCTCAAGTCCCGTAAGTGCGCCAGACCGGCCAGCGTCAACAACAGCGGCAGCCAGTACCACGGCGCGCCAGTGATCACGCTGCGCATGGCCAGCATCAGGCACAGCCCCGGCACCAACATGCCGCCCAGCATCCGCGGCGGCACGCCTCGTTCTCGCTGCCGCCACAGCAGCAGCAAGGCAACCCATTCAATCAGCGTCGCTACAATCACGATATCGATCAGGCGCGTGCCGCCGAACAGCGCTTCCATCATGCATCTGCGCGCGGCGACCTCAGGCCTTCGCGCGCATGCCCCATTTCCACAGCCAGCCGGTGGGCAGCGGCACGATCATGAACAAATGCTCGATCAAGGCCAGCGTCAGCAGACCGGCCACCAGACATAGACTCGCTGCGGCAAAGCCATCGGCCGGCTGCAGCGATACGGCCATCCACATCGGCACCGCCACTGCAGTGGCCGCCGACAAGGACACCGGCATCAGCCAGTTGCAGGCACGTCGCGTGAAGTAGCTCTGCAGATAGGCCAGGTGCGCCGGCAAAAAGTTTTCCGACAGATTGCGCACGCCAAGAAACAAGTTCAGCTTGGCCGACAGGCGCATGCTCCACAACACCAGATACGTCCACCAGCCGGTCTGGTTCGGCTGCTGCCAGCTCGCTGCAAACACCAGCAGCGCCAGAACCACCAGCGCCAGTTCATGATGCAGGATGGTTTGCGCCGCATGCCAGGCGCGCTGCCAGCCGCGGCTCTCTGGCGGACAGACACTGCGCCGCGCGCCGGTGACATAACCGAGCAGGAAGGCAATCTCCTGCCAGCCCCAGACCAGCACCGCGCAGGTGAACGCGCAATAGGCAGACGCCACCGTGGTCTGTGCGGCCGAGATCGACAGCCCGATCAGCGCAAAGCCCAGCACCAGCGTCGAGCCCAGCATGGTCCAGCGGAAGCTGGCGCGCGGCAGCCGCCCGAGCCACAGGATCGCACCGGTGGAGAACCACCAGATGAAGATCGTGAACAGCACGGGCAGCAGGTACTGGGACATGGCGTGGGCGTGGGCGTTCGTCGCGTTACCAGCGCGGCTGCAGCCGGGTGGTGACTGGTAGCCGGTTGGACAGCACCGGAATGAAATACATCCGCGCAAACACGGCCGCACCAGCCACATTCCAGAATGCGCGCTTCAGATTGCCGACGATGCCGCCCTGCTCCTTGCCTTCATTGGCCCGCTCAACGCAGCCCGAGATCCGTTCCAGCCCTGCCGCAAAAGCCGGGTGATCAATATCGAGCATGATCGGGAAGCACTGCTTGGTGATCTCATTGCAGATGCGGAAGACGTCGAAGTCATACTCGGTCGGCTCCAGTCCCATCGCCTGCTTCAGTGCCGGGCGTGTGTGGTCGCGCACGTACATCGTCGCGTACACCGCCAGAAGAAAGAAACGAATCCACAGCAGGTTGTGACCGCGCAGCAGATGCGGATTGGCGCGCATGATCAGCGCGAACGATTCGCCGTGGCGGAACTCGTCATTGCACCAGCGCTGGAACCAGCGAAAGATCGGATGGAAGCGCTTGTCCGGGTAACGTTCCAGCTGACGGAAGATACGGATATAGCGCGCATAACCGATCTTCTCGGACAGGTAGGTCGCGTAGATGATGTACTTCGGCTTGAAGTAGGTGTAGTGCTTGCTGCGCTTGAGGTTGCCGAGGTCGATGCCGAGGCCGTAATCCTTCAGTGACGAATTGATGAAGCCGGCGTGACGCGACTCGTCGCGTGCCATGTATTCCATCAGCTGCTTGATATCCGGATTGCTAATGTTGCGCTTGATTTCGTTGTAAAGCACGCAGCCGGAAAATTCGGAGGTCAGCGAGCTGACGAGAAAATCGAGAAATTCCTGCTTCAGCTCCGGCGACATTTTCGACGCCAGTGCCAGCGCTTCGTCGGCAAAGGCGGCATCGCGCTGGAAGTGATCGTGGTTGTTGTCGCCTTCGTACTCGGCCATCATCGCGTCCCATTCGGCGCGCACCGGCTCGATATTAATCGCATCCATCGCGGCATAGTCGGTTTTATAGAACCGCGGCGCGAACAGGTTGTCGGTGATGGCCTTGCGGGCGGCATCCTCGACCGAATTTATTTCATGGGCTGCGTGCTGCATGAGACATCTCCTTGCGTGAGCTCGATGGATTCAACGGCGTCATTCGCCGGGCCGCGCAGCAGCCGCCACATCAGCGCGACGTAGCCGGTCCAGAACAGCGCGAGCATGATTTCAATGAATGAGTTCATGGGCATATCTCCATTGCCTGAGAGGTGTAAAAGCCGCTCGAAATCTTTTCGGTGCGCGCCACCTGCCAGCCGCCAAGGCGGGGCGTGAAGTTGATGGCGCTGCGCATGGCCGGCTCTGGCACCGGCTCGATGAAGGGCGCGCGGTCGCCGCGCGGAAACAGACGGCCGACGCGGATCATCGTCGCCAGGATCGGGTTGCTCGGCGCGAAGGTGAACAGCAGCGATCGCGTGGTGCGCTCGGCCAGACCGGCCAGGCCGTTGACGAGGTCACCCAGCTCGTAATGGATCATTGAATCCATCGCCACCACATGATCGAACTTGCCGTAGGCAACCGATAGCATGTCGCCGGAGATGAACTGCAGACGCCCTTCGTGCAGCGCATTCGGATGACGCTCACGCGCCAGCTGCACCATGGTGGCCGACAGGTCGACCGCCACCACATGCGCGCCACGCTGCGCCAGCTCGCAGGCGAGCACGCCCGTGCCGCAACCGGCGTCGAGAATGCGACGGCCGCGCAGGTCGTCCGGCAGCCACGACAACAAGGTTGAGCGCATGCGGTCGCGCCCGGCCCGTACCGTCTTGCGAATGCCCGACACCGGCGCATCCGAGGTCAGCTTCGCCCACTGATCGGCAGCGGTGCGATCGAAGTATTCTTCGAGCCGTTCGCGTTTTTCCAGATAGCGTGTGTCTTCCATGGTTTACCCTTTCGTCGTCCTGCGTGCTGACCTCAGTCGAAGCCCAGCAGGTCGAAAATGTCCCGGTCCTTCATTGCCTGGCAAGCCAGTGGTTCGGTGCCGGCCCACAGCTTGGCCGCCAGCTGCAGGTATTCACGCTGTACCGCCAGGATTTCGGGTGTCTCGTCCATCTCGAACAGCGTGGCCTTCTTCAGACGGCTCTGGCGGATCACGTCCAGCGACGGTATGCGCGCCATCGTCTTCAGGCCAATGCGATCGTTGAACTTGTCGATCTGGTCGGTTGCGTCCGAACGGTTGGCAATCACGCCGCCAAGACGCACGTTGTAGTTCTTGGCTTTAGCACCAATGGCCTGCACGATGCGGTTCATCGCAAAGATGGAATCGAAGTCGTTGGCCGTGACGATCAGCGCGCGGTCCGCATGCTGCAGTGGCGCAGCAAAACCGCCGCAGACCACATCACCGAGCACATCGAAAATCACGACGTCGGTATCGTCGAGCAGGTGGTGCTCCTTCAGCAGCTTGACGGTCTGGCCGACCACATAGCCGCCGCAACCGGTGCCGGCCGGCGGCCCGCCCGCTTCGACGCACATCACGCCGCCATAACCTTCGAACACGAAGTCTTCGACGCGCAGTTCTTCGCTGTGGAAGTCGACCGATTCGAGTACGTCGATCACGGTCGGCATCAGCTTCTTGGTCAGGGTGAAGGTGGAATCATGTTTCGGGTCGCAACCAATCTGCAGCACGCGCTTGCCGAGCCTGGAAAATGCCACCGACAGATTGGACGACGTGGTGCTTTTGCCGATACCCCCCTTGCCGTAGATGGCAAAGACTTTCGCATTGCCGATCTTCACGCTCGGATCGAGCGAGACCTGCACGCTGCCTTCGCCATCGCCCGGCCGCTCGCGGCGGATCTCATTCACTAGCACCTTGCTGACATTCATTCGTTGACTCCCTCATTGATTCCTTCCAGCCGGTCTTCCAGCTCTTCCCCCGCGCGGCGCATCGCTTCGAGCGTGTCCTCGTCCGGTGTCCAGTATTGACGCTCGCAGGCTTCCATCAGCCGGCTGGCGACGCGCGCCGAGGCCGACGGATTCAGCCGCGCCAGCCGCTCGCGCATCTCCGGGTCGAGCAGGAAGGTTTGCGTCAATTGCTGATAGACCCAGGGCTGTACTTGCCCGGTGGTGGCCGACCAGCCCATCGTGTTCGTCAGATGCAGTTCGATCTGATGTACGCCTTCGTAGCCGTGCGCGAGCATGCCCTCGTACCATTTCGGGTTCAGCATGCGGGTGCGCGTTTCCAGCGCCACTTGCTCGGTGAGAGTGCGCACTGTGCCGCCGCCGCGCGTCTGGTCGCCGATATAGACCGGTGCGACCTGCGCGTCCGCCCCTTTGGCGCGCTTCACCGCACGACTGATGCCGCCGAGCGTGTCGAAATAGGTATCGATGGTGGTGACGCCGACCTCGACCGAATCGAGGTTCTGATAAGCCAGCTCGACCTGCGCCAGCACGCTCTTCAGCAGCTGCGGCTGCGCGAGTGGGCGACCCGAAGTGCCGTAGGCAAAGCCTTTGCGGCTGGTGTAGGTCTCGGCGAGTTCGTCTTCGTCTTCCCAGCGGCTGCAGTCGATCAGATGATTCACATTCGCGCCGTACGCCCCTTCGGCATTGCCGAATACGCGCAGCGCGGCGGTCTGCAGGTCGCCACCATGCTGGTCGATGTAGGCCAGCGCGTGCTTGCGGATGAAGTTCTGCTCGACGGGTTCGTCGGCTTCCGCGGCCAGCAGCGCGGCTTCCGCCAGCAGCCGGATCTGCAGCGGCAGCAGATCACGGAAGATGCCGGACAGGGTGATCACCACATCGACGCGCGGACGGCCGAGTTCCTGCAGCGGCACCAGCTGCGCGCCGGCCAGTCGACCGTAGCTGTCGAAGCGTGGCGCCGCACCCATCAGCGCCAGTGCCTGCGCGATCGGGCCGCCTTCGCCCTTGAGGTTGTCGGTGCCCCACAGGACCATCGCCATCGATTCGGGGAAACTGCCGGTGTCCTGACGGTAGCGTTCGAGCAGGCGCGCAGCCTGACGTTCGCCATCTTTCACTGCATACGCACTGGGCAAACGGAAGGGATCAAAACCATGCAGGTTGCGTCCGGCCGGTAGAATGTCGGGCGTGCGCATCAGATCGCCACCTGGCGCGGGACGGACATAGCGGCCATCGAGCGCAGCGAGCAGGCCGTCGAGCTCGAATGATTCATGCATCAGTTCGCTGGACTCGGCCAGCTTTTGCATCAGCGTGCGCTGCGCTTCGGTGAGCTTGATGGCTTCACCGGTCAGCAAGGCGCGGATGGCCTCGCGCAGCTCAGCGTCCGGCGTGGCGCCATGCGCCGATTCGGCAATCGCCGCCAGCATGTCGATGCGTTCTTCCAGCGTCGGCGCGCGGCCCACCACATGCAGGCCATGCGGAATGAGGGTGTATTCAAGTTCGAGCAGGGCATCGTTGAGCGCGGCGATCTCGGCACCGTGATGCTGGCTCCAGACTGGCTCGGCAACGGCGAGGTCAAGCGCGACGGCCTGCGACTGGATCAGCGCGGCCAGCTCAGTCTGCTCATGCGCCTCTTGCGGGCCGAGCAGCCGCCAGCGGCTCAGCGAGGCTTTCAGATCATTCAGGCCACGATACAACCCGGCCTCCGCCACCGGCGGCGTGAGATACGACACCAGCGTCGCATTCGCGCGGCGCTTGGCGATCGTGCCTTCGGAGGGATTGTTCGCAGCGTACAGATAGACGTTCGGCAGGTCGGCGATCAGGCGGTCTGGCCAGCAGGCGCCGGACATGCCGGCCTGCTTGCCGGGCATGAATTCCAGCGCGCCGTGGGTGCCGAAGTGCAGCACGGCATCGGCCTTGAAGTCTTCGCGCAGGTAACGGTAAAACGCGGAGAACGCATGCGTGGGTGCAAAGCCTTTGTCGAACAGCAGCCGCATCGGATCGCCTTCGATGCCCATGGCCGGCTGGACCGACACCAGCACATTGCCGAAGGTGGCACCCAGCAGCAGGATGTTGCGGCCATCGGTCTGATGGCGGCCGGGCGCCGGCCCCCATTGCGCCTCGATCTCGCGCAGCCAGGTTTCGCGCCGCACATGGTCATCGGCGCTGACCTTCGCGAACACATTCGCCGGCGCGCCGTGATGTTCGGCATTTCCCTTCAGTACGGCATGACGCAAGGCATCCACATCGGCCGGCAAGTCAACACTGAAACCAGCGCGCTGCATTGCCGCCAGCGTGTTGTACAAGGATTCGAACACGGCCAGGAAGGCGGCCGTGCCGGTGCTGCCGGCATTCGGCGGGAAGTTGAACAGCACGACAGCGACCTTGCGCTCGGCGCGCTCGCGCTGTCGCAGTGCGATCAGTTTCGCCACGCGCGAGGCCAACATGTCGGCGCGCTCGCTGCAGGCTTGCATGTCATGCGCGCCATCGGCTGGCGCGAAGGTGCAACCGCGGCTGCAACCGGTGCAGGCGCGACCGGCCGCATCGCTGCGGCCGCCATAGACCATCGAGCCGCTCGAGCCATCCAGCTCGGGCAGGGCGACCATCATCGTCGCTTCAACCGGCAGCAGGCCGCGATCAGAGCCACCCCAGTGCTCAAGCGTCTGGAATTCCACCGGCGACACCGCCATGTAAGGCACATCGAGCGCGCCCAGCATGTCTTCCGCGGCCTTGGCATCGTTGTAGGCCGGGCCACCGACCAGCGAAAAGCCCGTCAGCGAGACCACGGCATCGACCGTGGCATGGCCGTCCTGCATGAAAAATCGTTCGACTGCGGGGCGCGCATCGAGCCCGCTGGCATACGCCGGCCGCACTGACAGGCCACGGGCTTCCAGCGCCGCAATCACGCCATCGTAGTGACGGGCATTACCGGCCAGCAGGTAGGAGCGCATTAGCAGCAGGCCGACCGTACCTTTCGCCGGCGCCATGACGGGCACACGCTCAAGGCGATCCGACATGCCCTTGTGCACGCCAGTGCCCTTCATGCGCGGATGGTAGAGACCCACCTCCGGATATTCGATCGGCGCATCGGCCGGCGCCCTGCCGCGCAGCACCTTGCGCGGGCCGTCGGCATAGCCGTTGACCAGCAGCTGCACCAGGCTGGCCATGTTCTCTTCCGAGCCAGCCAGCCAGTATTGCAGCACGAGGAAATAGGCACGCACGTCCTGCGCGGTGCCGGGAATGAATCGCAGCAGCTTGGGCAGCCGGCGCAGCATCTTCATCTGCTGTGCACCGGCAGTGGCAGCGGGCTTGCCCTCTTCCGACTTGCCGCGCAATTTTTTCAGGAAGGCCATCGGGCCGCGCGTGCTGCCATCCATCGAGAAGCGGCCCAGTCGCGTCAGCCGCATCACTTCGCCGGCCGACATGATGCAGACCATCGCATCGCAGGCATCGCGCCGCGCCTTCAGCGCCGGCAACACCGGCAGGAAATGGTCTTCCATGAACAGCATCGCCGCCAGCACGATGTCGGCCTGACCGATATCGGCGATGCAGCGTGCCAGCGCCGCGCTGTCGTCGGCCCACTCGGACGCGGCATGCACCGCAACACTGACGCCCGAGAAGCGCTGCTGCAGCAAGCGGTTGGCGCGCGCGACCGTACCTGCAAGGTGGCTATCCATCGTGACGATGGCCACGCGCAGGCGGGTGGCATCAGCGGCCGAAGTGAGCTTTCGCGTCATACAGGGTCTCGACGGTGATGGTGTTCAGGCCGCTCTGCTGCGCAAAGCGCTCGGTATTGCGGCGTGCCTTGCCGCGCACGAAGAAGGGAATCTTG
>JACCDS010005404.1_pt1 | contig 14346 bp, 10 predicted proteins | sample 7446441 | NCBI WGS metagenome assembly JACCDS01 (sample SAMN15323445, study PRJNA562643) | freshwater metagenome | isolation source: river surface water | place: USA:Blue River Watershed | collected 2017-08-17 | reverse complement strand
GGGTTCACGACCGAGCACGCTACCAAAAAGTGGAAGGCGCATGGGTAAAAACCCGATTATCGCCTTAATGTATTCAATAAAAATTATTCTGCAGCGCCGTTACGTGTAAATCAAATGCTGCTGTCGTCTGTAAATAAACCGTTTAGGTTTATGTTTGGGCAACCAATATATTTCTTTTTGCGTCTTAACTTGCAATTGAATTTTAGTAGGATGATGAAAAAATTATTCAAACTATCAAAGCATTTTTCGACATTTCTGACGGGCCTTTTGCTCTCAATTCCAGCCATTGCACAGCCACCAGCGGGCGCTGTGGCTGCCAAACCAAATATTATTTATTATGCCGGTGGAAAGTGTGATTTTTACGATGTAAATAGCAATTTACTTCTATCGGTTGATGCAGCGGAAGCAGGGTGGTCTGCAACACCTGCCAAAGCGGCTTGGGTGGTGGTGACTCCAAGCAGCGGTGGGTATTATGAATTTCCCAACTATAGTAGCAATTTGCCTACCTGTAATACTCGCGAATATTTGCAACCTTTTTGGAATTCCGATACCATTTTTAACGAGTTGGTTTTGCTTTCAGGCGTCAACAGCACGGCCAATTTGATGTTCAAACCCAAACAAATTGTTAAAGTCACCAACTATGACTTTTCAAAAACATTCTCGGTTAATACGGATTACGCAGTGAGTGGTAGAACAATTACCCAAAAATCATCGGCTGTGTCAGCTACCTATGTTGTAAAAGGGGGCGTGAAAGGCAACGGCCAATCGAATGGTTTGATGAATACCAACCCCACATCATGGACATGTGTGACTTACATTCCAGATCGCGGTGATTGGGGTGCGAAGACGATTTTTGGATACAAGGGTGATTTGTTACCAAAGACCATGTCGAAATTGAAGAACAAGCAAGCCTTGGTGATTCAAGCCTATGGAATGAGTATTACTGCGGGTTTGAATGTAAGTGGATTCGCGGGCGATGATAAGAATTTTAAGCCAACCAAACCCTATATGCACAGTTATGTAGATTTATTGGGCGAAGGTTTGTTGGCGAAATTTGGTGGAAACATCACCATGATTAATGGCTCGTGCGGAGGAAAAACCGTGGCATGGATCGATCAATATTGCAAGAGCATGGTGAACCCCAACAGTCCAGATTTGGTGATTTTGGATATGGGCATGAACGATATCTGGGGCACGTCGAACGCATCTTTTAAAGCCAGTATGCAGTCTTGCATTGATAAAATTAAAAAGGACTGTCCTAATGCAGAGTTTATTCTGATCGGTAATATGTTGCCAGATGTCAATTCCCAGGGATCGCCGAGTAATGGGGATGTTTTGATGTATGGATTTCTGTCTCAGCTAAAATCATTGGAGGCATCGGGTATCGCAGTAATGGACATGACCACCATGAGCGATACTGTATACCGAAGAAAGGGGGCTAAGCACTGCACAGCAAATTCGCTACACCCCAATGATTACCTGGCAAGGTGGTATGCTCAAGGTTTGTTGGAAGTGTTCAATGATGGGTCATCACCGAGTCCCAATTCAGGTAAAACCTATTACGTTAACACCACAGGCAATAATACGGATGGTTTGACATTGGCCACAGCATGGACGTCTCTATCAAAAGTCAATGCGCAGGTTTTTCAGCCAGGTGATCGGGTTTTGTTTGAAGGAGGAAAGACATTCACTGGAAACATCGAATTGGATGCTTTGGATGGAAATGATGCCCTGAAGCCTGTTGTCTTTTCAACTTATGGATTGGGTAGGGCCACAATCAATACTACAGTTACCACGAAATGCGGATTCAAAGCCACGAATTTACAGGGGGTTCACTTACGCAATTTGGTATTTAAAGGACCCGGTAATGGCACCCAAAAAGATATTGATGGTATATTGTTTTTTACGGATAAATCCTCGGGTTATTTATCGAATATCGCTCTAACCAATGTTGAGGTTTTTGGATTTGGCTACTGCGGTATGCGCTTTTATTCTAGTTGGTCGGCAGCGGTGAAGGCCGGTTATCGCGGGGTTCGTATCGACAGTTGCTCGGTGCATGATTGTCGGGAAAATGGCATAGTTTCATTCGCGTACGATGACCAAACGACCAATTTTTATCATCACAGGGATTTTCAAATTCGCAACACAGAAGTATACAACATTACAGGATATGCTGCTGGCAGTCACAAAGGCAGCGGTATCGTCCTATCTCAAATTGATTATTCTGTCATTGAGCGATGCGTTGCTTACAATACGGGTACATTGAATTCAGCTTGTGGGGGACCTGGCGGCATTTGGGTATGGTCGGCCGACAACGTGACCATTCAATATTGTGAATCGCATCACAATTCGTCAGGGTCATCCACCGGCTGTGATGGGTTGGGCTTTGATTTGGATGGTGGCGTAACCAATTCAATTGTTCAATACTGTTACTCTCATGATAACGACGGTGCCGGCTATTTGTTGGGCAATTTTACTGGTGCCCGCGCTTGGGGTAGCAATACTGTTCGATACAACATTAGCATCAACGATGCCCGCACGAATAACAGTGCTGTGACCCTTTTTACGGCCCCAAACACCACCTGGAACGGATTGAATTTTTACAACAATACAGTGTATGTGAGTGGTTCAACGAAGAATAAATACACGACATTCGGTGCATTTCAAATGACAGATTACGGCACCAATATGTCGGGGGTGAAATGTTACAACAACATTTTCCAGGTATCGGGATCTGGCAGTGCTGCCCAACTTTCGTTGATTCATGTTCCTGCTACCTTTTTGCCCCAAAACCCAGTATTCATGGGAAATTTGTATTGGAGTTCAGGGGGAACATTCAAAATTACCTATGGCAATAGTTACAGCAGTTTATCGGCGTTTCGTGCTACGGGCAATGAAAAATTGAATGGGAATGGTGTGGGTTTGGAAGCAGATCCTTTATTGACAGGCACTTCCAATGCAGCGGCTTTGTTGTATCCCAAAGAAAACAACTCTTTGAATCAATTTCAGTTGGTATCGAATTCTCCAGCCAAAGATGCAGGGCTTGACTTATCTAAGGAATTGGGACTTTCCGTGGGTGTACGCGATTTTTGGGGCAGCTCAATACCTGCAGGTACCAAATTTGATATCGGAGCGCACGAATTCGGTGGCGTGGTTTCTTCTGTGATCGATGGCCCCAAAAGGACATACTTCCATATTCAATCTAACCCCATCACCAATGGTGTGTTGGATGTGGCATTGGATTTTTCAAGTCAAAAAGGGAACAAATTCCTTTTGATGGACATCACCGGAAAAACGATCTACTTGGAGCAAAACTGCAGTCACATCAACGATAAGAAAATGTCGATGGATGTATCTCGCCTTCCATCGGGCATGTATTGGTTGACGCTAACTGAGGATGGTTCTCGTATGCAGACAGTCCAAGTTATTATTTACCAGTAGCGATTACTCAGCAGCCGCGTTGCGGAAACCGTCCATCAAATCGTTAGAGATTCCAGTGAAGCTGAAACCACCGTCGTGGAACAAGTTCTGCATCGTTACCATGCGGGTATAATCTGAGAATAAGCTCACACAATATTCAGCACAAGCGGCCGCACTGGCATTGCCCAAAGGACTCATTTTATCTGCATAGTTGAAGAACGCATCAAACCCGCCAACGCCTGAACCCGCGGTGGTTGGGGTTGGACTTTGGCTGATGGTATTTACACGAACGTGCTTTTTCTTGCCGTAGTGATACCCAAAAGATCGGGCGAAGCTTTCCAACAACGATTTGGCATCGGCCATTTCACCGTAATCAGGGAATGTGCGTTGCGCAGCAATGTAACTCAGTGCCACAATGCTACCCCACTCGTTCATGGCGTCTTTTTTGATTAAGGTTTGCATCAAACGGTGGAACGACATCGCGCTGATGTCGAGGGTTTGGTGCATATACTCGTAGTTAGAGTCGGTATAGGGGTTTTTCTTGCGCACGTTCAAGCTCATGCCTACGCTGTGAAGCACGAAATCCAACGATCCACCCAAAGCTTCGGTAGCACCGGCAACCAAATTCTCAAGGTCTTCCATTTTGGTTACATCGGCATAAATCAAGGGGGCATTCAAGGTCTTCGCCAACTCCTCTGTTTGTCCGATTTTCGCCGCAACTGGGGCATTGGTGAGGACGATTTGTGCGCCTTCGGCATGACAGAGTTCGGCAACTTTCCATGCGATAGAGTTCGCGTTCAACGCACCGAAAATGATGCCTTTTTTTCCTTTTAACAAGTTGTTTGACATAGTAATTGGGTTATACAAAATTAGGCCATTTCTCCCAAATGCATTGAAATCCTCCATAATTTCCTTTTGCGGTCATGGATATCACATTTTTTCGCCTTGATTCACGGGTGCTACTTGTAAAATTCCAAAGGATTGATTTAATTCCCTTTACAATGAAAATGCGAATAGTACTTTTAATGATTTTTGCAGCTTGGTTGGCACCAATGAACGCGCAATTTATAGACGCGGGGAAGTCCATCATCGACGATGTACACTCAGCCAATGGAAAAAGCAAATTACAACATAGAAGTTCCACCAAACCCACCCAGTGCGATGGTGATACAAGTATGTTTCCGAGTTACGGCAGTACTGCTTACAATAGCATTACGATTAGAAAAGGAAGTTCTTTGGGACAGTTTTTTGATGCTCCACAGACAATGACGGTCAGTGGCTTCCGTTTTTACGGATTTTCTGTTACACCTACTCCGGCGAAATCGGTGAAGATCAATCTGATCTGTAACTTATACAAAGCGGGGGCAGATTCATTGCCTTCGGGTACGCCGATTGCGAGCGATACCATCATGGTTGATACCGTTATGGGCAGTAGTATCCCACTGAGCAGAATTACATTGAATGCCGATTTTGGCAAGGCAGTGACGGTGACAGGTGGATATATCGTTTGTGTTGAATCGGATAGTGTGAATGCGTTGGCAGCCGTGGTTTGTAACTCGTACACCAATGGCGATGGCAAAAAGCGAAACTTGGGTGTAGGCTCAGTGAGTGGAAAATGGTATCGTTGTATGAGTTTGAATATCGGGGGTACCGTGTTCAACAGCCACATGCAGATGTATCCTTTTGTGGGTTACAAATTGGGGATTGACTATACCACCAACCAACAATGCTATCCCAATTTGGATACCCTGTATTTCCAAAATCAGAACAAGAAAACAGTGGTTTCAAGTATCTTCTACAACTACTACGTCTATTACAACATCGAGCGCTCGAGCCATCGTTGGAATTACGACAACAAGATGATTCAATATGCGATTGATGGAAAATACAAGCCTACATCGCGAAGCAATTTGAATGTAACGCTGATCTCAACGGTATATCCCTACAGTGGGTGGTCGTGTTCAGATACAGTTTCGAAAATCATTTATTTCAAACCCGGTACACCCAGTTTGTATAAAACAGCCCAAGGTTGTAGTGGTGATACGGTGACCATTGCCGTGGCCTCAGATGCCCAAACAACGGTACAATGGTTTAAAAAGACGACCGATACAAAACCCTTTTTTGAGGGAAATAAATACACCATCAACAATGTGCAATCAACCGATACTTTTTATGTGAAAGCCGTTAACAATACTTGCGAATCAAATTGGTTGATGATTCCATTTGAGGTGAATAAATACCCCACCAAGTTGACCGTGAAAAACGATTCGATTTGTGCGGGTGCCACAGCGAATTTGCAGGCATTTACAGATTATGGAGACCTTTACTGGTATGATAAATCTTCTGGCGGAACCCTGATGTATACAGGACAAGTATTGCAAACGGGTAAGTTAAGTAGGGATACGCAGTTTTATGTAATAGCCAACAACAAAGGTTGTCTTTACACGGGTGGAAGTAAGTTGGTCAAAGCTTTTGTGGGTAGCAGTTTTGCGCCATCTGCGCCATCGGTTCCATCGGATACATTCGTGTGTGCCCGTGGGGTGAATTCGGTGACATTAAAAGCCACAAGCAATAGCAGTACTGATACATTGCGCTGGTTTTTGGATGCAACAGGGGGAAGTCCAGTTGCTCTAGGCAGCACATATACATTCAAGGGTACAAAACGCGGCGATGGCTACATGTATGTAGAATCTTGGAATGGAATCTGTGGAAGCGGTCGTTCTGCTGTGAAAATTGCCATCAGAGACTATCCTGCGGTCTTTGGCGCTGCCGGCGATGAGACCTGCTCCAATGATTCTGCGCGGTTGTTTGGTTCTACTTCATGGGGACAGTTAAACTGGTACATGAAGCGCAGCGATGCCCAGCCTTTTTATGTGGGTAAGACACCCGCGGTTTATGGTTTGAGTGGCAAGAATTACATTTATTATAAATCGTCGGAGGGAAGCTGTTTCGCGCCCAACTTCGACAGTGTGGAAGTCACCGTAAACGAAATTCCAAAACCCGACATGGTAGAGGCTTTGAGTGTGTGCGCAAAGTCGTTGGGTAAAATGAGTGTACACATCTCACAGGGCAAGGTGAATTGGTATGACGACTCAACCACCACAGATATATTGTTTACAGGCAGTATTTACGATTTGGGGATGATGTTGAGTTCTCGGACGTTGTACTACGAAACCGAAAACAAGGGTTGCAAGAGCGATCGTACACCCTTGACACTCGTGGTGAAGCCCCGGCCTGCGGCCGGGTTCACATGGACCCTGCTGTGGCAGCACAAACTCAATTGTGTGCCCATAAACACTGCCGGTCTGAGTTTTGAATGGGATTGGGGTGATGGCACTAAAAAAACAGGATTGCCTGGGGTACACCAGTACTCAGGTCCTGGAAACTACACCGTAAGGTTGGTGGTTACGAACAATGCCAATGGATGTAAGGACACTGCCGATATCCCTGTACTTGTGGATCACACCAATGTAAAATCCATCGCGAAGCAACACTTTACAGCCTATCCAAACCCCGTCGGTGCCGGAGATTTGTTGGAGTTGAAGGGTTTGGTGGACGCCAATATCCTTTGGATGGATCCTACAGGGCGTATTGTGGCCAATGGCAAAGTGGCTGATGGCAAAACCAGCGTTCCTGCCGGTATCAGCCAGGGATTATACTACCTCAATGTGAAAGGCCGTGAACTGTACGAGCCTGTAACGATCTGGGTACATTAATTTATAGAGGGTTCGGCGCATCCAATCGCGGTCATATCTTTGTTGCATGAAAGTGGCTGGACTTACCGATCAGGAATTGTTGCAATTGCAAACCGCTTTGGGCTCAATCAAAGGGTTGGAAAAGGCTGTGGTCTTTGGCTCAAGAGCTACCGGCAAACACAAGCCCAATTCAGACCTCGACGTAGCACTTTTCGGCGATGGGGTGGGTTTCGGGGCGATTTTTGATTTGGAAGATTCCCTGTACGATGCCGGATTTCCGCACGAATTGGATGTATTGCTCGTCTCAATTATCCAAGACGAACGCCTCAAAGCGGCCATCGATCGCACCGCAGTTGTGGTTGCATAATCGCCAATACATTAAGAAATGTTACGGCATGCCTATAGCACACATTGTTTGGTGCCGTAATACGATTTAACCGTTGTTGTAGGGGTCAAGGATGTCGCGGAGTCCCATCGACATCAAATTGAACGACATCACCAAAACCATGATGGCGATGCCCGGTATCAGTGCCAAATAGCTATTGTCCAAGACCAAGTAGCCCAAGTTTTCTTTCACCATCATCCCCCATGAAGGCGTAGGTGGCGATACGCCCAAGCCCAAGAATCCCAAGCCCGCCTCCAACAAGATGGCACTGGCGAAATTCGTGGTGGCCAGAACCGTGAGCGAGCCCTTCAAATTGGGCAATATGTGTTTGAACATAATTCTCGAATGCGAGAACCCGGTAATTTTTGCAGCCAACACAAACTCGCGTTGCTTCAATTGTAGGGTTTGTCCGCGCACCACACGCGCCACTTCCACCCAAGTGCTCAACGCGGTGGCCAACAACACTTGGTAATAGCCTTTTCCCAACAACATCGAGAGTCCCAATGCAATGAGCAAGGTGGGTACCGACCAAAATACGGTGATCAGCCAAGAGAAAAACGCGTCCACTTTGCCGCCAAAATATCCGGCGCACAAGCCAATGATGGTGCCGATGATGATTGATGCCAACATCGCCAAGAAACCGATGGATAAACTGATTCGTGCACCAATGATCATCCGGGAAAGGATGTCGCGACCGAATCGGTCCGAGCCCAGCCAAAACGTTCGGTGATGATAGACTGCATCAACCATTTTTAAGGAATCTGGGGCGCTCAAACCACGGCCAGGATTCGCTGTGGGGTTATTTGTAGGGTTCGCTGTGAAGGGGATGATCTTTGGCGTATTGGGCTCGCCGATGGCCCAAAACAATAGCGTGGGTGTTTTTTTCTTGGTCTGGGTACTCTCTGACGCGTCTGTAGATCCAAGATTTTGCGCAGCATCTGCGTTCAATGGTTGTTGTTGGCTGTAATAAACCGTGGTTCCCGGTGCCAAATTGGACCATTCCGGTACAATCTGATTGGCATTGGGCGTAGGATCTGGGGTAATTGCATAGCCCAGCGTGCCCACAACAATGAGCAGCAAACAAAGCCCGGCGCCCCCGAGAAACAACTTACTCTTTTTCAGTGTTTGCCACATCGTGATCTGTCGGTTTTAGGGTTCCACGGTGATACAAATCCAACGCCGTGACCACCGCTGTGAACGTCCACAAAGGCACTGCAATTTTATCGTATTGAGAATAATTATTCAAAAATGCATGCACATAATACGTGATAAGTCCCAGCAAAGCCATCAGCAACGTGTATCGAACCTTGCCGGGTTCCTCGCGATAAAACACCTTGAAGGATACGCCCAAAGTGGTTAATACAACCCCCAGCCAACTCAACAACCCCATGTAGCCGGCCTCGCTCATCGCGGAAAAATATTCACTGTGGGCGTCGCCCAAATCGCCAGCAAACGTCGAAATCAATGTGAGCTCATCGCTCTTCTGAAAAGGCGAATATTGAAATACATAGGTACCCGGACCAAAGCCAAACCAAGGACGTTCAGCCACCATCCGCGATGCGCATTTCCAACGGTTGATACGCTCCAAATTGGATGGATCCGTGGTTACGTTGGAGACCGATTTTACGTGTCCTTCAATGTCATCACTGCTCCCCTGTTTGTTGGCTTCTAGGCTGTACATGATTTGGTCTTGCTGCGCGATGCCGTAAGTCAGCACCCCCGCCAACGCCAACAAAACCCAACCAAATTTGATGCGCATTTTTAACACTACATACACAGCCATCGCTGCCACCAAACTCAGCCAAGTGGCCCGCGTATAACTCACCACAATCCCGAAAATCAATATCGCTAAGAGCAACAAAATGGCCGGTGCAAATGGCAATGAGATGCCGAAATGTCGACCCGCAAATCCATAAATCACCAAAATAAACACAGCAAACGCAATCGCGGCGGCATACATGCCGTGATCAGGAAAAAACGGCCAAGAAATGCCATAACTACTGCTTCGGATGAATCCGTCGGCGGCATGTTTTGTGAGTGTAAAAATGACCAATCCCAATGTGGTTATGGTGAACGCTTTGAAAAACCAATGGATGTTTTTGAACTGCTTGAACAGGCCCACCACCGTGAAGTAGAAGAGTACGATGTACCAGGTCCGCGCCATCACAAACTTAAAGCTCACCATGGGCATACTGCTAAAGATGGTGGCTATCCACAACCACAGTAAATACACCAAAATACTGATACTGATGGGGTGGGCGAGGAGTTGTAAATCAATTTCGGGTCGCAGCAGCCACCGAAAAACAATGAACAAAAAGAGCAAAATGAACAATGGCTCTGTAGGTAGCGTTAGTCCCAATCCCCCGCCAACGTCATCAAAATTGATGCTGAGGGGTACCAATGATCCAAAGAAGAGCAAGCTGCGGTCTGTGTAGAAAAAGGCCAACAACAGCAAGCCCACCACCACAGGCAAAAGGAGCAGATAATAGTATTGAAAAACGGTTACCAGCACACTGAACACGGCCACCAAACTCAACAACGCAAACAATGCGATGCGATGGCTTTTTTGTGTTATTTGTGGGAGGGCGAACACCGGCTTACGCGCTGGGTTGTTTGCGATATAGCTCGAAGAATACCAAAATTAGGGATGTTGCCATGAAGGTGGCCAACACCGATAGAATGGTCACGAATCCACGCTTGGGCCAAAATTTGATTTCCGGTTTTGAAGCGGCTTCGATGGTCATTTTGTGCGATAATTTTTCGTTTACATCCACGACGCGACGTTCGTATTGGGCAATCAGATCGCTTTCTTTTTCTTCTTCCAATTTGATCAGTTCGTTCAAGGCCACAAAATCACCCCCTGATTTTACCAAGGTCTTTTGTTCCTCGAGGAGTTTTTTCATCTCGCTTACTTTGCCGGATGATTGGGCTTTGTAAATTTCTTCCGCCAAGGCCCTACTTTGCTCTTCGTAGTTGGTGATCCCTTCCTCTCCAAGTTTGCGCATGTTGTCTTTGATCCCCTGGATTTTGTCGCGCTTGCTTTGCAATGCACGCTCTACGATCTGCAGGGCAGGTACCGCGATTTGGTTCTGTACTTCGGTTTTGATGGAATCGTACAACAGCGCCATCCCGTTGGCCAAATCGGCCGCCATTTGCGGATCTTCATCCAATACCTCGATTTTTACGCTCAAATAGCGGGTCCGGGTTACGCTGATGTTCTCTTTCAGCTTGTAATCCATCGCGGTCTTTGGATATTTTTCCGTGGTTGGGTTGATGTTGTAATGCTTGTATAGATTGAAGTTGCGTACCAACCGACCGATCAAATCGCCTGAAAGCAAAATTTGCATGGCTTTTTCGGCTTCTTCCTCCTCACCAAACTCTAGGGGATCTTTCTGACGTTGGCGCGCATCGGTCAACAACGCATCGGAAATTGAGTTGTTCTTGGTTGGGTAAAAAATGTGGGTGGCTTGGTACTTGGGCTTGGTGATAAACGGCATTGTAACCACAATGGCAGTCAGCGCTGCGATACTGCAAGCAATGATTAAGACTTTGCGCCAGCGCCAAAAAAAGTTGATGACATCCGCCAAGTTGAGGGGCTTGATGCTTTCTGCAGCGATCAATTCACCACGCCCTTTGGATTGTGCGTTGCTGTGTGCCTCAAAATCATATACATTCTCTCCATGGGAAAGTTCCAAATCGGAATCGATGTCGTTGTGCTTTTTTTTCTTTTTTGATGTCATGGGATTGTTAAGCCAAAGTGCCAAAATTACTATTCAAACGCGTGCAAATGCTTAAAATTCTGTTTACTATGTTAAATTATTGAGAATACTATCCACAATTAAACAATCAAATATCGAAGAACTTGAACACCACATCAAAAGCTTTGGTATCGTTCTCATCATGGTCCTCGGCCATAAATACATGCTCTACGTTGACGTGCTGACGTTCCAGTGTTGCGATGATGCCACGAACAACGGTGGTGTTGAGTTTTACATTGATTCTGAGTTTCCCTTGATCGGCATGGTTGATCATCATTCCCAACATTTTCGCCCCGTTTTCTTCAATCCAGCGGGCCAATAGCGATGGGGCAAAATCTCGATCGTCCATCAATAAAACCAAAATCGCCCCCATTCCACGGTAGGTGAAACTATCAGAGATCAACTTGTTGATGCTTTTCTGTTCGATGATGCCCTGGTAGTTGCCCTCAACATCGGTTACCGCCAACAAACTCAACTCATTGGCTGCCAACATCGGTACCAACTCGTATAAGTGGTTGTTGTTCTTGGCACTGGGAGAAAATGGGTTTTTTGCAATGACATCGCCCAGTGATTGCTCCTTGGGAAGGCCCGATAACTGCTGCAATCGCACATAATTGTACAACTGCTTCTGCTCGATGAGTGGGAGTTCGGTAACACCCTGACTGATCATGAATGCAAGCGCAGCCTCCACCGAATCGCTGGTCCTGAGCGGACTCAAATGTTCATTGATAAGTTGGGAAGCAATCATATTTACAAATATACGCGAATTGACCTCACCACTGATGAGAATTGGCGTTATCCCATGTGTCTTGAACCTTCATGACTTTCTCGATGAGGTCGCGTGCACTGCCCATTCCGCCGTTTACTGTGGAGATGAAATGGGCCACAGCGCGAACTTCGGCACAGGCATCAGCCGGACAGCAAGGCAAACCAACCCTTTGTAAAACGGGCAAGTCTGGGTAGTCATCGCCCATATAAGCGATGTCTTCGGGCTTTAATTCCCACGCGTGCAACGCCTCTTCAAACGCTTCTATTTTGTGGCTTTGTCCGAGGTATATGTATTGTATCCCTAATCCCTTCAATCGCTCTAGAACGCCGTTGCCTTTGCCGCCCGATATAATGGCGATGGGGTAGCCTTGCTTCACAGCGTGCTGCAGCGCATAACCGTCTTTGATGTTCATGGATCGGAGCATGTGCCCTTCTTCGGTTACCAAGACCTGTCCATTGGTGAGCACGCCGTCGATGTCGAAGATGAAGGCTTTGACTTGTTTGAATTGTTCGATGAGGTTGAGCGACATGCGATTTAGTGGGTTCTATTCATGTTGTTGGGGGTGACGATGATGAAATCACCAGCGCCTTTGTTTTCTGCGTCGAGTTTGGTAACGTCGTCCTGCATCCTTGCAGAGATGGTGATGATGGTCATTGGGGGCATCATGGTTGAGCGCATCTGAACGGCCCCGGCACTTTTTTCTTCCTGTCTCAAATACCATTCGATACTTTCGTGGTTATCGGAGTGATAGCTACCGTTGTAGTGGATGAATACCGTGGGGTCCATTTTGGGCGATTTACTGCTGCTGGACACGGGCACCACCTGTTCTCCGTAATGGATATTGGGTAGGTTGGTAAAAATTTTCCAGGCCATGGTGGCGTCTTTTACGGCCTGACTTTTGGGCAAGTTTTGGCCCCCGTGTCCGCCCGTGGCTTTGAATATTTCCGCATAGCAACCCAAAGTGCTGTCGTAAGCTACCGGCATGGTTGGGAAGAGCGTTTTTTTCTCAGCGGGCAGGGTATCCAAGGCGGCGAAGCCGCCGCGGTACACCAAGCTGGCGTATTTGCGGGGAATGTTGGTGGCAATAAAAGGCAGTTGGTGTTCTTTGGCAAAATCCACCAATGGCTTGTAATCGGTATAGAAATTGGGCCAGAGCTTGGTCGATTTCTTGAATTTGTCGTAGACTGGATCACCGCCCATCACCGCACCCATGGGGGTCACCACGGTGCTGGTTTTGGCCGAGGTATCGGTGGGATTCAGGTATTCATTCAAAGCCGCTTGTTGGTCGGTTTCAAACATTTCAGCACCCAGAACCATGTAGGGTGTTACGCGAAACAAATCGCTGGTGGTTTGGTATTGCAGCCAATGCACAATGGGGTTGTCGTGCAGCTCCCCAAACAAGACCACCGAAGGCTGTGGTGCACTTTTTTGCAGCTTTACCGTAATGGCTTTCAGGAATTGCTCATAGCTAACCTTTCTGCCTTGGGCATCAAAAATCTGAAAAGCTTGGATGTTCTTGGCCGGAACGCCTGCAGGAAGGACCTTGGGAATGGGACGGGTTTGAATTTGGGCCTGAGAAAAAAGGGAATAGCAGCACAATGCCGCCATCAGAAGTATGCGCATTTTACAAAGATAGTGAAAAGGGCATCGCCCAGAAATTACCAACCCAAGATGTAGGCAAACATCAACGGTGCCACAATGGTTGCATCGCTTTCTACGATGAATTTGGGCGTGTGGATGTCGAGCTTACCCCAAGTGATTTTTTCATTGGGAACCGCTCCGCTATAGCTACCGTAGGAGGTGGTAGAGTCGCTGATCTGACAGAAATAGCTCCAGAAAGGAATGTTTTCCATCTCCATGTCTTGGTAGAGCATCGGCACCACGCAAATGGGAAAATCGCCCGCAATACCCCCACCAATTTGGAAGAAACCTACGCCTTTGCCATCGCTGTTTTTCACGTACCAATCGGCCAGCCACGTCATATACTCGATACCACTCTTCATGGTCGATGCCTGTAATTCGCCTTTGATCACATAGCTGGCGAAAATGTTGCCCATGGTGCTGTCTTCCCAACCTGGTACTACGATGGGCAAGTTGCGCTCTGCTGCTGCCAACATCCAGCTGTTTTTTGGGTCGATTTCGTAGTATTGCTCCAACTCACCGCTGTTCAAAATTTGGTACATGTATTCATGCGGGAAATATCGCTCGCCCTTGGCTTCAGCGCCTTTCCAGATGCCTTCGATGTGCTTCTGCAAACGACGGAATGCCTCCTCTTCAGGAATGCAGGTGTCGGTCACACGGTTATAATGGTTTTCCAGG
>JACCDS010112957.1_pt1 | contig 14351 bp, 17 predicted proteins | sample 7446441 | NCBI WGS metagenome assembly JACCDS01 (sample SAMN15323445, study PRJNA562643) | freshwater metagenome | isolation source: river surface water | place: USA:Blue River Watershed | collected 2017-08-17 | reverse complement strand
TTGAACTGAAAACTTCTTTGAAATATGAAAAAGCTATCAAAAATGAACCAAAAGATTTTGTCTCAGTAATCGTTATTCAGCGTTCGGGAAGAAACTACGGAATCGAAGTTTCTGAGATCCTTGATGTTGTTTCATGTAACGAGAACATCGATGACACTGTCTGCGATAGAGCAGGCATTCTCGGAAACATTATCTATAACAATTCAGTGATCGTAGTGGTTGATGCTCTGGGATTGATAGAGCAGACAATACCTAAGATCAGAAGAACAAAATCGGAATCTGATAGCGCCACAAGCAGAGCAAACTCTCTTGAAGAGATCAGAAACATCAACATTGGCATGAAAAATAAAAAGGTGCGTGTTCTGTACGCCGAAGACGTTGCCTTCTTCAGACGCCATGTTCAGAAAGTTCTTCAGGAAGCCGGGTGTGAGATCACATCTTTTGAAGACGGTCAGAAAGCGCTGGAGTCTTTGATGCAATCTCCGGAAGGTACTTACAACATCATCCTTTCAGATATTGAAATGCCGGTGATGAATGGACTCGATTTCGCCCGCGAAGTCAGAAAACTTGATAAACAGAAGAGCCTCCCGATGGTCGCTCTTACGACAAAGTTCCGTGATAGCGATATCGAAGCAGGTCGCACAGCGGGCTTTGATGATTATCTCGAAAAACTGAATCCAGATAAATTGTTGAAGAGTGTATCGAAACTTCTAGGTTTCAATATCCAGGGGAATGGAAATGATTAGTGAAGTGATCCAGAGAAAACAATTCTCTACTTTTTATGTGTCAAACAGACTTTATGGCATTGATGTCATGAGAGTGCAGGAAATCACAAAGGCCCTTCCAATGACAAGAGTGCCTCTTGCTCCTGTTTATGTGAAAGGTCTTATCAATCTTCGCGGCCAGATCTCAACAGCGATCTGCCTTCGTGACTTGTTTAAGATTAATCCTACTCAGGAAAATGACCAAATGAACGTCGTTTGTCGCATCAACGATCTTTTGGTGTCATTCCTCGTAGATCGTATTGGGGATGTTCTGGAACTCGAGAGCAAAGATTACGAACTCGTTCCGGACACAATTCCTCCAACAATCAGAAAATTTATTAAAGGCGTCTATAAAGTTCCAGGTGACCTGTTAAGTATCGTCGACGTGGAACAAGTAGCCGGATTTATCGTTGAAGTAAATAAACCAAAATCAGCAAACCAATAATTACGGAATAAGGGAGATCACAATGGAAGCAGCAAAACTAAAAAAACTATCGAAACAAACTATTAACACTCAACCAGATGAGAGTGTTGATAGAGCGGCCTTTATCTCAATGTTTGAGAATATGCCTGTAAACCTCATTTATTCAAATCAGGATGGCGTAGTGGTTTATGCAAACCAAAAGACTAAAGATGCCCTTCGTGATCTTGAGGAGCATCTTCCATTCTCGGTAGATGAACTTGAAGGTTCAAGCTATGACGTATTTTTCAAAGCACCTTCAAATAAAAAAGCTCAATCTACATATCCGCAAAAGTGCCAGCTTGAAGTTGGAAGCGATATCCTTGAGCTCGTTCTGAATCCGGTTTACGACATTGAAGGCAATATCAGCGGATCTGTCATCACCTGGTCAGTAGCGACTGAGCGTTTAAACACTGAAAAAATGAACCATGAATATTCAGACGTTCTATCGGCTCTTTCCAAAACTCAGGCCACGATTGAGTTCCAACCAGATGGTACTATCATTTCTGCCAACGAAAACTTCCTGAAGGCTCTTGGTTACAACACGGTTTCAGACATCAAAGGTAAACACCACGCAATGTTCTGTGACCCATCATTCACGAATTCTCCGAAATACCGTGAATTCTGGACAAAACTCGGCAATGGTACTTTCGATCAGGGGCAATATAAACGTATCACTCGTGACGGAAGAGAAATCTGGATTCAGGCCTCTTACAATCCGGTTATCGATAAAAACGGCAAGGTTGTTAAAGTAGTAAAATACGCAAGTGACATTACTGAAGAAAAATTGAAATCAATTGCAGCAGATATCCTGAATGAACAAAATGCTGACGTGAGTGCGGCCCTCTCTAAAACTCAGGCAACAATTGAGTTCACTCCAGATGGATCAATTCTTACTGCCAATGACAACTTCTTAAAGGCGCTGGGTTATAATTCTGTAGCTGACATCAAAGGCAAGCACCATTCAATGTTCTGTGATCCTAATTACACAGGTTCTTCTAAATACCGTGAGTTCTGGGCAAAACTAGGCGGTGGTACATTTGACCAGGGCCAGTACAAACGCATCACTCGCGATGGGAAAGAAATCTGGATTCAGGCTTCTTACAACCCGGTTATCGATAAAACAGGTAAGGTTGTCCGCGTTGTGAAATACGCTACAGATATTACAGCTCAGAAGAAAGCTTCACTTGAACTTGTAAATACAATGAGTGAAACAGCGGACCAGCTTGCTGCTGCTGCTGAAGAGCTTTCGGCAACTGCAACAGAAATGTCGAAGAACGCAACTATGACTTCTGAGAAGTCGAACACAGCTGCCGCAAACTCTGAAGAGGTGACGAAAGGTGTTCAAACTGTTGCTACCAACACTGAAGAAATGGTTGCTTCGATTAAAGAAATTGCCCGCTCTTCTTCTGAAGCAGCCGGTATCTCGAAAGATGCAATGAAAAAAGCAAACGATACGAACGTAACGATCAACCACCTCGGTGAAGCGAGTGTTGAGATTGGTAACGTTATCAAAGTGATTAGCTCGATTGCTCAGCAAACAAACCTTCTTGCTCTTAACGCTACGATCGAGGCCGCACGTGCCGGTGATGCTGGTCGCGGATTCGCGGTTGTAGCAAACGAAGTAAAAGAACTTGCTAAGCAGACTGCTAAAGCAACTGAAGAGATTACAAATAAGATCGGTGCGATCCAGGAAACATCGAAAGGTGCGGTTGGGGCCATCGGCGGTATCTCGAAAGTTATTGAACAGATCAACGGTATTTCGATGACGATTGCAGCTGCGGTTGAAGAACAAACAGCTACAACAAACGAAGTAAGCCGAGTTATGCAGGAATCAACTCACGCGGTGAACGGAATCTCAGACATCGTGAAGAGCGTTGCTGGAGCTGCCCTAGAAGCATCAAGTGGTGCTAACCAGACCCTTGAAGCTGCAAAAGGTCTTTCTGCGATTGCTGTGAAACTTAAAGAGCTAGTTAAGAAAATTGAGGCATAAGAATGTTACGAGTATTGGTTGTTGATGATTCAGTGGTGTTTCGTTCTCAGATCAAGTCATCACTTGAAGGGGCTGCGAATATTGAAGTGGCCGGTGTAGCAAACAACGGCCGCGTGGCCCTTCAGAAACTGACACAGATGTCTGTGGATGTTGTGACTCTTGATATGGAGATGCCGGAATTAAACGGAATCGAGACAATCAAGGAGATTAAAAAAGCGAAGTTCCCAGTTAAGATCGTCGTTTTTTCTTCTCATACAAGCCGCGGTTCAGAGGCGACTCTTGAGGCGTTGGCAGCAGGGGCGGACGATTTTATTGCTAAACCATCCGGACCCGATGTGACTTTTGAAAACTCAGTTCAGAAGATTCGTGATGAGCTTTTACCAAAAATTTCTCAGTTCGTGGGACGGGTAGGGACAACTGCCAAAGTTGCTCCTGTCACTTCCACGTCAACTGTTTCTGCAGTTAAGTCTGCCTATCCGAAAAGAGATCTCGCGACTTTTTTCCCGTCGGTGATTGTCATTGGTTCGTCAACAGGTGGTCCTCCGGCACTTGAGAAAGCACTAATGGGTTTAAATCACAATCCACGTGTGCCGATCCTCATCGCTCAGCACATGCCACCGATGTTCACAGCATCTCTGGCGAAGAGACTTCAGGAAACGACAGGAATTCCATGTGCAGAAGCCAAACATGGTGAAGTTCTAAAACCTGGTCGCATCTATATCGCTCCAGGTGATTACCACATGACACTTGTGAAAGCGGGGACTGAGGTAAAACTAAATCTTGATCAAGGGCCTCAAAGAAACTCTGTTCGTCCTGCAGTTGATCCATTGTTTGAAACTGCAACTGCAATTTTTGGCAGCAGAACTTTGGGCGTGATCCTGACCGGTATGGGTGAAGATGGATTTGTCGGCAGCCGTGCTGTTAAAGACGGCGGAGGCGGAATTCTTATTCAGGATAAAGAGAGCTGTGTTGTTTTCGGAATGCCAGGCGCTGTTTTCCAGGGCCAGCTTCAGGACGGCATGGGTGATCTTGCTTTTGTTAATTCGATTCTTAAACGTGTAGTTGCTTAAGGAACTATTATGAAATTGTTCGGACAATATCTTGTAGATAAGGGAGTCATTTCCAAGTCTGATCTTGTAAGAGCACTTATTATTCAACTTGAGAATACTCCCTCGGTTACGAGCGTGATTCTTGAGAATGATTTACTCACAACGGATCAATTGTATCAGATCTTCCAACTGCAGGCCGATCACAAGTCTGGTTTCATTGAAGCCGCTCGTGAACTTGGTTGTTGGGGAACGAAGATTCAGGAACAGGTTGAGAAAATCCTAAGTTCAAAAAGAAAACCAATCGGTGAAATCCTTGTCAAGCTAGGTGCGACCGAGATTTCAAATATCTCGAAGGCCCTCGATGAATTCCTGGGTGAGCTTGGTTCGACACCAGCTCCGGTAGCCGTTTCAGCTCCGGTAGAAACGCTTGAAACTGAAGTTGAGGATATCCTCTCTGAAATTCAGGCCATCGAAGAAACAATTGAAGTTCCTGCTGAAGAAAGCGAAAGCGGGCTCAACAGTGATGTTGTCACATATTGTGAAAAGTTCTCACTGGATACTTTTCTTGAAGCAACATCTCTTCTTTCATTTGATCAGGCAGGCGTATTTACAAGCGAACGTGTAAAGGAAGCAGTAGAGCTTCTTCATTCTCTCAAAGGGACCGCACGTTTTGCTCAACTGGTGCGTTCTGAAGCTGTGATCAACAGTATGGAGAATAGCCTTAATACAGTACTTAAAGTTGGAGTTGAAAAAGTAACTCCACCTCTGGTCATTAAACTTGAATCGCACTCTAAACGAAATCTTGATTTGCTCTGGAACTTACGTGAAGACATCAGTGCTGGGATGAGCGAAGCTCAATCGCTTGAATCACGTAATCTTGTTGGGGCATTTCGCCAATTAACAGGACAGGAAATCTAATGAAACGATCACTAATTCTTTCCATCGATGATTCGAAAGCCGTTCATTCTTTTATGAACCTTTGTTTTCCGAAAGATCAGTATGAACTCATTCATGCTTACAATGCTCTTGAAGGCATCGACATCATTAAAAAACAAATGGGAGATATCTCCCTTGTGCTTCTTGACTGGGAAATGCCGATGATGACCGGTCCGGAGGCATTGGTTGAAATTAGAAAAATGGGTTTTGCCGCTCCAATTGTGATGGTCACGACGAAAAATGATCCCGCTGAGATTGGGGAAACTCTGGATAAGGGTGCCACTGAATACGTGATGAAGCCATTCACTCCGGAAATCATTCTTACTAAAGTTGAAGAACTACTTAAGGGATAATATATGCAACTGAGCGACAACCAATTAAAGTTTTTTGCTGATTTCATTGAGAAGGAACTGGGTATTGTCTATTCATCGACAAACTACTTCCAGCTCGATCAGCGTATAGAGAAAATTGCTCAATACCTCGGCATTGAAAGTAAAGAAAACGTCTATCAGAAAGGATTAACTGAAGGCATTCATGGTGCTTTCAAGAGTTACCTTCTTGATACAGCTACCAATAATGAGACTTCTTTTTTCAGAGATCCAAAAGTCTGGACTGCTCTTGAAACAAAGATTCTTCCCAATCTTAAAGTGAATGCTCCTAATAATTTCATTTTTAGGATCTGGTGCTCGGCCGCAAGCTTTGGACAGGAACCATATTCTTTGGCAATGCTCGTTCATGAGTTCATGCAAAAGAATCCAGGTCACCCACGGTTTGAAATTATCGCGACAGACATTGCTGACCATGCTCTAAAGCGTTGTCAGGAAGCCAGATACTCACAACTGGAAGTACAAAGGGGATTGTCAGCTTCAAGACTCATCAAACACTTCAAGAAAACTGAAGATGATCACTGGCAACTGAATGATGATATCCGTAGAATGGTGCAGTTCAAGAAACAAAATCTTCTTGATCCGTTCACATCAATTGGTACGGTTGACCTGGTTCTTTGCCGTTACGTCCTTATTTATCAGGATTCAAACCGCAAAAAACAAATTGTTGAACGCCTTGAAAAAGTGGTCAGTCCAAAAGGCCATCTTGTCCTTGGTGCAAGTGAAAGTGCCCTTGGACTTACAAAAGAATTAAAACAAGTTGCCCATGACGGCATGATCTTTTACCAGAAGCCATAGGGGGATAAAGTGTTTGATCCAAAAACCAGAGTTCTCGTAGTTGATGACATGATGACAATGAGAAAGGTTGTTTCGAAAATTCTGAAAGAACTTGGGTTCAGTGATATCACTGAAGCGAGTGACGGTGCCATCGCATGGGAAAGTGTGAAGAACCAACCAGCACCTTTCGGACTTATTATCTCAGACTGGAATATGCCGAATTGCACCGGTCTTGAGCTTTTAAAACGTCTACGCTCTGATCCTAAATATAAAACAACTCCATTCGTTCTTGTGACAGCAGAAGCCGAGCAACACCAGGTGGCAGAAGCTGTAAAAGCAGGAGTAGACCAGTACGTTGTGAAACCTTTCACAAAAGACGGTTTGAGCGCTAAACTTGAGATGGTTCATAAAAAATATAGCAAGTAGTAGATTATGATCAAGGACAAATCATTCCACGTTATTCAGGCCAATGGATACGTTACTCTAAAGATAATCGGGGATGATTCACCCTCAGCTTTCAAAGAAACGGAAGCTGCGATCTTTTCCACTCTCGTGGAACCTTTCCCACATTACGTCATCAACTGCGAGCATTTATCCAATCTCGCTCCTGAATGGGCAAGGTTGTTGCTTAAGCTTCAAGTTGAATTGAAAAAAATCAATAAACTCATGAGACTCATTCTTGTGAGTCCGGTAGTTAAAAATCAGCTCAAAATTCAAGGTTTGGATAAGGCCTTTCAACTTTCACCAAGTTTACGTGAAGCACTCGTTGAGTTTGGCTTAGTCACAAAAAAGAAAATTGATACGGATTTCATCAATCCTTTTCTTGCTGCGACAATGAGAGTTTTAAAAGTTCAGGCCGGTATTGATGCCAGAATGGAAAAAATTTATCTCAAAGAAGAACGCGATGGATATACCGGGGATGTCTCTGGTGTCATTGGGGTGATCAGTGAAGCCTTCAACGGTTCGGTTGTTATCAGCTTTCCGGAAAAAACATTCCTTCACGTGATGAGTGGGATGTTGGGAGAAGAATACACAGAGCTTAACAAAGAGATTATTGATGGTGCTGGTGAACTTACAAACATGATCTTCGGTCAGGCGAAGATTCTCCTCAATGAAAAGGGATACGGGATTAAAACTGCGATTCCTTCTGTCGTTTCTGGGAAGGATCATAAACTATCCGCTCTCTCAAAAGGTCCGACTGTCATTGTTCCTTTTAAGATTGAAGATCATTCATTTTTTGTTGAGATCTGCGTTTCGGAATAAAAATCCATGATTATAGTCATGGATTTGGCCGTCCAGGACTTCAGATTTTGCCACATCAAAAATTAAGGTTCATGAAATTTCAACTCGTGATGAAATATCAACGAGCAGGGGATTTGCATGAACAGTTATGACTCTGAATTATTAAAGCCGATTTATACTCTTGATAGTGAAGCAACAAATCAGGTTGTTTTCGTTCAGGATCTTGTAGAGGAAGTTTCCCGGGCAACAAGCCTTGTGGCGATTTACGAGAACATTAAACTTGATATCATGTCGAACATTCCCACTGATCTCCAGGTTGAATGTATTCCTTCTCAAATCAACAAGATTATTTCCAATCTTATTTTCAATTCGATCTATGCTATCGGAAAAAACGCCAACAATTGGATTAAGCTTCATGTGAACGCTGTGGCGGGGCATGTTTATTTTTCTGTCGTGGATTCCGGGAATGGTCTTTGCCCTGATTCAATATCAAAGCTTCTCTTTCCGTTTCTCGGAACCGGAGCTCCTTCTAGCGGATTCGGATACTATCTCTCGCGGAAAATTGCTGAATCACATGGTGGAAAACTTGAATACATCAAGGGATGCAAAAATACAGTTTTCTGTCTGAAACTTCCGATTATTTAAGGTGAATCATCTTCGAGTTGTGAGTGTATTCCTCAAACTCGATTTCTTTTTCAGTCACAACCTGAATCTTCTTAACAATATCGGCAATTCTCCAGAGCGATTCTGAAAGTCTCTTTTTGATATCCGGATCTGTCAGGTCCTTATAATCAGCACAGCTAATGGCAATCATGAGGGGATTATTGATCTCGTGATTGTAAGTTGAAACCATCGCGTTGATCGAAGCGATTTCTTTGAGCTTACTCATGTTACGGGAAAGTTCAGCGAGATGAAGGTGAGTTTGAATACGGGTAACAGCAACATCAAATGTTACAGGCTTGGTGATGTAGTCGTTCGCACCATTTTGAAGAAAAGAGATGATGTCGGATTGCTCTGAAAGCGAAGTCACCATGATAACCGGAAGTTCGATGGCGTTAAATTTCTCGCGGATCTTCTTCAGGATTTCATCACCTTTAAGATCTGGCATCATGATATCCAAAAGAATCAGATCAATCTTTTCAGAATCAAGATAATGAAGACACTCGTCTCCATTCTTTGCCTGAAGGATATTGATCTTCATTTTTTTTGACAGGGCGGCCTTGAGGAGGGTCCGGTCGAAGGTGCTGTCATCAACTAAAAGTATGTTTTTCATAAGGATGTATTCCCGGAAAAATCATAACGTGATTTTTGTCCTGTATGAAGAAGTTCTTATACATTTAATAAATCTTAGAGTGTGACGGCTTGTTTCAAGACTAAATTTATACGTCTTTTCGTCTGACAGACCAGATGAATCCGTCATACCAAAAATGCATGAGTGACGTGAGAACCCAGAATGCACCCAACAATCCGATACCTTCTGTTTTGTGACGAACAAGAGCGAAGAGAATGCATCCAGCTAAGATGACAAAAACGTAGAAAAGGAAAATCGACATTCGGTTTTCCTTCTTAATTCCCACATTGCCAGAGATTCGTTCACCTTCAGATACGTAGACGATGAAATAATATTGAAGAGCGTGGTAAATGTTCCCGAAGTAAGCCGCGTCCGCAGCAGTGTAAAAAGCGGCCATAAGTCCTGCAGAAAGTCCGGTGCAGGCAAAGAGAGTGAACTTTGTGCTTGAATACTTATACCCATTTTTAATGAGCTTATAGTATTCGTGAACGTAGTAAATGATGTATCCAATGCCAAAGTAGATGAACGGTTCACGGAAAGCAAAGAAGTAGTGCCCAAATCTTTCGGCCGTCTCTTGCGGAAGATCAAGATAAGTCACAAGACCTTCAGTCCTCACGTTTTCCGGAATGAACGTGAGAAGAATTACATGGGGAAGTAATCCCAGAACGAAACAAAGTCCCATATCGAGACGTCGTCCCTTCATCACATCATTGCCTATTTTTGCATCGTAGATTCGTCCAAAGCCGAACGTCTGCATGAGTGAATGCCATTCATCCCAATAGATGGCGATAAAACCCATGATGCCGAAAAGAGCAGGTGAAGCCCACATGGCGCAAAGGATGAAAAGGGGAATGAGGCTAAAGCGATAAGGAAATCTTTTTAAGACACTCAAGTTCCCATGACTGCGGATGAATACGAGCATGATGTGTGAGTGCGTGAGAAAATTTGAACCAATTATTAACCAGATGGGAGTCTTAGGATTGTAGAGAAATTCCCCACTTTTAAATCTTGGTTCACACGTGAGAGCGATGGCCAGGAAGGCGAGCAAAGGTGCACCGATAATAAAAATATGATCGAGCTTCTTATCGCTGATGTAGTTTTTCACGGAGGCAACTGAGTTCATCTTCCAATGGTAAGGGTTTTCTTGACACTTTCACCTTAAGATTAGCTTTTCGCCGTGTTTAATTGACTGGCCTGGTTTTTGCTTTTCCTACTGTAGGACTCATGCAAAGGAGAAAACATGAAAGTCTTTACAATGATTTTAGCGATTGCCTCTATGGCAGCTTTCGCAGATTCAAAATGGGAAGTGAAAAAAGAAAAAATGGAAGAGCGTACAAAAGAAGCCGCATCTGATACTGGTCGCGGTCTTAAACGCGCTTCACGCAAGGTTCAGGATGAAACTTGTGAAATGATCAATGGCAAAATGGAATGTGCCATGAAAAAGACTAAGCACTCAATTCAAAACGGTGCGGATAAAGTCGAAGACGCTATGGACTAAGCAACTTGAGTCCATGATAATACTTTAAAAGGATTTATCATGGACTCAAACTTTTGGATCAAGGCCTGGAATGACGGCAGAACGAATTTTCATCAGGCAGAATATAATTCCTCACTTCTCAAATTTTTCCCCAAGCTAAATCCTAAGAATGGGGAAAATGTCCTCGTCCCACTTTGCGGAAAATCAAAAGACATGATCTGGCTTGCAAGCCTTGGACTCAACGTTCATGGAGTGGAAGTTTACGAACAACCAGTGAAAGAATTTTTCAGCGAAAATAATTTCGTGGCACCTACAGTGAAAACAAATGAACCATTCATTGATTACAGTTTTCATCATATTCGAATCAGTGCTGGGAATTTCTTTAAACTTGATACATCGAAAAAGTATGACCTCATTTACGACAGAGCTTCTTTAGTTGCTCTTCCGTCACAGATGAGAAGGGACTATGCTGAGGTCATAAAAAAATGTTTGAAGTCTGGTGGAAGATATTTTCTCGTTACTTATGAATACGATCAGACTCAAATGGATGGACCGCCTTTCAGCGTGACGGATGAGGAAGTTCATTCTCTTTACAAGGATTCTTTCAACATTCAGAGAATTGAAAGTTTCAAGCCTCAGACGGCACCAGGCTCTCGATTTGCCATGCTTGAATCCCTGAAAGAGAATGTGTATTTTCTTTCGAAGATTTGATTATTTCTTCTTTCGACATGAGCCTTTAGAGCCGGGTTTTTTGCCTGGTACTCGTTCATAACCTTTCCAACACGACATTCTTTTTTTGGCCATGATGCCCTCCTAAGAAGTTTTCATTCTAGCAGGGGAAAAGGGTCAAAATAACGCACTTGTTTTATTTGTCATATCTTTGTTTGATATATTAAACTTTCTCCATAAAAAGGGGAATTCTCATGAAATGGTTAGTCATTCTAGTGCTCGCTAGCACTTCGGTTTTTGCTCGTCCTCACCTCCGCGATATCGGTGTCGTTGGTCTGATGTCTCACGATATCTTTGCATGGGATCGCGTGAATGAAGTGAATATGGAAAATGGTCGCCTGGATCTAAGCACGATTTTTGATTATGACGGCGGTTCACGCTGGAAGAAGGGTGGTAATCCTAAGAACGGGGAAAATGCTCCGGTGTATACGATTACGATGCAGCTTGTGGAGTTCTACAAAAACGAACTTAAGACGCTTCCTGCTTTCGAGGCAAGACAAAACACGGTTGCTCTTTTTCACAAGATGGTTAAAGACAGTTTCGAACGTTTGAGCGGATTGGAATTCCCGTAGAGGGAATGAACCAGAAAGTAACAAACACTGAGCAGGCAGCTCTTCGGGCCATGCATGATATTCTTCCGGGGAGAGCGAAACTTTTCGGTCGCATGAGAAAAGAATTTGTTCTGACAAATTTCTTGAATGCTCGTCTTAAATTAAATGAAAAAGAGCTCGATCAGGTTCTGAATGATTTTAACGGTGACTATGATGATGAATACAAGCACATCAACATTCCATTCTCGAGAAAGTTTGTGAACCTGAAGGAAGTTGACGGAGCATTCATCGAGAAATTTAGTCCGTATAAACAATCTGACATGCTCAAAGAGTTAGCATTAGTTGGAAAAGGTGAAATTTCGGTTAACGAAGTTTCTTTCATGCATCATATTCACGATCTTGTGAGCAAGGCGATTTGCCCGAAAGATATTCCTGTGATGCCTCAGGATGTTACTTGCGAATAAGTGAGTTTTAAGCTTCGCACTTCAGGAAAGTTTCAGGTTAAAGAAATTCCTTCTGAATCTACATAGGCATATGATGAATGTGTCTGAAGGATTAGAGAAAGAGGAATCGATCAATATGAGTTCAGATGAAAGAGGATCACTTCGGTGATCCTTTTTTTTTACCATGAAAAAAGGATTGATCATGAATTCAAACATCCCTTTCAGTGAAATGCTTAAAAGTATCCCAGGATCTCTTGGAATCCGCCTTGAGGAAGAGCTTCCTTATACGGTGGTGGAGAAGAAAGGTGACCTAGAAATCCGTGACTATGCTCCATTCACTCTTGCACGAATGAAGATGGATACGGGTTTTAAAAAAGCTTCTGAGTTTTGTTTCAGAGCTCTTGCAGGTTTTATCTTTGGAAATAATGTTCAGGGCGAACAAACTTCTATGACGACACCGGTATTTTACGATGACGTGGGAGATGGATGGGTGATGTCGTTCTACCTTCCGGACGATGTGAAACACCTTGAGCCTCTGGATCTTTCAATCAAGATCGAAGAAATGCACGCGAAACGTGTTGCTGTTGTGAGATTTTCAGGGAATTTTGATCAGACCAGCATGAACAATGCTAAAGATGAATTACTTCAACTTGTAAGTGAAGCAGGTCTGAAACCGCAATCAGGAGTGTGGTGGGCACAATTTGACCAACCTATGGCGATTCCAGCTCTAAAACGTAACGAAGCTCTTGTAAGAATTTAACGAACATCGAGGATTGGCTCGAATCCTCCAAAAATCATGCGAGACCCGTCGAATGGCATGGCCTTAGACCATTCCTCCATTCGAGGGTCTTTCATCATCGTTTCAGTTGCTTTATCTCGTGTCTCTTTATCAGGATATTCAATCCAGCTGAATAGCACTTCCTCATTTTCTTTTGCTTGAACAGCTCCAAAAAAATCTGTTTTCTTTCCGTGAGGAACATCACTTTGCCAGCATTCAACAACTCTGGTGGCGCCAAGTTTTTTAAAAATGTCAGCGGCTTCCGTAGCTTGCTTGACGTATTTTTCTTTATTTTCTTTTGGTACTGCGACTACAAAACCTTCTACGTACATACTTCTCTCCCTTGTTCAGGCGGTCTTTCATGTTGCCCGGGAATCGACGGATAAAGAATAAAATTGGCTTCCTGATTCTTGGCATGACTTCTCATTTGCTCGGCCATCGTTGCCAGATAATCATCAGGTACCTGGGATTTGATTTCCGGAAAAAATTCTTTTTCTTCTTCCTGGATATGGAGTTCGTGAATCGATTTCAATTTCCTGAAGGCTTCTTTCCATGAAGGAGAGTTGTATTCATGAGAATCAAGATCTTTCAGGATTAACATAAGGTTCTTATGATCTTCCCAGGCAGAGTCAATTTGTTCTCTGAATAAATCCATCTCTAACAGATTTTTAAAAAGCACTTCTTCCTCCAGATTCACGTGACGAATAATCTTGTCACGCAGAACCATGTAGTTGTGTTTATCGGGTAGGGATTCAAAAAGAAGTTTGTGCTTCTGATGCTGATCGCAAAGATAGTCCAGGGCATCTCTTACTTTCATGAGAATTCTCCTTCTTAAAGTTGTCCTTGCAGGTTTTGTACCAAGGCTAAAAACTTGAGTTTTAAAGTTTGCGAAAAGTTGGTGGCACTCTCTGTGCAATTTACAACTTGTACAAGGAGGCGAATATGCAACAACCGAAACCACCATATCCTGAAGAAAAATTATCAAAACCCGGAATTGAGGCCCATATGGAGCTTAAACCAAAATGGAAGTCCGAACGGTATAAAACCGCGGATAAGCTTTTGGGGAAAGTCGCCCTGATCACCGGGGGCGATAGTGGTATTGGCAGGGCAGTGGCCTATTTATATGCGTGTGAAGGGGCCGATGTCGCACTCTCATACCTGCCTGAAGAAGAAAAAGATGCACGATTGGTTAAAGAAGAAATTGAGAAGACAGGACAACGATGTTTACTGCTTCCAGGGGATTTAAGAAGTGAAAAATTCTGTGAGGAGATTGTTGATAAAACAATAACTGAGCTTGGTCAGTTAGATATTCTTGTTTCAAATGCGGCCTGGCAGAATCGAAAGGAAAAGATTGAAGATATTTCTTCAGAAGAATGGCACAGAACTTTCCAGACAAATATTGATGCATTTTTCTTTCTTGCTCGAGCGGCAGTCAAGCATATGAAGCCAGGAAGCTCGATCATTTCGACGAGTTC
>JACCDS010061039.1_pt1 | contig 14355 bp, 15 predicted proteins | sample 7446441 | NCBI WGS metagenome assembly JACCDS01 (sample SAMN15323445, study PRJNA562643) | freshwater metagenome | isolation source: river surface water | place: USA:Blue River Watershed | collected 2017-08-17 | reverse complement strand
TGACATCGACATACGGCACGATCGCCGCGTGGCCCTGGCCGATGCCGGAAGTCTCGACGATCACGAGGTAAAAGCCGGCAGCACGGCACGCGGCGATTACGTCCGGCAAGGCTTGCGAGATTTCGGAGCCGGCTTCGCGCGTGGCCAGCGAACGCATGAACACACGGGAATTGCCATGCCACGGGCCGATCGCGTTCATGCGGATGCGGTCGCCCAACAGCGCGCCGCCGGACTTGCGGCGCGACGGATCGATCGAGATCAGCGCGACATTCAGCGCATCGTCCTGGTCGAGCCGCAGGCGACGGATCAGCTCATCAGTCAATGAGGATTTGCCGGCGCCGCCGGTGCCGGTGATGCCCAGCGCGGGAATCGTCGCCTGCGCAGCCGCGTCATGCAGCGCTTTCTTCATTTCAGGCGAGACCTTGCCGTTTTCGAGCGCAGTGATCAGCTGCGACAGCGGCCGCTGTCGCGCGACCATGTCGCCCTGCTGCAAGGGCGCGACCGTGGTCGGCGCGTGCACCGACAGGTCGGCGTCGCAGGCCTCGATGATGTGCACGATCATCCCAACGAGCCCCATGCGCTGCCCGTCTTCGGGGCTGAAGATGCGCGCCACGCCATAGTCATGCAGCTCGGCGATTTCTGCCGGCACGATCACCCCGCCGCCGCCGCCGAAGACCTTGATGTGCGCGCCGCCGCGTTCACGCAGCAAGTCGATCATGTACCGGAAGTATTCGACATGCCCGCCCTGGTAGCTGGAGATCGCGATGCCGTGCGCGTCTTCCTGCAACGCCGCGGTGACGATGTCATCGACCGAGCGGTTATGCCCGAGGTGGATCACCTCCGCGCCCTGGGACATCAGGATGCGGCGCATGATGTTGATCGATGCGTCGTGGCCGTCGAACAGTGAGGCGGCAGTAACGAAGCGGACTTTGTTCTTTGGCGTAGTGCCGGTCAGGCTCTGCGCGACGGACAGGTCGGTCATGAAGGTCTCCGGAGGGCGCGACGGCCGCTGCGGGCGGCTCTTTTCCATCGTCTGGTTGACGCTTACGTTAACGTCAATGCCAACGAGTATAGCCGGAAACTATGGCCGCCGATCAGGCGCGGCGGGCCGCGCCCAGCCGCTTGAGCCGGCTGCTGGCCATGTCCTGCAAGTTGCGCAGCGCGAAGTTGCCGCGCGCCAGTTCCAATGCCCACAGATACAGGTGGGACGCGTCGTCGAATTGACCGACTGCTTCCAGACATTCGCCGAGCCGGTAGGCAGATGCGGCATCGGCTTCGTCGAGCTGCAAGGCGACGCGGTAAAAGTGTGCGGCCGACGCCGGCTGGCCCAGCCGCTGCAGGCAGGCTGCGGCGAGGAAGCTGTGCTCGGGGTCGTCGGAGGCGAATGAAGCGCAGTACATGGCCAGCGGCAGCGCCAGCAGGAATTCCTCGCGTTCGCAGAGTTCCTGCGCCAGCTGCCGGCAGCGCGCGAGCAAGCCGAGATCGATCTGCAGGCACTCGCACAGGGTCTGGTCTTCGGCCAGCGCCGCGCGATATTCTTCCAGATAGGCGGGCAACTTTTCAAGCGCTTGCAGCGCGAGCGCGATCATTTCACTCACCTCAGCGTCGCGATAATGCAGCGCTGCGGTGGCCGCACTGGTCAGCAGAAAGTTCATCTGCGTAGTCCCCTGAGCGCCGCGGCACCCCGCGGCACGGTGATGGTTCGCTTCAGGCGTGCGTTGCCGGAGGCTGTGCCTGCTCACGCTGCCAGAAGGCCGATACCACGCCAGCCCCGCCGGCAGCCAGCAATGCAATGCCGCCGCCCAGCAGACCCTGATGCAGAGAGAAATCGGCGTCATGGGCATCCTGCATTCCGAGGAAACCCACCACACTCATCACGCAGCCGCCGACCGCGGTCAGTCCGGAAAACACGCCGACGGCCATGCGAACCGGCGTCGGGCAGACGGGAACCCAGGTTTTGGCCGGTGCAGCGGAGGCAGGCGCAGAAGAAAGGACATCGGCTTTTCCTTCATCGAATGCACCATCGATGCCTTCGCTGTCGCTGCTTGAATCGACTGAACTGCCGACTTCGATGGAGCTGTCAGACGATCTGGTATGTCGGTGGATTGTGCGTGGCATGGCTGAGCTTTCCTTTCCTCTGAATTGATTGACGGACGGCTGTGCCAGCAGAGCCGGGCGCAGCCAGGGTCGTTCGTAACAGAGTGATGGGGAAAGTGGCGTACTTCAGCCCGCCATTCGGAAAAACCTCGCGTTGGCTGATCAGAACGAGCGGTGAGCGAATGGCGAGGTGATTACGGCGGGGTCGGGCGCAGGAAAGTCTGGCTACTGTTGAAAGTAAGAGCTTGCCGAATATGCATTAGCAGACCAAAATCGTTATTATCGGATTAACCTTCCTGGGCTTGTCGATGGTCAGAATGTCGAAAAACGGGATCGCTGTCCGACTGGCGAGGTCGTAATCCAGGCCCAATCGGCTGTAGGCGGTTTGGGCGGACAGGGTGGTCAGAAAAGTCTTGCTTGCCGACGAGTATCCGACGCCGACATTACCCAGTACGTCTCGCGTGCCGCCGACGTAAGCGAGACGCGCGCTGTCAAACTGCAAGCCGTTAGAAAAAGCAAAACGGAAGTTCATGTCCACGCCGCTGGGGACATGGTTGTCGGATCGGACTTTGAGGGACTGTGCGCCAAGAACAAGTTGAGGGCGCAGTGACGAATTTTTCGCGCCCAGGGTCCAGGCAAGGCCGGCATAGCCTCGGGTTTGGGTGTCGCTGCCCACAGATACGATCTGGCTGTTGCCTCCGGCAAGTGAGCTTCCCGCCAATGAGAGAAAGAAAAATGTCGCAATAGCAGAAAATTTATTCACGGCTTCACCTATTTTAAAAATTGTTATTTCAGTGGGTTGAGCAAATGCGCACTGATGGAGCCAATGGCTGGCGACTGAAGTTTATCAATGCCAAAAACAGTCGCCACAAGAGAGCTTGAACCGGAAGCCGCCGTCCCGAACAGGTAATCCCAAAATACGAGTACTGCGCCGAAGTTGGAATTTCCCTCAGTCATGTCAACAGAGTGATGCAGCCTATGAAAGTTGGGGGTTACCGTGCACCACTTCAGCAGGCGTTCGACACTCCGGGGAATTTCATAATTAACGTGGGTGAATGCCGAGTGAAGCCCGGCGATAATCGAATACGTTACCAATGCAATCAGCGGCACATCAAACAGGACGGCAAAAGCCACCACCACAAAGAACCCAGACACGATCTCTAGCGGGTGGTGCAAAAGTGTCGTCAATGTGTCCACAGTTCGATCGCTGTGATGGAGGCGATGAAAACGCCACAGCAGCGGAATTTTGTGATGCAGTCGATGCGACAGGTAGTGAACGAAATCGAGCGCGAGCAGGCTGCTCGAAAAACTGATCCAGATCGGTACCTGCCATTCCGAAAAGCTGAAAACCTGGAATGGCGCCAACAGGAAAACTAGGGGCGTCAACACCAGCATTGACAGGGAAATTAAAAGCGCAAAATTGATTCCCTGAACCGCGACGATGGGTGCCAATTTGGACCACGAGGTCGGGCGCTTCAACAGCGCCTTCTCGGCAAAAAAGAAAAGCGTCACGCTCAGCAAGGGCGCGAGCAGGGAAAATTGGTCTAAGTCCATGCTTTTTTCGAAGGTGGTAAGTCACTCAGTCGGGCGGCGATTTCAGGAGAATGCATCGCTGGCAAAATTCTGTCAGAACTTGTAGCCGAGTGACACGGTGCCGGAGGTGGCGCTTGGTGAAACATAAGCCGTATCACCGTCCGAGTCATACGGTTTTTTGCCGTAACGGTTTTGCATGAACTCGACATTGAAAAAAATCCGGTCACTCAACAGAAACCTCGCGCCAGCGCCGAATCCTATGCCTGAGTGCCTTGCTTGCCCGAGCACAGCGGGAACATCAATCCGAAATTCACCCGAGATATAGGCAAGTTTTGCATAGAGCAGCGCGGTGTCGCTGAAGGTAATGCCGGGCGCAGCATAAATTGACCAGCGCTTATCTGCCTCGATGATGTAGTTGCCTTCCAGGGCGCTGCCTGACGAATCAAGTCCCTTGATCTTGTTGAGGCCATAGGTGCCGCCGAGCAGAACTAGGAGATTCTCGGACATCCTGAGTCCAAAGTCGGCGCCGATCTCGCCCGCGAAGGCATTGTTGCTTCTCCCGTTATTGCCGCCTGTTGCGAACTCTGTTTTGTACGTAGAGTGAAAGACCGACCCACTCAGATAAATCGCCGGACCTTCGAAATTTCCTGGGCCGGCAAATGCGCTGGCGCACATGCTGGCAGCAAGAAGTGGTAACCCGAAACGCTTAATTGTTTTCATATTCTTTGCCATCATGTGGCTGGATGATTTGAATTGCTCAGAACGTGTAGCCAAGTGCGATCGTTCCGGACGTCGTCGTAGCCGATTCGTCAACATTCAAACCGGTCGGGGAATAGCGCTTGGCGCCATAACGGTTTTGCATGAATTCGACGATAAGGGAAACATTTTCTTTCAGAAGAAAACGCGCGCCAACGCCATACCCGATCCCCGGATGTACGGCGTCTTCGTCGTTTGGCCCATCCGTTGTAATGCTTCGCAGCCGAGCGGAGACATAGGCGAGCTTGGCATAAAGCAGTGCTTTCCTGCCAAATGTGATGCCGGGCGCCGCATAAACTGACCAGCGGTTTTTCAGATAGACCGTTCGGTCCATGCCTCCCCAGGTTTCATAAACAGTCGTAGTGTTGAGACCGTAGGTCGCACCAATCAAAACCAGAGAATTTTCAGAGAGATTAAAGCCGTAATCCGCGCCGAGATCTCCCGTGAAAGTGGTTTTGCCCGATCCGTTAACGGTTGCGTCGAAGTTTCTGTACTCATATTTTAAGGTGGTGGAAATGGTCGACCCACCCAGGTAAATCGATAGGCCCTCAAAATTCTTCGTTTCGGCAAATGCGTTAGTCCATGTGCTGATGGAAAAAAGTAGCAGCCCTAGTAGGTTAATTCTTTTCATGGTGAAACCCGATGTGGTTAATGTTTTTATGATTGGCATAACCAGTGGACCGCTCATACCGGCGTACGCTCATTTGCGCGGGCAACAGGCCGAGGAACTGATGCGTGGAAAAACCGTTTCAGTGCGGCGCCAAACTCAATAACCCAACAGCGCGACCTCGTGCTCGGGGCGAACGATCGATTGCCTGCCCTGTTCACGCCACTGATCGAGAGTGGTCATACGGTAACCCAGTGCGGCATAGTTCACGACGTAAAAGCCATCCTCCCTGCGCGAAACGGCGGATGCCCATGCGGGGTTGGCAAGAAGGTCCTGCGCCATGACGCCGACGAACGACACGTCGGACCACAGATATTTGAACGAATAGATTTTCATCCCGTCGTCCATCGTGGCGAGCAAGGCGATGTCTCGTTTGAGTCGGATATCAGATGGATCGGGTAACTCGGCACGATTTCCTGGGGAAGTGTCGATATATCCCACGCCCAGTTGCGGTTTGGACGCAAGAAAGTCATAACCAAACGTGACGATGCTGTTCTTTGCGTTGTAGCCAATTCCCGCATCGATTCCCCAGGACCGGCCAGACCACGTGAAATAGGATATGCCCGCAGCGACAACGCCCGTTTCTTGCCGGTCGGAAGAGGTCACCTTGACCGTGAGACCGACGTTATTTTTATCAATGGGGCTGTCGAAGTTATAGGTGACACCCAGCATGACGCCCGGGTCGGCGTAAGCGGCATTAATGGCAAGGCAAAACAGGCTCGGCAGCACAATCCGATTCAGACTTTTCATCGCCATTACTCTATTTCCCAAAAGAAAATCGAGTATATAGCAGCCAGTTCATGAAAAGAGACCGGCTCGCCCGTTATTGGCGATGGTTTTTTGCTGCAGGGACACGACACCATTTCAATCGGCCGGATGGTGGATCCTTCCGTTAGGGGATCTCCTCTGCGGCTCGTTCTGCGGATCAGAGTGCACCACGCCATACCCTACCAATAAAATTTTGAATTTGATGACTTTCCGAGGCATTGCCCGCGCTGGAAGTGCAATGGATCCAGTGCAGAGCCAAAATTTACTCGGTGCGCTCGTGCGGTGTTGGCTGGGGGGAACTTACCGTTTTCGGTGCAAACAAAAAAGCCCGTCAGCTGGCTGACTGGCTTTTTGAGGATGTATAACACGCTCAATAAATTTCTAAAATTGAGTTGGTTAAATACCCCTGTTTAACCATCCTCACATTATTAGGTCTTCGCTGATGCCAGATTCAGCATACGGTCAATCTTCTCAGGCAGTGCGCGATTCAGGGGGGGGCTGAAAGCGGAATGAATCATGGATCGATTGGGATTAAATTCTCAGCTTCAAAAGCCCGAATACTCGAAGAGGATGGTGATCAGGTTCTCTCTATGCAAGAATAAATTTCCTGCAAGAAACCTGCATCAAGAGGACTAGTCATTCCCAACTCGTTCAGGCGATCTGCGAGCTGAGGTCTGCGCGAATTCATCTCGTCCCGATGAAGTAGTATCAGGACGCGGTCGATGAAGACTTTGCGGGGCGAAGAGAGGGAAACCAGGTGTAGCACCCTGGTTTCACTAACGATATGGCAACGAATATGCCCAAGAGCCCGCTGACGGAGCTCTCGAAGGGTAAAAACGAAACTACTCGACCGTCACCGACTTCGCCAGATTACGCGGCTTGTCGACATCGGTGCCACGCGCAAGTGCGGTGTGATACGCAAGCAGCTGCAGCGGCACCACGTGCAATATCGGCGACAGCAGTCCGTAATGCTCGGGCATGCGGATCACATGCAGGCCCTCGTCCGATGCGATGCGGGAATCCGAATCGGCGAATACGTAAAGCTCGCCGCCGCGCGCGCGCACTTCCTGCATGTTGGACTTCAGCTTCTCGATCAGCGCATCGTTAGGCGCGACCGTCACCACCGGCATTTCCTCGGTGACCAGCGCCAGCGGGCCATGTTTCAGTTCGCCAGCCGGGTAGGCTTCGGCGTGGATGTATGAAATTTCTTTCAGTTTCAGCGCACCTTCAAGCGCGATCGGGTAGTGCAGCCCGCGGCCGAGGAACAGCGCGTTTTCCTTGCGCGCGAAGGCATCGGCCCAGGCAATGATCTGCGGCTCGAGCGCCAGCACCGATGCAATCGCCAGCGGCAGGTGGCGCAGGTTCTTCAAATGGTCCGCTTCGGCCGTTGCATCGAGACGGCCGTGCAGCTTCGCCAGCGTCAGCGTCAGCAGAAACAGCGCGGTCAGCTGCGTGGTGAATGCCTTGGTCGATGCGACGCCGATCTCGACGCCAGCCCGGGTCAGGTAAGACAGCGTGGTTTCGCGTACCATCGCCGAGGTGCCGACGTTGCAGATGGCAAGCGAGTATTTGTGGCCGAGCTCTTTTGCGTACTTCAGCGCGGCCAGCGTGTCGGCGGTTTCACCGGATTGCGAGATCACGACCACCAGCGCATTCGGATTCACCGCCGGATCGCGGTAGCGGTATTCGCTGGCGATCTCGACATTGGTCGGCAGGCCGGCGACGGACTCCAGCCAGTACTTCGCGGTCATGCCCGAGTAGTAGCTGGTGCCGCAGGCGAGGATCTGGATCGCGTCGATCTTGCCAAACACTTCGCCGGCGCTTTTGCCGAACAGGTCGGGCGCAAAGCCCAGCACGCCTTCGAGCGTGTCGCCAATGGCACGCGGTTGCTCGAAGATTTCCTTCTGCATGTAATGGCGATACGGGCCGAGATCGATCGCGCCTGAATAGGCATGCACGGTTTGCGCGGCGCGCTGAACCGGCTGGTCAGCCTTGTCGGTAATGGCAACGCCGTCGAGCTGCACATCGACGACATCGCCTTCCTCCAGGTAGATGATCTGGTCGGTGGTGCCCGCCAGCGCCATCGCGTCTGAGGCAACGAAGTTTTCGCCATTGCCCACGCCCACTACCAACGGGCAGCCAACGCGTGCGCCGATAACGCGGTCCGGCTCGTCGTCGCAGAACACGGCAATAGCAAACGCGCCATGCAGACGCTTGACTGCCTGCTGCACGGTGCGCAGCAGGTCGCCGTCGTACAGGTCATTGACCAGATGCGCGATAGCCTCGGTGTCGGTCTGCGACTCGAACACATAGCCCTTTTTTGACAGCTCGCTGCGTATGCTCTCGTAGTTCTCGATGATGCCGTTATGAACGACAGCGACCTTCGCCTTGTCACCGCGGTTCGAGAAGTGCGGGTGTGCATTGTTGGTCGCCGGCGCGCCGTGCGTGGCCCAGCGCGTGTGCGCGATACCGATGTGGCCGCCGAGCCCGGTGCTGTTGACCTGTGACTCCAGCTCGGCGACGCGCGCAACGCTGCGCGAACGCTTCAAGCCTTGCTGGTGCACGGCTACGCCGCAGGAGTCATAGCCGCGATACTCGAGGCGCTTCAGGCCTTCAAGCAGGACTGGGACGATGACGCGCTGGGCGACGGCTCCGACGATGCCGCACATGATTAATCCTGTTTCTTCTGTTTCACGGGACGCTGCCAGCCTGCGATGCTGACTTGCTTTGCGCGCGACACGGTCAGGCTGCCGGCTGGCGCGTCTTTGGTCAGCGTAGTGCCGGCGCCGAGCGTCGCGCCTTTGCCGACGGTGACCGGGGCGACCAGCTGCGTGTCGCTGCCGATGAAGGCGTCATCTTCGATCACGGTGCGGTGCTTGTGTGCGCCGTCGTAATTGCAGGTGATGGTGCCGGCGCCGATGTTGACGCGCGCGCCGACGCTCGCATCACCGACATAGGCCAGATGGTTGGCCTTGCTGTGCGCATCGAACTGGCTGTTTTTGACCTCGACGAAATTGCCGATGTGGACATCGTTGCCGAGTACGGTGCCCGGACGCAGTCGCGCGTATGGACCGATCTGCGATTCCGCGCCAACGGTCGCGTCTTCGATATGGCAGAACGGCCTGATCGAAGCGCGTTGCTGGATTTTCGCATTGCGAAGCACACAGTTCGCGCCGATCTTCACGCCGTCGGCGAGCTCGACATCGCCTTCGAACACGCAGCCGACATCGATCTCGACATCGCGGCCGCAGCTGAGCGTACCGCGCACGTCAATGCGCGCCGGATCTGCGAGCGTCACGCCTTGTTCAAGCAGCGCGTTGGCGATATTGCGCTGGTGGATGCGCTCCAGTTCGGCCAGCTGCACCTTGCTGTTCACGCCCAGCGTTTCCCATGCATGGGCCGGCTGCGCGGATTCGACCGGCACGCCATCCTTCACCGCCATCGCGATGATATCGGTCAGGTAGTACTCTTTCTGTGCGTTGTTATTCGACAGCTGGCTTAGCCATTGCTTCAGCGCTTTCGTCGGTGCGACGAGGATGCCGGTATTGACTTCGCTGATGGCACGCTCGCCTTCGTTGGCATCCTTCTGCTCGACGATACGCTTGATGCGGGAATCTTCGCGCACGATGCGGCCGTAGCCGGTGGGATCAGCGAGGTTCACGGTCAGTACCGCGAGCTTTTCCTTGCCCGCTCGATCGATCAGCTCTTTCAGCGTCGCAGGCGACGTGAGCGGCACGTCGCCATACAGCACCACCGTCGGTTCGGACTCATGCAGTTGCGGCACGGCCTGCATCACCGCATGGCCGGTACCGAGCTGCGGCTGCTGCAGCGCGAAGGTGAGATCATCAGCTGCAAGGCGTGCCGGCACCAGATCGCCGCCATGGCCGTAGATTACGCAGATGCGCGACGGAGCCAAACTTCTGGCCGTGTCGATCACATGGGAAAGCAGGGGCTTGCCGGCCAGTGCGTGCAGGACCTTGGGCAGGTCGGACTGCATGCGTTTGCCCATGCCGGCAGCGAGGATGACAACGTTCATAGGCGGTTCTTGGAGAGGTGCAAAATTTTAGCACGCACCCCTGTGCCGACCGCGAGGGTATGCGCAGGAAAAACAGCGCGTTTGCCTGCGCTCAAGCCTCGGCTCAGTCGTCTTCTGCGTCGAACGCATGTAGTTTGATCACGTTCGGCTGTACGCTGGCGCAGGGCTCTTCGTCGAAGGCGATGTCGCCGTTCGCGTCGGCGACGCCTGTCGCCTGCAATTCACTGAAGTTGAACATCGAGCGATCCATCAGATGCGAAGGCACGACGGTCGACAATGACGAGAAGATATTGTCGACGCGTCCGGGAAATTTCTTTTCCCAATCGCGCAGCATGGCCTTGATCTGCTTGCGCTGCAGGTTTTCCTGGCTGCCGCACAGATTGCACGGAATGATGGGGAATTCGCGCAGCGTTGCGTAGCGCTCGGTGTCAGCTTCGCGCACATAGGCCAGCGGCCGGATCACGATATGCTTGCCGTCGTCGGATTGCAGCTTCGCCGGCATGCCCTTCAGTTTGCTGCCGAAGAACATGTTCAGGAAGAAGGTTTCCATGATGTCGTCGCGGTGATGGCCGAGCGCGATCTTGGTCGCGCCGAGCTCGTCGGCAACCCGGTAGAGAATGCCGCGCCGCAGCCGCGAGCACAGCGAGCAGGTCGTTTTCCCCTCGGGGATGACGCGCTTGACGATGCTGTAGGTGTCCTGCGTCTCGATGTGAAAAGGCACCTCGATGCTGCGCAGGTAGTTTGGCAGCACCTCGGCCGGAAAGCCGGGCTGTTTCTGGTCGAGGTTGACGGCAACGATGTCGAAATGGATGGGCGCGCGTTCGCGCAGTGTCAGCAGGATGTCGAGCAGCGCGTAGCTGTCCTTGCCGCCGGACAGGCAGACCATCACCTTGTCGCCGTCCTCGATCATATTGAAGTCGCCGATCGCCTGGCCGACCTGCCGGCACAGACGCTTGTGCAGCTTGTTGTTCTCGTACGCTGCCTTCTCGGCACGGCGCGCGGTGAGTCCGGGCTGGGTCATCTCGTTCACACGTGTTCCTTGAAGCGCAGCACTTCAACGCCGACCGAGTCACAGTCCGGGTAGACATCCGGCTTCTGCGTGGACAGTTGTACCGCGCGAACTTTCGGATGCGCGAGCAGCGCGCGCGAAATGTCGTCGCACAAAGTCTCCTGCAAGTGCGTATGCCCCTGCGCGAGGCGCTGTTCTATCGTGTGGCGGATGAAATCGTAGTCGAGCACTTCATGCAGCTCGTCATCCTTCGGCGTCGAATCTGCGAGCGGCACATAAAGCTCGACATTGAACAGCACCCGCTGTTCGCCGCGTTTCTCGAAGTCGTGTACGCCGATATTGCTCATCACCTGAAAATTGCGCAGGAACACGCGGCGACAGTCGGACAGGGCGGGGTGCATCAGCAGGGTGGTCATGAAAGATTGCGTCTCTAAGGTGTTGCCGTTTATTTCGCAACGAACATCACATCGCGATTCATCGGGGTCAAGTGCTGGCCGCCATCGACCAGCAGCGTGCTGCCGGTCACTCCGCGCGCGCCGGCCAGATAGCAGACGGCTTGCGCGATGTCTTCCGGCGTGCTGCTCCGGCCCAGCACGGTCTGGCGGTGGGCTTTCTCGAAGCCTTCCGCAGTCTGGTCGCCGGACACCAGGGTCAGTCCGGGCGCCAGCCCGACCACGCGAACTTTCGGCGCCAGCGCAGTGGCCAGCAGCGTGGTCGCAGTGTGCAGTGCCGCCTTGGACAGCGTGTAGGACAGGAAGTCCGGATTCAGGTTGTACAGCTTCTGGTCGAGCAGGTTGATCACGACCGCCTGTTCGCTATCCGGCGTGGCGGCGTGCAGCGCCTGCGCCAGCAGCAGCGGCGCGGCCAGATTGCAGCGCATGTGCGCATCGAGCGATGCGGGAGCGAAGCTATGCGCATCGTCGTACTCGAACAGCGAAGCGCTGTTGACCACGCAGCCTATGCTGCCGAGCTGGTCGCTGGCGCGTTGCAGCAGGTGGCGCGTTTCCGCTTCGTCTGACAAGTCGCATTTCAGCGAGATCACGGCGCGGCCGAGCGCCGTGATCTCGCTGACCGTCGCCTGTGCCTCGGTCTCGGAGTCGCGATAATGGACCGCAATGTCCCAGCCGTCGCGCGCCAGCCCGAGCGCGATAGCGCGGCCGAGCCGTTTTGCGGCGCCGGTTACCAGGGCGGTTTTGCGTTGAGGTGCGTCCATCAGGTTCGCGATCGAAGGTCAGGGTCAGGAAAATTTTATTGCTGCGCGCCGCAGCGGTATCCGCTTCTCTACAATACGCGCCATGTCTTTGCCCGAGCCCTCAAGCGACGCCCTTGCTGCGTCCCGCGCGTTGGAACGCCTGATCAGGGAAACGATTCTCGCCAGCGATGGCTGGATCCCTTTTTCCCGCTACATGGCGCTGGCGCTGTATGCGCAAGGCCTCGGCTACTACGCCGGCGGCTCCGCGAAGCTGGGCAAAGACGGGGATTTTACAACCGCCCCGGAGATTACGTCCCTGTTCGGTGCGACGCTGGCGCTGTTCGCCACCGAGCTTTTCGCTGGCCGCCCGCTGAGCATCCTTGAATTCGGCGCCGGCACCGGCAAACTGGCGGATGATTTTCTGACCGCGCTGGCTGAGCGTGGCATCGCCGTCCACAGTTATCAGATCGTCGAGTTGTCATCCGAGCTGCGCGCGCGGCAACGGCAGAAACTGGCCGGGCACGCTCAGGTGCGCTGGCTGGATGCGCCGCCCGCCGCATTTTCCGGCCTGGTGATCGGCAATGAGGTGCTGGACGCCATGCCGGTGCCGCTGCTGGTCAGGTGCGAGGGGCGCTGGCTGGAGCGCGGTGTGGGGCTGGAAGGCGAGCGTTTTGCGTTTGTCGATCGAGACTGCCCGCAGGCACTGGCCGAACAGATTCCGGCCGCCGCCGAATTGCCAGACGCTTATCTGACCGAAGTGCACCCGCAGCAATCCGCCTTCGTGCGGATGCTGGGCGATATGCTGGCCGCGGGCGACGGCGGTGCGGCCTTGCTGATCGATTATGGGTTCCCGGCTCACGAGTACTACCTGCCGCAACGCGCGCAAGGCACGCTGATGTGCCATTACAGGCATCATGCCCATGGCGACCCGTTTTATTTGCCGGGCCTGCAGGACATTACCGCCCATGTCGACTTTACGGACGTGGCGCGCGCCGGGCTGGCCAGCGGACTTGAAGTGGGCGCTTACATGGGTCAGGCCGCCTTTCTGCTGGCCGCCGGCTTACCTGCGCTGCTGCAGCGAGAGTCCGTTGATGATGCTGCAGTCTGGCTGCCACTGAGCAATGCGGTGCAGAAGCTGACCTCGCCGGCCGAGATGGGGGAATTGTTCAAGGTGCTGCTGCTGACGCGGCAAATCGCCGTTCCGGCCAGCTTGCAAATGCAAGACCGGAGCCACCGCCTGTAGTAAGTACCTGCTAACAGAAAGTAAATATGTTTCGCTGGCTGCTGACCATCTTCATTGCGCTGATCTTGCTGTCCTCGCTGCTTCCGGTACTGGAGCGGCTTGGGCTGGGCAAACTACCCGGCGATGTGCGTTTCAGTATTTTCGGCTTGAAGATCTTCTTGCCGTTTGCGTCGACGGTGCTGATTGCGCTCGTCGCTTTTCTGGTTGCCCGGTTTATTTAAAAACATGATCCGTTGGGTTGTCGCCATTTTCCTGCTACTTGCGGTTTTTTATCCGCTGTTGCCATTTCTTGAGCGACTCAAGGTCGGGCGCATGGCAGGCGATGTCCGCTTCCGTTTCAAAAACATCGTCTTCTGCCTGCCGTTCGGCTCTACACTATTGTGGTCGCTGATTGCCTTTGTTGTCGCCCGGCTTACGCAGATGGGTTGAGCGGTCGGCAGGGGTTCGATCGCGGGCGTTTTCGAAAAAATAGTATCGGAAGCATTGTTTCGATTGACAAAGCAAATCGACACCTCTATAGTTAGCGGTTCCCTGCGGTGGGGTGGCCGAGTGGTTAATGGCAGCAGACTGTAAATCTGCCCTCTTACGAGTACGCTGGTTCGAATCCAGCCCCCACCACCAGGAGCGAATCGAGAGATTTCGCAGTGAAACGACGAGCGGCAGTGGTGGTCGCCCTTGCGGGTGTAGCTCAATGGTAGAGCTGAAGCCTTCCAAGCTTAAGACGAGGGTTCGATTCCCTTCACCCGCTCCAGAGTTTTTTGGTTGATTGCTTCCCGGTTTCGGGTGGCAGGCAACGATGCCCTTGTAGCTCAGTGGTAGAGCACTCCCTTGGTAAGGGAGAGGTCACGTGTTCAATCCACGTCAAGGGCACCAGATTTCGCTGGTATTTGTCGGTACAGTCGGGCGGTTTGCCTGAACATTCACATCAAATCGTTTAGGAGTGCAAGATGGCAAAAGGCAAGTTTGAGCGGACCAAGCCGCACGTGAACGTTGGCACGATTGGCCACGTCGATCATGGCAAGACCACGCTGACCGCGGCGATCGCGACCGTGCT
>JACCDS012154084.1_pt1 | contig 14358 bp, 12 predicted proteins | sample 7446441 | NCBI WGS metagenome assembly JACCDS01 (sample SAMN15323445, study PRJNA562643) | freshwater metagenome | isolation source: river surface water | place: USA:Blue River Watershed | collected 2017-08-17 | reverse complement strand
CCCGACCATTTTCGTGAATGCCGATGCGATCGGCTACACCGGCACCGAGCTGCAGGAAGCGATCAATGGCGGCCCGAAGGCGCTCGCGATGTTCGAAACCATCCGTGCTTATGGCGCGGTGCGCATGGGCCTGATCAAGGAGATCGGCGAGGCCGCCAAGCGCCAGCACACGCCGAAGGTCGCATTCATTGCGCCGCCGAAGGACTATGTATCGTCCAGCGGCAAGGCTGTCGGCGCGGGCGACGTCGACCTGCTGGTACGCGCGCTGTCGATGGGCAAGCTGCACCACGCGATGATGGGCACGGCTGCGGTCGCGATCGGCACCGCCGCCGCGATCCCGGGCACGCTGGTCAACCTCGCGGCCGGCGGCGGCGAGCGCAATGCAGTGCGCTTCGGCCATCCGTCCGGCACGCTGCGCGTGGGCGCGGAAGCCGCGCAGGTGGATGGCGAGTGGAGCGTGAAGAAGGCCATCATGAGCCGCAGCGCGCGCGTGCTGATGGAAGGCTGGGTGCGCGTCCCGGGCGACAGCTTCTGACCCGGTGCCGGCACCGCCGGCAGGCCCGAAGGCAATTCGAACAAAAAGATGGAGAGGCAATGAACTACGCAGAGTTCTACCGGAAGTCGATTGATGATCCGGATACCTTTTGGGCCAATGAAGCGGCCCGGATCGACTGGCACAAGCCATTCGACCGGGTGCTGGATTATTCCCGTCCGCCGTTTGCCGACTGGTTCGTCGGCGGCGAAACCAACCTGTGCCACAACACGGTCGATCGTTGGGCAAAGACGCAGGGCGACCAGCCCGCGCTGATCGCGATCAGCACCGAAACCGCAGACGGCACGCCGGCCGAAAAGACCTGGAGCTTCGCGCAGCTGCAGCGCGAGGTCGAGCGCACCGCGGCGATCATGCAGTCGCTCGGCGTCGGCCGCGGCGACATGGTGCTGATCTACATGCCGATGATTGCCGAGGCGATGTTCGCGATGCTCGCGTGCGCGCGCATCGGCGCGATACATTCGGTGGTGTTCGGCGGTTTTGCGGCCAACAGCCTCGCGACCCGCATCGATGACGCCAAGCCGAAGCTGATCGTGTCCGCCGACGCCGGCTCGCGCGGCGGCAAGGCAATTCCTTACAAGCCGCTGCTCGACGAAGCGATCGGCCTCGCGCGGCACAAGCCGGCGCATGTGCTGCTGGTGAACCGCCAGCTGGCCGAGATGAACCTCGTCGCCGGCCGCGACGTCGACTATGCGACGCTGCGCGAGCAGCACATCGATGCGCAGGTGCCGGTCACCTGGCTGAAGTCGAACGAGATCTCCTACATCCTGTACACCTCGGGCACCACCGGCAAGCCGAAGGGCGTGCAGCGTGACGTCGGCGGCTATGCGGTTGCGCTGGCCAGCTCGATGGAGCACATCTTCTGCGGCAAGCCGGGCGAGACCTATTTCTCCACGTCCGACATCGGCTGGGTGGTCGGCCACTCGTACATCGTCTATGGCCCGCTGATCGCCGGCATGGCGACCATCATGTACGAAGGCACGCCGCTGCGCCCGGATGCGAGCATCTGGTGGCAGATCGTCGAGAAGTACAAAGTCACGCGGATGTTCTCCGCGCCGACCGCGGTGCGCGTGCTGAAGAAGCAGCCGCCGGAGCTGATGAGGAAGCATGACCTGTCGTCGCTGAAGGCGCTGTATCTCGCCGGCGAGCCGCTGGACGAGAACACCTCCGCGTGGGTGGCCGACGCGCTGGGCGTGTCCATCATCGACAACTACTGGCAGACCGAGACGGGCTGGCCCATCCTGTCGATTGCCAAAGGTGTCGAGGACAAGCCGACCCGCCTGGGCAGCCCCGGCGTGCCGATGCCGGGTTATCGCGTGAAGATCCTCAACGAAGCAACCGGCGCGCTGTGCGGCGCGAATGAAAAGGGTGTGGTGGTCATCGAGGGACCGCTGCCGCCGGGCTGCCTGCAGACCGTGTTCGGCAATGATGAGCGCTTCATCAAGTCTTACTGGTCGAATTTCTCGACTGAGCAGGTGTACTCGACCTTCGACTGGGGCATCCGCGATGCCGATGGTTATTACTTCATCCTCGGTCGTACCGATGACGTGATCAATGTCGCTGGCCATCGTCTCGGTACGCGCGAGATCGAGGAGAGCATCTCCAGCCATGACAACGTGTCCGAGGTGGCGGTGGTCGGTGTCGAGGACAAGGTGAAAGGGCAGGTTGCCGTCGCCTTCGTGATCCCGAAGCATGCGGACCAGGTCGCAACTGCCGAGGCAAAGAAGCAGCTGGAAAAGGAGATCTTCGGTGTCGTGGATCACCAGCTCGGTGCGGTTGCAAGGCCTTCACGTGTCTACTGCGTGAACCTGCTGCCAAAGACACGTTCGGGCAAGTTGCTGCGCCGCTCGATACAGGCCCTGTGCGAGGGACGCGATCCGGGCGACTTGACCACGATCGAAGATCCTTTGTCGCTGGCGCAGATTCGCGAGGCGCTGCAGTCCTAGCAGGATGAATCCGTCCGTCACCCTGTCGGTATCGATTGCCTGCCCGCCCGCCGCCGTCGCCGCGTTCGTCGCCGACCCGCGCAACCTGCCGCAGTGGGCCGGCGGGTTTTGCAAGTCGGTCCGGCAAGACGGCGACCGCTGGCTGCTCGAGACCGGCGAGGGCGAGGTCGGACTGAAGTTCACGGGCCCGACCGGGCACGGCATTCTGGATCACCTCATCACGCTGGGCCCGGATCTGCAGGTATTCGTGCCGATGCGAGTGGTGCCGAATGAGCAGGGCAGCGAAGTGCTGTTCACGCTGTTTCGCGGTCCGGCGATGACGGAGGAGAGGCTCAGCCGTGATATGGCACTGGTGAGTGCCGACCTCCAGATGCTGAAAGGCGTGATGGAAGCACGGCACTCATAGCCAGGTCACCGCCTGAAACGCAAGTCTTGAAGCAGGGTTGACCTGTCGTTTGGCAAAGTGGCCGTTTTGTCGTGTGGCTGCTCAGTGGTATCCAACGAGAGCCGACTTCAGATATTTTTCCTGGGTACCGGTGGTGGCGGTCGGTTCGGCGGTTGTGCTGAAGGGGACCGCTGCTGGGGCACTGGTGGCGGCGGTCGGTTCGGCGGTTGTGCTGAGGGGGAGCGCTGCTGGGGCACTTGTGGCGGCGGTCGGTTCGGCGGGGAGGAGCTGACCGTGGCTTTTGAATCGGGCACGACAGACGAAGGCGGGGATGCATTCTGCTGTGCTCCTCGGGTGCCCTGACTTTCCGTTCCGACGAACAGGTCCGCTCGGCGTTTCTCCTTATCGCTTAACGAAACACTAGGGATATCTTCTGCCGACTCCTTTACAAGTGCCGCAGCCAGCTGCAACTCAAGGAGCGAGAATTTCAGTTCAGCTTGGGCGTGACTACTCGTCACCGGCTTTGGATTAGATGAAGGCGATGGTGCACTCTCACTCGTCACCGGCTTTGGATTAGATGAAGGCGATGGTGCACTCTCCTCTGCTCCTCCGGCGCCCTTATTTTTCTTGTCGGAGAATAGGTCCACCAAGAGTTGCTCTTTTTCGCTCAACATGTCAAAAGTGATCTCTTGTGGCGAATACTGTACACGTGCCGCAGCTGGCTGCAATTCAGGGGGCGAGAGTGTCTGCTCAGCTTTGATGTGACCAGTCGCCTCCGGCTTCGGATTGCGCGATGAAACGGTATTACTCGCGGTATTCGATTGGACTGCCTTGCTCAATGCGTCGATGAGACGATTGCAATAACCAGTTTTTGTTTCATATCGTATTTTCGGATCATTATCCTGACGTGTGGATCTTTTTGATTCGGAGGGGGAGTTGAACGACTGTATGAATTTCCCGATGATTGAGGGCATTTGTACCTCCACGCTCGATGATGCGGCTTGAGATTTGTATTTGAAGCAAATGAATTTTCGATCGTTGATACGGCTGCGAGAAAAAATCTGCCGTCAAGGGCATCCAACAGCTGAATTCTGTCAACACTGACGGATCGCACTTGCCATCTGAACCGCCAGGCAGTGGCGCCGTGCCGGCGAGTCGCAATGGATTCAGATATCTGCGCCGTGGGACTGGCTGATATCAGTCATTCGAGTCTGTCAGGCGGTGTACTGGATTTACCAGTGGCGCTCAAATGCATATTGGCTTCCGTACTGCCCGCATCGGTGTCGATATCAGTTTGCAGCGACTGGGTCATGTCCTGCATGAGTTGGTCGAGATCTGCCAGCTCAGCGATATCCGCGTCGCGTTGCACCGCCGGATCTGGCTCGGTTTTGCTGTTGGCTTCCCTGACAGCCATCGCCAGCGCATCAAGCTCATCGAACTCCGCAAGGGAGGGATCAATGATTGTCTTCCCAGCGGATGCAGGCGCGTGCTTGCTGCCGGATTTTTCCAGTTCCATCGCAAGCGCATCCAGTTCATCGAATTCTGCAAGCGATGGATTGATCGGTGTCTGTCCGGTGGAGGCTGTGCTGCTTGTGTGGTCGAGGTTGGACGGCTTCGCTGCCTGCGGGTCGCGACCGCCGACTGCCTTGCCGTCGGTGGGCGCAGGCGCCTTGTCAACCGGAGTCTTCGATTGCGCTGAGTGGGCTTCCGCTTCTCGCAGAAGGGCATCAAGCTCCGCTTGAATGGCGATTTCGCGGTCTGTCTGCCCCGTGGATATTCCGGAGTTAATCAGCTTGGGCTGCTTGGCGAGTGCACTCGATTTGTCGTCCAGACTTGCCGAGGTGGCAGCCTGAATATCTGACGGCTTTGCCTTTGGGGCCGGCGTCGCTGGGGTGGTTGGTGCCGTGGTCTGTGCAGGCTTTGGCAGTGAGTCATTCGTGGCATTGCTGGTTTTGCCCGGTTTTTTATCGGGCGCTTTCGCTGTGAGAGCGGCAATGCGTGTCATGCACTCCTGTTTCATTTGCAGAAGATCACCGTACAGATTGTTTCCGGAGGAGGACGATTGCTCGGGAGTATCGGTTGATGATGTGGTCAAATTATCAATGCAATCCTGAAGCAGAAGAAGCCCTTCAAGGGGAGCGCTCTTGTTACCAGACGGTGCCGTGCACACATCAAACGCAACCAAGACCGCTTCTTTCTCGGATGGATCCATCTGTTGGAAACGCGAATTCTGGTTGCTGATCAGTGCGACGAGTACGCTGCTATGACCATCGGTCTCCGGCTTGACAGGCGAGGCATCGTTGGAGCTGATCGACCTCCCATGTGAACGACTCGGCGGGCGCATTTCCACGCTGTTTCGCCGGATGTTTGACACGAAAGAATCCAGGCTGCCTATCGATTTTCGAGATGTCGCCAAAACACTTTTGGCTTTGGTACGTCCCTCTGCCATCGTCGATTTGAGTTTCCCGAACTGTCCTTTGAGGCGGGCCAGCGTACCGGGCTTGCGCTCGAAACCGGCTGTGCGGGTGGCTGTGGATGTCGCCGCCGTTACCTCATCCGTCGATTGAGCCGGTACTTTAATCGTCGTTTTCAGCACATGCAGCTGAAAGCGTTGGGAGTGGGATGGGTCCATAAGCCTGGTCAGAAGGCGGACGACAATCTCGCGCGTTACGAAGTGGCATCGTGCAGCGCGACCGTTTGTTCCGTCCAAGGATTCAGGATGTCATCGCATGCCATGGTTCGTTTCTCAGGATTCGGCAAGCGAAAGAAATCAGCCAATTGCTGCAGGACATCCGTTACAGCAGCGAAAAGTAAGTGAAATCTGTCGTAAAAATGTTCCACTAAACGCACATTAGTGCGATAAAAACAGCGACATGATGGGAAGGTGACGAACACTGAGGCAGTTCAGGGCGCTCGTTGGGTACTGCACGCGGCTGAACGCGTGCGTGTTTACTCGGTCCATGTGATTGCCCCCGGTTAAACATATCGTGGGACATGGCCGGCCCAAAAGATCGAATTTTTAAACAGGCACTCAGACCCAGGGACGGTCCGGTGCCTGCCTTTATGCGAGGGCGTTCGCCGTCATCAAACTGCCCGAGGTCAGGCAAGGGTTTGTTCTACTGCCCAGGCGCTGGGTCGTCGAACGCAGTTTTGCCTGGGTTGGCCGCTTCTGCCGCCTCGTGCGCGACTATGAGCGCTTGCCACAGACGCTGGCAGGCATCCACTTCATCGTGTTTGCCATCCTGATGCTGCCCCATGCCATTCAATACATTGGGAGTGCATGACACGCTCTGGTCAACTCGTCATGTGCAGATAGAACGTATGGGGGAATGATCGTTTTTGTTTGAGGGGAGGCCGAGGTCAGCTATCTGCACCCGCAGAAGTGCTGTTATTCGCGTAGGATTTCGCGCATTCGATAATCCGTCGATTCGCCTTGATTGCCGCTGTAATTTCTTCGATCGTGAGTTCTGAATCACCATCAACAAGTTTGTTTGCAAGCCAATCTTCAAGCTCATATTCTAATATGTTGCTGATATCAAGCGCGTCTTTGGCTGTGAGCTTTTTACTGCCGTCGGAATTAATTTCTCCGAGCAGTTTGCCTATATTCGAGTTAAGAATGGATGCAATTTTCTCATCGTTTAGAATTTTGGGTTGACCATTACCTGAATCATTGCCAAGTGATTTATTTCTTTGCTTTTCATTGAATTCTTTCACGTATTTTCTAAAGCACATTACAGTCAAGGACCGGTCACTTTCGGGTTGTTGGGATTTGAAGTCCTCTGTGTATTTTTCTGTTTTTATGCCCGTGACATGTCTGGAATTATCCGGAATGGTCTGTGCTACCCAGTTCCTCGCTTCGTCATTACGCACGGTGGGCAGAATTTTTTTTACTTTCAAAGCCAGCTTTTCGGCCGATTCGATGCCGCTTGAAAATAAAGACTTCAACCAAGTGCTATTGGTTTTTTCGTCTGCGGGGTAATTGCTCGGAGTATTGGCTTTGGGTTGAGAAGGTATTTTATTCATGGCGACTCCCTTCAGGAGATTAAGAGCCTGTCTCGATAGGCCGCTGGCGGCGTTGGCAGTCCCTTGCCGTACGTCTGTACTGTCTGCGGGACTGCCGCCTTGCCACCGGTCTATCGAGACAGGCTCTAAAAAACTTCCTTACCTCGCGATCGAATTTCCCGCTTGGTAGAGCTTTTTACTGGGGGAAACGCGAGTAAAGTGGCATGGGATGCTTTTTGAAAATGCAGGTGATTAGTAAAAAAAATTGCGTAAACGTTCCATCTTTTGGCTTTTCATCGCCAAACTCAAAAAATGAGCCTCTGTGGTGACAAGAGGAAGGGAAGTTGCTTTGAGGGATTTATTTTTCGAGGCCGGGTGACTGGCGAGGAAATGACGCCGGGTGAACCGACGGTAATGCTATTGAAGGATGGAGAAAAATCAGGAGGTCAGCGTCGCGATTACCGGCGTGTGGTCGGACGGCTGTTCCCACTTGCGCGGCGTTTTATCAATCTCGCACGCGACGCAGCGTTCCGCCAGGGGCACAGAGAGAAGAATGTGATCGATTCTGAGGCCCCGATTTCGGCGAAATGCCATCTGCCGGTAATCCCACCAGCTATAGAGCTTGTCTGCCTGCGGGAACAGCCGGAAGGCGTCTGTCAGTTCGAGTCCGATCAGCCGCTGGAATGCGGCACGCTCGGCGTCGGAGCACAGTACCTGTCCGGCCCATGCGGCCGGGTCATGCACGTCGGCGTCCGCCGGCGCAATGTTGTAATCGCCTAGCAGCGCAAGGCTGGGATGCTGCTTCAGTTCGCCCGACAGCCATTGTGCGAGCGCGTCGAGCCAGCGCAGTTTGTACTCGTATTTGTCCGTGCCGACCGCCTGGCCATTCGGTATGTAAGCGCAGACGATGCGCATGCCCTCGATCGTGGCGCTGATAATGCGCTGCTGCTCGTCCTCGAACAGCGGATTGTTCTTCACGATGTCGGTCATCGGATGGCGCGACAGGATGGCCACGCCGTTGTAGGTCTTCTGGCCTGTGAACGCGACGTGATAGCCAGCCGCCTCGATCTCGGCCATCGGGAACTTGTCATCGGTCAGCTTGGTTTCCTGAAGGCAGAGTACGTCCACTGGGTTGGACTGCAGCCATTGCAGAACCTGTGGCAGGCGGACTTTCAGGGAGTTGACGTTCCAGGTAGCGAGTTTCATTGTAAATAATGTTTTAGATCAATAATCGCAGTTGATGCGCGTCCATGATTATGCCCGTAAGCCTGCCCGGGCAGGACGCCGCCACCGACAGTACCGTGCCTGCCCGCACTTTGCAGACTCTCGTTTGATCCGGATCGCCCATGACAAAACTTCTGCTGTATCCGGTGCATGAGCACTGCCTTGAGATGATTCCGGGCCGCTTCCGCCGCAGCTGGATGGACCAGACCCGGGAGCGCTTCGCCTACCGCTGCCTGCCCATGGTCACCGCCAATACCTCCGGCTGGGAATTGCTGTCGCCCTGCAGTTTCGAGGCCAGCTGGAGCGGCGAAGATGACAAGGAGGCGATTCGCCTGCACGCAAGCGACGGCGATGTGCCGGTCGATGCAATTGCCACCTCCCATTTCGGTCATGGCGTCCTCACTTTTCATGCGGGCTATATCTTCGTCACCGATGCCGGCTGGGGGCTGGATGTGCGCGGCGCGCCGAACTTCATCAAGGATGGCATTCAGGCACTCGAGGGACTGGTCGAGACGGACTGGCTGCCGTTTCCGTTCACGATGAACTGGCGTTTCACGCGGCCCGGCACGGTCCGGTTCGAGAAGGGTGATCCGCTGGCCTACCTGATGCCGGTAATGCATGTGGCACTGGATGCCATCCAGCCGGAAATCCATGACATCGCGACCGATCCTGAGCTGCAGCGGCGCTATGCGGAGTGGCGCGACAAGCGGGATGGCTTCATCCGCAAACTCTCGTCCCTCGATCCGGAGACGGTGAAGCAAGGCTGGCAGCGCAATTATTCACGCGGCACGCATCCGGACGGCAGCCCCGCGCCGGACACGCATACGCTGAAGCGCGCACTGAAAACGCCGCGCAGGGTAGGCTAGCCGGCCCGCTGCAGGCCTGTGCTTGCATGAAAAAGGGGAGCCTTTCGGCTCCCCTGAAAAACCTCAGGCGCCGTGCGCGCCTTTCTCTTTGCTGATGGCCCGCCTTACTTGCCCGCGCGGCCGATCAGGAAGCTGGTCAGCAGCGGTACCGGCCGGCCGGTCGCGCCTTTGGCCACGCCGCTCTTCCATGCGGTGCCCGCGATATCGAGGTGCGCCCATGTGTACTTGCGCGTAAAGCGCTCGAGGAAGCAGGCGGCAGTGATCGAACCGCCCGGCGGGCCGCCGATGTTGGCGATGTCGGCGAAGTTCGATTTCAGCTGTTCCTGATAAGGCTCTTCGATCGGCATGCGCCATGCGGTGTCATTAGCCGACTTGCCGGCCGCCAGCAGCTCGCTGGCCAGCACGTCATGCGCGTCGTCGTGGCGGGTGAACAGGCCGCTGTTGTGATGCCCGAGCGCCGTCACGCAGGCACCGGTCAGGGTCGCGATATCGACCACCGCGGCCGGCTTGAAGCGTTCGACATAGGTCAGCGCATCGCACAGGATCAGGCGTCCCTCGGCATCGGTATTCAGGATCTCGATGGTCTGCCCCGACATCGACGTGACGATATCGCCCGGGCGCGTGGCGCTGCCGGACGGCATGTTCTCGCAGGCCGGGATCACGCCGATCACGTTCAGCTTCAGCTGCATCTCGGCGATCGCGCGGAAGGTGCCCAGCACCGACGCTGCGCCGCACATGTCGTACTTCATCTCGTCCATGCCGGCACCCGGCTTCAGCGAGATGCCACCGGTATCGAAAGTGATGCCTTTTCCGACCAGCACGACCGGCGCATCCTTCGCCTTGCCGCCCAGATGCTTCAGCACGATGAACTTCGGCGGCTGCACGCTGCCGTTGGTGACGGACAGGAAGCTGCCCATCTTCAGCGCCTCCAGCTGCTTGCGGTCCAGCACCTCGACACCGAGCTTGAATTCCTTCGCGAGCTGCTTGGCAGTGGTCGCGAGATAGGTGGGGGTGCAGATGTTCGGCGGCAGGTTGCCGAGTGTCTTGGCCAGGTCCGCGCCATTGGCCAGCGCGACGGCCTGTGCGAGCACGCGCCGGGTTTCCGCCTGCTGTGCGTCGGCGGTCGCCACCGTGACCTTCCGGACGCCCGACTTCGATTCATCTTTCTTGCTTTTCAGCGCATCGCTGCGGAAGATGCTCTCGCGCAGCGCAGTCACCAGTGTGCGCAGGCCCCAGTGCGCATCGCGGCCGCCGGCTGCATCGAGCGGCAGTGCGAGCAGCGCATCCGCGCAGCCCAGTGTCGACAGCGCACGCGCGACGGCTTGCGCCGTGGCGACGAAATTGCGGTCGGTGACGGCGCCCTCGGCGCCCAGGCCCGCCAGCAGCACCCGTTGCGCGCTGCCGGTGGCGCGCAGCAGCAGGGTGCTGCCGGCCTTGCCGGTGATGTCGCCGCTCTTCACGGCGGCGCTCAGTGCGCCGCCGTCATCGAGTGCCTTTGCCTCTGCCGACAGTTTGCCGTTGTCGTACACGCCGACGACTGCGCAGCCGGTTTTGTGCTGGGAGATTCCGTTTTTTGTGCTGAAAGCTTTTATGCTAAAGTCCATGGCCGCTCCTAGATAACCCCCGGAATTATAGTCCCCGAATGATTTTTCAGCGCGCCATACGCCGCGAGTTGCTGAACACGGTTGGCGCAGTCTTCACGGCCCTGTTCACGATTGTGCTCACGGTCATGCTGATCCGCATCCTCGGCGACGCCGCTGCCGGCAAGGTCGCTTCGGCCGATGTCGCTGCGCTGATGGGCTTCGCATCGCTCGGCTACCTCCCCGTCATCATCTCCCTGACCGCCTTCGTCTCGGTGCTGCTGGTGGTCGCCCGCAGTTATCAGGATTCCGAGATGGTGGTCTGGTTCTCGTCCGGCGTGTCGCTCACGCGCTGGATCGCGCCGGTGCTGTGCGTCGGCCTCCCGCTGGTGATCCTCACGGCGCTGCTGTCCCTGTGGCTCACGCCCTGGGCCAACCGTTCTTACGCCGAGTACAAGGAGCGCTTCCGCAACCGCGAAGACATCTCGCGGGTCTCGCCCGGCAAGTTCCAGGAATCTGCCGGTGGCGACAAGATCTTCTTCGTCGAGGGTCTCGCCGATGATGCGACCCACGTCGAGAACGTGTTTGTGCGGCAGGCCGGCCGGCGCGACAGCGTGGTCGTCGCACAGCAGGGCACCATCCGCTTCGACACCAATGGCGACAAGCTGCTCGAGCTGCACAAGGGCCGGCGCTACGATGGCGCTCCCGGCGGAAACGACCTGCGCACCATCGAGTTCCAGCGCTACATGGTGGTGATCGCGCCCAGCACGCGCGAACTACGCGACAACAAGTCCGCCAAGGTACAGCCGACGATGACCCTGATCACCCAGCCCACGCGCGCGAACCGTGCCGAGCTGCTATGGCGTATCGCCGTCCCGCTGATGTGCCTGCTGCAGATGCTGCTGGCGATTCCGCTCGGCTTCGTCAACCCGCGCCGCGGACGTACGCTGAACCTGATGATTGCGCTGCTGCTGGCCGTCACCTACAACAACATGACCGGCATCCTGCAGGCGACCGTATCGAGCGGCAAGCTGGCCTTCGGCGTCGCCTGGTGGCCGCTGCACCTGATCGCCGCACTGCTGATTGCGCTGCTTTTCTTCTGGCGGAATAACCCGAACAGTCGCTGGCATCCCGCGCGCCTGCTCGCCCGGCTGCGCCAAGCCGTGCTGATCCGCCAAAGGAGCGTCGCATGAAGGTACTGCGCCGCTATTTCGCGAGCGAAGTCTACCGGTCGGTGCTGTTCGTGCTGGTCGCTTTCCTCGCGCTGTTCGCGTTCTTCGATCTGATGGGCGAGCTGAGCTCGATTGGCCGCGGACCCTACCGCCTCGAGCATGCTTTCCTGTATGTCGCCGCCGGCCTGCCCTCGTATGCCTACGAACTCATGCCGATCGCTGCGCTGATCGGTACCATCTACGTGATGGCGCAGTTTGCATCGCGTTCCGAATTCACCGTGATGCGCGCTTCCTCCTTGTCCATGGGGCGCGCGCTGTCGCTGCTGGTCCGGATGGCTGTTGTACTGGCGATCATCACCTTTGTACTGGGCGAGTTTGTCGCACCGAAGGCGAACGACTTCCGCCAGAACTTCAAGCGCCGCATCGAAGGTGCATCGCTGTCGGCCGAGTTCCGCAGTGGCCTGTGGGCCAAGGACGTGGTCCGTGACCCGGCGAGCCGCAAGGTAGTGGGTTCGCGTTTCATCAACGCGAGCAAGATCGAAGCCGGTGGCGCGGTGCGCGGCGTGAATGTATTTGAGTTTGACCAGCAGATGCGCATGCGTGCGCGCCTGTCTGCGGACCGCGCCGACTATGTCGGACCCGGCGTCTGGCGGCTCACCGCCGTCGATGAGATCCGCCTCACGCCCGCCGATACGCTCGACCGCATGCGTCCAGAGCTGATCGCGCGGCGCAAGCTCGACAGCAGCACGATGCAGTCTGATATCACGCCCGAGATCCTGTCCGTGCTGATGGCCGACCCGAAGCGCATGTCCGCCCTCGACCTTGCGCTGTTCAGCCGCCACCTGCAGCAGAACAAGCAGCGCAGCGAGCAATACGAAATTGCGTTGTGGACCAAGCTGTTCTATCCGGTCGCCGTGATCGTGATGATGGTGCTGGCCCTGCCGTTTGCATACATGCATGCGCGCAGCGGCGGGCTGTCGCTGAAGGTCTTCATCGGCATCATGATCGGCATGGGCTTCCATCTGGTGAACAATCTGTTCTCGCACATCGGCCTGCTGAATACCTGGCCACCGCTGGCCACGGCAGCCTTACCCAGTATTTTGTTCCTGCTGGCCGCGATATCCGCGCTCTGGTGGGTGGAGAGACATTAATGAACGACAAGCACGCGCTGGTACTGTTTGCGCACGGCGCGCGTGATCCGCGCTGGGCCCAGCCTTTCATGAAACTGCAGTCGGCAGCGCAGCAGCAGTTGCCCGGTGCCGAGGTCGAGCTGGCGTTTCTCGAGCTGATGGAACCCCGCTTGCCGGCCGTGGTCGACCGCCTCGTGGCCGACGGCTGCACGTGCATCAGCGTGGTGCCGGTCTTTCTCGGGCAGGGTGGCCATGTGCTGCGCGACCTGCCACCGATGATCGAGGAACTGCGCGCACGCCATCCGCAACTGCAGCTGTCGGTATCCAATGCGGTCGGCGAGAGCCCCGAGGTGCTGCAGGCGATTGCTGCCTATTGCGTGAGCAGCCTGCAGCCGGCGTCTGCGCGCCCGGCCTGAGTTTGCGCAGGCGGTTTTGCGCCGGGGCCAGCGCGGCGCGCTACCCGGTCATGGCAGCTCGCCCGCCGTCTCTCTAGCCTGCCGGTCCTGTACGTCCTTGACCTCCTGCAGGTCGTCCGCATCCGCTGTCGCGAGCGGCTTCTTGCGCTTGCCCGGCTGCCCCCAGGTCCGCTGCGCCAGCAGCCCGTCTTTCAGATCGCGACGCCACTGGAAGACCAGCCGGACATCGATATCGTGTTCCCGGGCGACTGCCGATGCGCTCGAGCCGGGAAGGCTTGCCTGCGCGAGAAAGGCGAGTTTCTGCTCCAGCGACCAGACCCGGCGCGGGCGGTAATCCCGCTTGGCTTTGGGTGTTTTCTTTTTCAGCGCGATGATCTTGCGCATCGTCGACTCCTGCCATCGGATGGATGAAGTCGTGACGATGCAAAGCAATCCGCGCAAATCCGCTCAGGACGATGCGCTCAGGCAGCGCTCTTTGGTTCTGATCCGGTGATGCGGGAAGGAGTGTCGCCGGGCAGCGACGTCCATGCGGGGAGGGCGGTGTTCCTGCCCGGGGAGGGGGTCAGCCGCGTTCGCGCAGCGCCTCACCGATCATCACCAGCACCGGCCCCGAGCAATCCGGAATGCCGCCGACCATGTCGGCCAGCGTCATCCGCATCACGCGTTCGTCCGCACGGCTGACGTTTTCGATGGCGATCACCGGGGTCTGCGCGGGCTTGCCATGCGCGAGCAGGCGTCTGGCCGTGGCAATCGCCTCTTGCCCGCCCATGTACTGCACCAGCGTGTCGCAGCCGGGCAGCGACGCCTGGTCCGCTTCACCCGGTGCGGTCGTTGACGTGAAGAAGGCGACGTTGCGCGCTACGCCGCGCTTGGTCAGCGGCTGTCGTATCGAGGCGGCGGCGGCAAAGGCGGTGGTAATGCCGGGGACGATCGCATAAGGCACCCCGGCGTTCTCGAGCGCGACCAGCTCTTCGTCGGCGCGGCCGAACAGCATCGGGTCGCCGCCTTTCAGGCGCACTATGCGGTCATAGCGGAACGCGCATTCGATCAGCTGCTCGTTGATCAGGGCCTGGGCGGTCGAACGCTG
>JACCDS012318146.1_pt1 | contig 14360 bp, 12 predicted proteins | sample 7446441 | NCBI WGS metagenome assembly JACCDS01 (sample SAMN15323445, study PRJNA562643) | freshwater metagenome | isolation source: river surface water | place: USA:Blue River Watershed | collected 2017-08-17 | reverse complement strand
TGACTTAAAAGCAGATGGCAAACCTTTAAATAAAATATATAACCAAAAAATTAATGAGATTAAAGAAACAATTATTTCAAATGAAAACATTTTTCAAAATATAATAGATATAAAATTAAACAAAGAAGATATTATACCAAAAGGTAAAATAGATATATATGAAAATTACAAAGGTAAATATAAGTTAATAGTATCTACAAATATAGGACATACAGAAAATAAAAATATTGAAATATTAAAAAATAGAAATCGTGATTTGATAATAAAAAATATTGACTTTGAAGAACCTGATACTGAATCTTTAATTAAAACGTTAGAAAAGTTTAAAACTGTGAAATTAAAAATTAAATCTATTGAAATTGAAAATAGAAGTAATAATGATTATATTATTAATTTATTTAATAAAAAAACAAAAATAGAAAAAAATAAAAAAATTATTTTAGAAAGAGAAAAAAAGGGATAATACCCTTTTTTTTCTTTTAATACAATAAAAAATAATTAAAGTATAAAAATATATAAAATAATATGATATAAAATTTTAATTTTTTCTTTTAAATATTTGATTTTATGAAAAATATCAAATATATTTAAAATAATGAGAATAAAAATAATAAAATACATGGAGTTGTATGAATAAAGTAAAAATAGTTGTTGATAATGATCAAAAGGAAAAATCATTTGAGCTTATTAAAATTATTATTAAAGATTTTTCAGAAACGCTAGGAAGTTTATCAGATTCAGATTCTTCAAATGACATTTTTATGAGAACTACAAGAAATTTATTTACTAAATTAGATGAAGATATACAAGAAATCATAAAATCAAGTGAACGTTTTTTTGAGATATCTACATATAATATTCAAATATTTAAGGATGCACTCGACTTCTATTGGCAGAACTCTAAAGAAACATTTATACAGTTTAATGAAACAGACTTTATTAATGCACAAAGACTTTTATCTGGAAACATTAAATCTTTCGTTAAATAATGAGAAAAATGCTTTAACCTCTTGATTTATTTTTATTACATATTATTATAGGATCACTTTAAATAGAAAGGAGATCCAAATGTGGTTTAAAAATATATATGCATTCAAATTAAATGAAAAAGAGATATCAGAAAGTCAATTAACAGAAAAACTTGAAGCTCAGAGAATTCAGCCAGTAGGCAAATATGATGAAAAATCTGTAGGCTGGGATGATATTTTGAATGAAGAGGAAAATTTAGTATTTAAAGTTTCAAAATCTGCTTATATTTTAAATTTAAAAACAGAAGAAAAAAGTGTTCCATCTTCTGTTATTGGTGAAGAAGTTAAGAAAAGAATTAAAGAAATGCTTTCTTCTGGTGAGCAACACCCATCTAAAAAAGAAATAAAAGTCATGAAAGAGGAAATAAAACATGATCTTTTAAATAGAGCTTTTGTTAAACCATCAAATATAAAAGGCTATATAGATTTTGAAAATAATCTATTGGTAGTTGATGCATCTTCACCTGCTAAAGCTGATAAATTTAATTCATTTCTACGTGATACTTTAGGTAGTCTAGATATAGATTTGATAAACCCTGAAAATGATGTATCAGAAACTATGGGTAATTGGTTAAAAGATAAAAAATGTGCCAGAAAATTTGAAATAGGTGAAAATTGCTTATTAAAAGAACGTAGTGGCAATGCAGGTAAAATTAATGTGTCTAACCATGATTTGACTGCTACTGAAATATTAAGCCACTTGGATCAAGAAAAAATTGTTGATAAGATGGATTTAATTTGGCAAAAAAGAGTGTCATTTTCACTTAATTCAGCTTTTAGAATTTCTAAAGTTAAATTTCTTGATATTGTTCAAGAACAACTTAAAGAAGATTTGGGCGAATCAGATGATGAATATGCAATGTTAAAAGCAGAAATGGAAATAATGATTGGCGACTTTGCTGAAATAGTTTCTGATTTAGTTAATGCATTTTCTGAATAATTAGGTCTAGTACCTAATTATTTTTTCTTATATTAACTTGTAAAACGATAAAAAAAATATATAATAATAAAGAATTATGATTAAGTGGGGGGAATATGAAGAAGTATCCAATTCAAAACGCATTAAAGTTTTTGCATGAATTGCATAATTCTTACATCGAAATGGAAGACGAGCATATTTTAGACAAATCAGATTGTACCAAAATAAAAGCAGCAATATCCATTCCAGATGCTAAGTGGAATTCAAAAATACTTTATTCTGGCTGGGAGCTTATTATTAAGTATAAAGAATTTTTAATAGATAACGATTATAAAATAGATTGCATAGAAAAACCAGATGTAGATGAAAGCAACATGAAAAGACCATGTTCTGATTTTATTGTTTACCAAAATGATAAATTAGTAATACAAAATATATCTGAATGCCTTAAAAATAAGTTCGATCTTCCTTTTTGTCGTGAGACATTTAGTTTTGAAATGAATTTAAATAATTTATATAAATTAGTTCCTTTAATAGTCTCAGGAGATATATCTTTTGATAAAGATGCTCTTAAAAAAGTTAATACCTTTTTAAATGATATTAGTGAAGAATTTATGGAATGTGGATTACCATATTCTTTTAAACAAAAATTGAAACCATTTCAAGAAATCGGAACATTATTTATGTTAATAAATAAAAAAGTTCTTTTAGGCGATGAAATGGGTCTTGGTAAAAGTATACAAAGTCTAACTACAATAGATATTGCTAATGCATATCCATGTTTAATTGTTTGTCCATCTTCATTAAAATACAATTGGCAAGATGAAATAAGAAAATGTACTAATGCTACATCTCATTTTTTAAATGGTACAAATCCAACAGATAAGAATTTTTATATCATAAATTATGAATCTTTACACAAACATTTAGATTATTTAAAAAACATAGGAATAAAATCAGTTATTTTTGATGAGAGCCATTATTTAAAGAATGAAGAAGCAAAGAGAACAAAAAACTCTCTTAATGTAGTTAAAAATATAGAATATAGAATAGAATTATCAGGGACTTCTGTATTAAAGACTCCTATTGATTTAGTAAGTCAACTTGTTGTTTTAAATAGAATAGAATCATTTGGTGGAAAAGATTATTTTCTTGAACAATATTGTAAACCATCAAAAACTACTTTTGGAACTGACTATTCAGGAGCAAGTAATTTAGAAGAATTATCAGTGGCTCTTAGAGAAAATTGTTTTTTAAGAAGAACAAAAAAAGAGGTTTTAAAAGAATTACCAGAAAAAACTAGAACAAAAGTTATGGTTGATTTACCTAAAGCAGGAGAATATAAAAAGACTTTAAAAGACTTCTTAAGTTTAAATAAGAAAGATAAAATGAAAAAGATAGAGGAATTTAGACAAATTGTTGCTGAGTCTAAATTGAGTATGGTTAAAGAAGTTATTGATGATTTCTTGGAAAATAATCAAAAAATTGTTGTGTTTGCTTATCATAAAAGTATTCAAAATAAATTAATTGAAATGTATCCAGATGCATGTAGAATAATTTCAGAAGAATCTCACATACAAGATATAAATAAAAAAAGTTTTCAAGATGATGAAAATAAAAAAATAATAATATGTTCATTTAAAGTAGCGAACATGGGTATAGACCTTACAGCAGCTTCAAATGTAATCATGGCTGAAATGGATTGGTGCCCTGCTATAAATAATCAAGCAGAAGATAGATGTCATAGAATAGGTCAATTATCCTCTGTAAATGCTTGGTATATTATTGCAAAAGATACAATAGAAGAACATATGTGGAATGTATGTGAAAAGAAAAGAGAAATAATTGAAAAAATTTACTCAAAAGATTACAATAATGATGATGTTTGTAAATTATATGATTCTATTATTGAAGAAGTTATTGATTGTCTAGAAAAATAAAAAGGAGCTTTAAGCTCCTTTTTTATTTCATTGGATTTGGAATTTTAAAAGGTGTCATCTTACTACTTAAAGATTGTTTATGAGATATCTCATGTTTTCTTTTGTTTTCCAATTCTTCTTTTTGTTTTGGAGACAAACTTGAATCTCCTGGTGAAGGCATTGGTTTTGATTTGTTTTTTATCTTCTCAACTTTATTTGTCATGTGTGAAGAATATTGGCTATTCAATTGTTCTAATGAAAAAGCAAGTTCAGGATTTGCTTTATGTTGTTCACTAAAATAGTAAGACACCTGTGGAAAATCTATATGCTCTACTTCGTCTTTTAAAATATCATCTATATTTTTCAAAATATTCATTCTATGGGTATAGCTAACATCACTTAATTTCTTGAGATCAGTATTTCCTTGTATAATTCCTAATACAAGTCTTGGATCTAAAAATGTATCCATCTTATTAATAGAAGATGTATATGTTGGATACACTTTATATCTATTTTCTTTTTTTACCTTTTCAAGCTGATTTTCTTCATTATCAACTTGAATATCATTTGTATTTTCCATTTATTTTTTATATTTAATGTTTTTCTTATGAATTATTATAACATAATTATGTAAAAAATCAAAATGCTTGAAAAAAAGATAATTTAAGATAAAATAAAACTATATAACATTTTTGGTTAAAATGACTGTTAAAATTACTCAAGACATTGTTGATTTTGCAAAGAGCGTAAAGGGTTCTACACATCACAATGAAATAATAAAATTACTAGAATCCAGTGAGGATTGGACTGTAGAATATCCAGAGCTAGAAGAAAAAATAGATCACTTATTTCAAAATTGGGAAGAAATAAATGAAAGAAGAGATATTGATAAATCAAAAATATTACAATTGTTAAGTTATCTATCTACTGGCCATATGATTGAATTTTTATCAGTATTGGAAAAACTAGATCAACCTTTCTATGAACAACTTATTGATAGTGTCAATGATTTAAATCAGAAGCAAATGCCAGTTTTTAGTATGTTATTTGCAAAAAGATTATTAGTTATATATAGATTAATTGTCTTACCAAAAATATTTTCTGCTGAAAGATTAAAAGCTTTAGAAACTGAAATTAATAAATTATGAGGAAATTATGTTTAAGAAAACTTTAATGGCAACCTTAATCGTATTATCATTCTCAGCGGGAGCAGCAGAAAGTTCAAAAGCTGTTAACGACTATGATTGTACTATTGATGAGTTGAAATCGTATATGGGCAAAAAATCAGAAAGCCTTGTCCAAAGAGAGACCGCAATTGCAACTTTTGAAGACTTTAAAAATGGAAATGTGGCAAGAACATCGTCTGGAACTGCTGGTAAACCTGCTGCTGGTTCAGGAACAGGAGCAACAGAAGACTGTAATTATTTTTGGGGTGATTTAGAAGATATATCTTATGAACCAAAAGACAATTCAGGTTTATTAGGAGCTATCCTTTCTGGTGATATTGGAGCAATTGTTGGGGCAACAACTGATAGAATTTATGAAGTAGCATCAGGTATGGCTGATGAGATTAAAAAGGGCGTATGTAAGAGACTAAGTACAGAAAATGTTAAGAAAACTGTAATTGATTATGGTGATGATGCTATAAGAAGTGGTACTGGAACAAATATTGGCATTGGTGACATAGCTAATCCTGACATAAATGATATGATAAATGATGGTTTAAAAGGTGGTTTTGGAACTTCTGGAAGATTGATTAATGTCTTTGATCCAGCACAAGATAAAAGAAGATCAAATGCTATATTAAAAGAGACTGACAGACAAGTTCAAGAAATGATGCGAATGGACTAAATAAAAAACCGACTTAGAGTCGGTTTTTTGTTATTTGCTTTGTGGTATCTTGACTTCTAAAATTTCCAACTCTCTTTCAGATGTAGGAGTCCTAAAATAAACAACGTCCCCAATCTTTTTATTTATTACCGCAGCACCTAATGGTGATAAGTAAGATATTTTACCATCTTTTATATCAGATTCTTCCGCACCTACGATTTGATAAGTTAATTTCTTTTCTTGTTCATCATCCAAATCAACTAAGGTAACAATTGTTCCAAATCTTGCAACACCATCATCTGCTATTTCAGAAATATTTATAACTTTTGAATTTTCAATCTTATTCTGTAAATCTACAATTCTTTTTTCAACGTTATCTTGTCTATCCTTAGCTTCAAGATACTCAGCATTTTCAGAAAGCTCACCACCATATGTTCTAGCTTCTTTTAAAGCTTCTATAACATTTGGTCTTTCTTCATTAATTAACCTTGCAAGTTCTAATCTTAGTTTAGAAAATCCTTGCGGTGTAGTTAACAACTTCTTGTCCATCCTATAACTCCTTAATTATTATACTATGTTTTTAAAACATTTATAAATAAACTACTCACATTTAATTAAATGTCAAATATTTTTTTAAAAAAAACAAAATATAATGGATTTTTAAATAATCATCTGCTATATTAATTAAATAATTTTGGAGAGTTATATGAATAAAAAAATTCTTTGTTTATCAATATTATTCGCATTATCTGGATGTGAATCAACTAAAAGCTTTCATATCCCTATTTTTGAAGATGTAATAGAGTACAAAGAAGATGTAATTAAAAATGATAACTTATATGATGAAAAAAAAGAAAAAGAATTCATGTATAATGTTATGATTGGTCAACTTGAACTTAATGAAGGTAATACAAGAAGAGCAATAGAAAACTACGAAAAATCACTTTCAGAAAAACAAAATGAAGTAGCATATACTTTATTAGAGATTTACTATAAAGAAAATGACTATGAAAATTCAAAAAGAGTGGCTAAAATAATATCAGATAAAAATATAAAATCTGATAGTATAGGAAATCAATTGTTAGTTTCATTACTAAATAATAATTATATTAATTCATCAGAAAAAATAAATTCTATTTTAAGTAAAATAGATAATGTTGATATTAAACAAGTTAGTTATTTAGAAGCTCAGGTAAAAAAATATAAAGAAATTTCAGATATGATTTTCTTTTCTAATAACGATATATCAAAATTTAATGAAAATGTAGAACATGATAATTTTGTCTTATTAAAATTCTTCTATCTATATAATTTATCAAACAGTAAAGGTGAAGATCCTGATGAACCTATAAAATATTTAAAAGAAAATTTAAATAAAGATAATCTATTACATAATTTTACATTATTTAGAATTGCATATATAGAACATTATCATGTAAATGTATATAAAAATGAAATGATTTATCTAACGGAAGTCTTAAATAATTATGTTTTTGATATTAACACTTTAGAAAAACTTTATACAAATGACATAAATTTATATGAAGAATTAAAAGAAAGAATGAATGTAAAATACAGTAATGATATATCATATTGGTATTTTTTAAGTGTAATAGAAGATAAAGCTTCACCCAAAAAATCATTACAGTATCTTAATAATGCATATAATATAATAGAAAAAAAACAGTCAATGCATGAGTTAAAAGATAAAATTATTGGTTCTTTAATATTAAAGAATGTTAATAACCAGAATTATGATGTTTCCAAGTATATTAATAAATTAAGTGATAATAAACAAAAAGAAATATATTTTAAACAAGTAATGTATATAGCTATATTCAATAATAACTACAATGATGATTTATTAGAAAAGTATAAACATATAGTATCTGATCTTGATAGATATTTGACTATATCAAGAATTTATACATACTTTGAAGATTACAATAAAGCAATGACATATTTAGAACATGCTGATGAACTATCAGTATCAAATAATATTATAAATTTAGATAAAATTATGATTTTAAGTAAAATAAATCCAAAAATAGCAGTAAATGAAGCAGAAATATTTTTAGAAAAAGAAAATACTCCTGAATCAAGGTTGGTTCTTTTATATGCAAAATTAAATAATAATGAAAATTTAAAAGAAGGAAGAGAAGAAGTAAGAAGTATATATTACAAATATGATAAAAAGACAATATCAGAACAATATTATCAATTTACTACTTATTTGTTTTCAAGATACAATTACGAAATTGGTAAATATGAAAGATCTAAAGAAACTTTAGAACAACTTGAAATAGGTTCAAATTATATTTATTTAGCTGACTATGGTAAAATATTATGGAAACTTAATCAAAAGACAAAAGCTAAGAAAATGTTCAAGAAATCAAAAGAAATATTTGATAGTAAATATTTAAGCAATATAATAAAAGAATTAAATATAAAAAATTTGGAGTAATTTATGAAAATTGGAATTCCTTATGAAGATAACGTTTATGAAAATAGAGTGTCTATAACATCTTATGCAGTATCAGTATTAAAAAAACAAGGTCATCAAGTATTTATAACTGTTGATGCTGGTTTGAAAAGTGGTGTAACAAATGAAGAATACAAAAAAAATGGAGCTACTATTGTACAATCAAATATGGAACTTTACAATAATTCAGATATAGTAGTAAAAGTAAATGCACCAGAAGAAAATGAAATAAAATATTTAAAAGAAGGTCAAATTATAATGGCATTCTTTAATTTTATAACAAATCAAAATTTAGTAGATGTTTTAAGTAAGAAAAAGATAACAGCTATTTCATATGAATTAATTAAAAAAAATGGAAAATCTCCAATAACTGATGCTATGAGTCGTATAGCTGGTAAAATGTGTTTTAGTATTGGTTCTGAACTTCTATCAAAACCAAATTCTGGTAAAGGTGTACTCCTTGGTGGTTCTCCTAGTGCAAGTAGAAGTAAAATTGTAATTATTGGGGCAGGTACAGCAGGTACTGAACTAATGAAACTTGGTGTTCAAACTGGTAGTCGTGTATCAATATTTGATACTGACATGGAGAAATTAAATAGTTTACATTCACAATATCCATCTATTGAGACTTTCTATCCTTATCATAGTTTATTAGTTAAACAGATACAAAATGCAGATCTTCTCTTGGGGGCAACATCTGCACATAAGAAAAAAGTTAAAAAAATAATTTCTAATTCAATGTTAAATTTAATGGAAAAAAGAAGTGTATTTATTGATTTAACCTCACCTTGTGGTGGAATTTCAGAAAGTACAAGAATGACTGACTTAGGTAAACCAACTTATCTACATAATGAAATATTCCACTATTGTGTACCAAATATAGCTGCGAGTGTACCAAAAACAGCATCAAATGCCTTATCTACAACAATACTTCCTTATTTGATAGCAGTAGCAGAAGGATATCTTGAACAAATGGATGAACTTTCACAAGCAGTTTCCATAAAAAATGGAAAAGTAGAGTCATATTTACTTGATACAGATAAAGAATTTAAACAAAAACAAATAAAAGATTTAATTAGTGAAAGTGATGATGATGATAATGGTATAAATTGGAATTCAATACCAGATAAAAAAGATTTATAAAAAAGGCTTCTTAGAAGCCTTTCACCATTGAACTTAATTTACTTTTTTTTTCTTTTTCATCTGCATCAGATAATAATTTTCTTTCTGCAAAAGATATACCACCATAAAAGTTCTTTTCCTCCATTATTACACCTTCTGGTTTCACTTTATTTACAAGTTCAGCATATTCAAAATCACCTTCCACAAAAGGTTTTAAAACAAGCTCTATTGCATTTGGAATTGAAGCTTTGAGTATTTCTCTACCTTCAACAACATTATGTGGGCCATTAGGTATTAATTTATCAAAAGCTCCCATTCTTATTAAAGCTTCTAATTTAGAAGAAAAATTTGCTTTAATTTTTGGTTCTTGATTCCATTCAGAAGAAAGTGGTGATAATCCAGAATATTTTGGTAACAGTCTTTCTACAAATTCATATATATTATTATATTTTCCATTTGCTAATCTTTCATTGACTATCAATTTAGAAAATTCATCATTATCAGTAAATAGGCTTCCCATTGAATAATCAACATGCTTCAATCCATTTGTAGTTGTTCTTGTTTTATAATGTGAAAGACTTCTATTTATATCAAGTGGCAACACATTAATACCTCTTTCTCCAAGTTCTCTAACATAATCTACTTTTTCGTTTTTGTCAGTTAAGAAATATTCAAAATATTCTGCTGGATAATTTACTTTTAACCAACATTGTTGATATATTAATCTAGCATATGCTAATGAGTGAGCTTTTGAGAACGTATATTTACCAGCAATTTTTTCAAGATGTTCATAACTCTGCAATGCTTCATCATCAGGAATTCCATTTTGTTTAGCACCTTCTAAATATTTCACCTTTAAATCAGCTATTACATTAAGATTAACTTTTTTAATTTTCATAGCACTACGCAATTTATCTGCGTCTTCTGGAGAAAGATTACCAACCTCTTTTGCAATTCTCATGATTTGTTCATCAAATATTACAATTCCATAAGTATCTTTTAATATTGGTTCTAATACTTTAGATCCTGTATAACCATTTTTCTTAGATTCGATAAAATCATTTCTATCATCTCTAGAGACTCCGGGCCTTAACAAAGCAACAATGTTAACTATATCATTAAAGCTACTTATACCAACTTCTTGACAAAGTTTAGCTTGGTTTTTTAACTGGTTAATAGTTACTGTTTGTCCAGCATTTAACATTTCAAATATATCTTTATTTTCATATTTATTTTCTTGTTCGAAATTTATATTCAATTTTTTGCAAGTGTTAAGTATTTTTGAAAAATATAAATTAGAAAGTATGTCAATTTTAACAAGACCCATTTTTTCTATATTTTCTTTACCTATTTCAATTACATTAAAATCACTTTCTAGTTTTCCAGAATTATCTTTTGATTTAAATCCAGAAAATATTTTTTTATAGTCATAAGGAGTAATTGCATAACTTGCAGCACTTCTATTGCAACTCATTATTTGACCTTCAAATAATTTTGCCATATTTAATAATTTAGACGCTTCTCTATTGTTTTTTATATATTTAGATAATCTATAATTTACTTCAAGTTCTTCATCTAAAGTTCTATCATCAGATTTAAAGCTTGATTTCAGCATTTGCATAATTTCTGCGTATTCTTTTTCTGGCAGTAACCTAGGATTTCCTTCATCATCTTGTGGTTTTTCTAATATATCATCTTTTATTGTATTAAAAGCCAATTCTAATTGTTTTCTTGAACCAAGTGTAGATGTAGCTGATAAAGAAACAATTCTATCTTCACCATATTTTGATATTAGATATTTAATAACTTTTTTATCATCATTAGTCTCTAAATCTACGTCTGGTAATTCTTGTCTTAATCCACGACCTAAGTTTAAAAATCTTTCAAATAAAAGTCCATTCTCTACAGGATCTACATCACTTAAACCAATCATATGAGTAACAAGTGAGCTAATTGCTGATCCACGAAGAGCAAAATTAACATCTGTACAGTTTCTAGCTATATCATCAAATACTAGGAAATAATTTTCAAAACCTAATTTTTCGATTACATTTAATTCGTTTATTATTCTTTTTTTGTATTCTTCTATTTTTTCAGGATTTTTAGAACGTATAAATTCAGGATAACGCTCCCTTAATACATCTTTAAGACTTTTATCAAATTTTGGTATATAGTGATCATCTTTTAATAATGAATACTGTTCTATTCTGTTAACTATTTTTTGGATATTATTTCTTTCTTCAGGGAAATCTTTAAAATATAATTGTTCATTCTGTTTTACAGTTTTTAAGTAATCAACATTGCTAGTTGAAACTGATGGATCAAATTTACTTTGTTTCTTTCTTGTTGATTTAGATTTCTTTAAAAATAATTTGTGGTGACCTTTTTTACTAAATCTATTATTATTAGTTGTTATCATTTCAACTTCATAAAATTCAGACATCTTTTTAATAATGCCATTGTAATATTCATTATTTTCAAATTCTGAGCTTATCAATTCTAAATAAAAGTCGTTTCCAAATGATTTCTTTAAATTATTGACAACACGATCTATGAATTCTTCATCTTGATTAATAATTGAGTCATGAATTAAAGAGCCATGAGAACCTATAATTATTAGTGTATCTTTATTATTCGCAATGATACTTTCAATAGGAACAAGTTTATCATCATTTGAATTAATATTAATACTGTTGCATATAGATGCAAGCGATTTAAAACCATTTTCATTTTTTGCATATAAAGTAACAGTACCTAAATCTTTATCTTCATGTCCAATATGAACAGTTAGTCCTATTACAGGTTTTATATCTCTTTTCTTACATTCTTCTATAAAAGTAACACTTGAATATAGAGTTGAGTCTTCTACAAGACATGCAACTCCATGAAATTTTACTGATTCACTATCTAATATTTCTTCTATTTTAAGGAAACCATATTCTTTTGAATAGGTTGAGTAATTTTTTAATTCTATCATTTTTTATTCTTCAAATTTTATTTATACTATTATTATACATCATTTTTTTCTTTTGTTAATATAAACTTTTCAAGTCCAATGATAATATAAAATAAAATTAGTGAATCATACAATGCATTTATTGGTCTTGCTAAGTAATGAATATTCCAGTCAATTAAATTATTAATTATATCTGCTGAAATATATGTACTTAAAAACGCTGGTATGAGTAACCCAATAAATTGAACTAATATTATTGTAAATAAAAATGTTCCAAAGTTTTTAAATACTGCTAAGAAAGATATCTTCATTGATTTAAAGAATCCATATTTTTTACTTTTAACTACAAGTGGTATTGAAAAAACAAAGGCAAAATAAATTAATGACAATAAAATAGCGAATGTTGATATTGATAATATCATTTCAAATCCAGAAGTTGAATTGAAAGCTTCTATAAATTTATTTGATGTATTAAATATAGCTTCTTTTTCTGCATTAGTTGCTTGTGGATCTAATAATACTTTTCCTTCATCCATTACAACACTGGATAAGTCGTCAACAAACTTAAGAGATAATGAAAAAGCCATTAACATTGATATTAAAAGAAAAATATATATTCCATACATTCTCATATTTAATACTGGTTTAAAAAAAGCTCTAGGTTTTGATATGGTTTTATCTTTTCTATAAAAATATAAAGAATATATACAAGGTTTTATTATATAAGATAACAAAACAAATCCATATAGTGGCCATTTAAGAAAATATAATGCTGTTGAATCCTCTGTTAAAAAACCAGAAGCTAATAAAGGCTCTAGATATTTAAAAAAATCACCAAAAAGAAAAATAACAGCAATTATTAAAAATATACTTTTATTTATTGCAATTTTTGTAAACACATCCTTATGAAATGTTGCAACGTTTTTGAAAAAATTCATATTCCCTCCAAATATCTATAAAATAAAGAATAACATATAATTTTTTTTTTCAAACTTTTTTTAATAACCTCTTGATTTTTTTTAATATCATTGGTATTATTGTGCTCACAGATAAGGAGATTCATCTATGCAAAACCATTTAAACCCTATGTCAGTTATGTCAAATCTTGTATCCGGTATGGATTCTGTAAGAAGCCATGTAATACACCCAACTGTAGTCGAACGTGTTGGTAATCAGGAAATATATCGTGACATTTATTCTCGTTTACTTAAAGAAAGAATTATATTCGTTCTTGGTGAAGTAAATGATGCAATGGCAAATAGTATTGTAGCTCAATTACTTTATCTTGAAGCAGAAGACAAAGACAAGGAAATCAGTCTTTATATCAACTCTCCGGGTGGCAGTGTAACCGCAGGATTATCTATTTATGATACAATGCGTCATATTGAATCACCAATCCATACAATTTGCATGGGGCAAGCATGTAGCATGGGAGCATTCTTACTTTCTGCTGGTGACACTCGTTCAGCAATGTCTACATCAAGAATTATGATCCATCAACCATTAGGTGGTTCACAAGGTCAAGCAACTGATATTGAAATTCAAACAGATGAAATCGTAAGACTTAAAGAAGTTTTAACAGAAGTTCTTGCGGCGAATTGTGGTAAAACTTATGAATATATGAGAGAAGCATGTGAGCGTGATAACTTTTTGACATCAGAAGAAGCTAAAATAATGGGTCTTATTGATAACATAATTGAAAAAGAACCACAAGCAAACCCTAAAAAGCGTCGTCCTGTTATTTATTCACTTTCAAAAGAAAGAGCAGAAGAAAGAATGGCTTTAAAGTATTCTCCAAAAGAAATAACACCTAGAAAGGTTTATGGAGTGAATGACAAAGAAATAAGTGATGCAAAACCAGTAGCAAAAAAGACTAGAGCATCAAAAGGTGGAACAACTAAAAATAGTTAATATCTTTAGTTAATAAAAAGGTGCTTTAAAAGCACCTTTTTTATTTCTTGCTACTTTTTCATTAATGCTAATGAAACAAGCTCTTCAATTGTCTTATTTGTATCTCCATTTAAAGAATCAATAAAATCATCTATTTCTTTTTTAGTAAATGAAAGAGCAGCTAATGTTTCTTTCAATTCAGTGATGATTGGTA
>JACCDS011731534.1_pt1 | contig 14361 bp, 12 predicted proteins | sample 7446441 | NCBI WGS metagenome assembly JACCDS01 (sample SAMN15323445, study PRJNA562643) | freshwater metagenome | isolation source: river surface water | place: USA:Blue River Watershed | collected 2017-08-17 | reverse complement strand
GCCGGCGGCGAAGTCACCGAAACCATCCGCAGCGGAATCGTCGAACTGGACGTAATGACCAGTCACCCGGATTTGTTTATCTATGGCATGCTCTCTTCACTGCTGGCAGCCGGCACCTGGTTAATGATCGCGAGTATCCTTGGCTGGCCGGTGTCCACCACTCACTCGATTGTGGGTGCAATTATCGGTTTCGCCGCCGTGGGGATCTCCGCCGATGCGGTGCAATGGAGCCAGGTCTGGGGAATTGTTGGCAGTTGGGTCATTACACCCGTGATCGCCGGCGTCATCTCATTCTGGATTTTCCGCTCAGTGCAGCGACTCATCCTTAGCACCGACGATCCCTTTACTAATGCCAAGCACTACATTCCTTTCTACATGTTTGCCGTGGGATTTTTCCTTTCAATGGTGACAATTTTGAAGGGACTTAAATATGTGCTTCAGGCTCATGATGTGCAATTCAGTTTTATCGAAGCCATGTTTGTTGCCACCTTGATTGGGATACTGGTAGCCGGAATTGGGGTATATATGCTCAGCCGCATTACCCCGGACCCGGCGGCCGACAAAGCCAACCGCTTTGCCAGTGTGGAAAAAGTATTCGGGGTGTTAATGATATTTACCGCCTGCTCCATGGCCTTTGCTCACGGCTCCAATGATGTCGCCAACGCAGTAGGTCCAATGGCAGCCGTAATCAGCGTACTGGATGTGGGCGCCATCGAAGCCAAGGCACAAGTACCCTCGTGGGTTTTATTACTAGGCGCGCTGGGCATAGTGGCGGGCCTTGCCACCTACGGCTACAAAGTGATGATCACCATCGGCAAAAAAATTACCGAGCTAACCCCCAGCCGCGGATTTGCCGCCGAGATGTCTGCCGCTGCAACGGTAGTAATTGCTTCAGGTCTAGGCTTACCAATTTCCACCACCCACACCCTGGTAGGTGCAGTATTGGGCGTGGGCTTGGCACGCGGTATAGGTGCGCTAAATATCGGGGTTATTGGCGGTATTTTTGCGTCTTGGTTAATTACCCTGCCCGCCGGTGCCGGTTTGTCGATTTTGTTTTTCTACTTTTTCAAAGGCCTATTTGGCTGATCAATAACACTCAAATTAAAACCGGACTCCCCCGAGCCCGGTTTTTTAATATCTGTCGATAGCCTTCGCTTGCATTTTTGCAGTCAATGATCGATAACACCTCATCCATAGCAAGGTGTTAACCATGAGTTTTGATTCCAAAGGTTATATCAACCATCTCCAGCAATTGGTGGCCATACCCTCGGTTAGCTGCGGCCTGCCCGAATGGGACATGTCTAACCAAAAGGTTATCGACTATCTCGCCAATGTCTTTGACGACCTTGGCTTTAATACGCGCGTGTTGCCACTGGGCGAATCCGGCAAAGCCAATCTGATTGCTAGCCTCGGTACCGGTGATGGTGGTTTGGTATTGGCGGGCCACAGCGATACCGTTCCCTACGACGCGAACCGCTGGCAATCCGATCCATTCCAACTCAACGAGCGCGATGGCAAGTTGTACGGTCTGGGCGCTACCGATATGAAGGGGTTTTTCCCCGTGATTATGGCGGCGGTAAAGCCCTATCTGGATAAACCCTTCAAGCATCCATTGATCGTGTTAGCCACCGCCGATGAAGAGAGCAGCATGAGCGGTGCTCGCGCGCTCGCCCAGGAAGGTATTGCGGGATTCAAACCACGCTACGCCGTTATCGGTGAGCCCACCGGGCTGGTTCCCATCCGCGCCCATAAAGGCATCATGATGGAAGCCATTCGTGTGCGCGGCAAGAGCGGCCATTCATCTAACCCGGCGCTGGGTAACAATGCGCTCGAAGCTATGAATCAGGTGATGAGTTCACTGCTGCAACTGCGCAGCGAATTGCAATTAAAATACCGCGACCCCGGTTTCGCCGTGCAAACCCCCACATTGAATTTAGGTTGTATTCACGGCGGTGACGGCGCCAACCGAATTTGCGGCGAGTGCGAATTGCATTTTGATTTACGGTTATTGCCTGGGATGGATAACGACGAGTTGCGCGCAACTATCCACCAGCGCTTGCAACCTATTGCAGAAATCAGTGGAACCGATATTGTTTTTTCATCGCTATTTGATGGCGTTGACCCATTCGGCGAAGCCGAAAATGCCGAGCTGGTAAAAGTTTGCGAAGAGTTGACTGGCAATCGCGCCGATACGGTCGCATTCGCCACTGAAGCGCCGTTTATGCAACAGCTGGGAATGCAGACGCTAATCCTCGGCCCGGGTTCCATTAATCAGGCCCATCAACCCGATGAATTTATTCCACTCGACCAGATCGAACCAGCGATCAACATTGTGCGACGATTGATTGAAAAATATTGTTTGTAACTTTTTACAATACCTAAACAGCGTTTTTCAGTTATACATTAATTTTGAGAACATCAAAGTGCCAGCCAACACCCAAGACTACGTTAAATGGTTCCGCCACTCGACGCCTTATATCAACAGACACAGCGACAAAACCTTTGTGTTGATGCTGCCGGGCGAAGCCATCACACACACTAACTTCCACAATATCGTGCACGACATTGCATTGCTGTGCAGTTTGGATGTGCGCCTGGTTCTCGTGCACGGCGCACGTCCACAAATTGATGCGCGCCTTCAGGAAGCAGATACCTACAGCAACTTCCATAAAAATTTGCGCATTACAGATTCGGAAAGTTTACATCTGGTTATTCAAGCCATTGGTGAAGCGCGCACTATTGTGGAAGCGGCGCTGTCCACAAGTTTGCCCAACTCCCCGATGCACGATGCGGACATGCAAGTCATTAGCGGCAACTTCGTCGTCGCCATGCCGCACGGTGTAATCGACGGTATAGACCTGCAACACACCGGCAAAGTGCGCAAAGTGCACACAAAATCGTTAAATGCTGCGCTGGATTCCGGTGCGGTAGTGTTGCTCTCACCTCTCGCTTATTCACCAACAGGTGAAATTTTCAATTTGTCATTTAGCGATGTGGCGACTCATGTTGCTACCGCGATAAAAGCGGATAAATTTCTCGCCTTTGTTGAAGGCAATGGCATTACCGATGAAGAGGGCACTTTAATTCGTCAATTATCGTTGCTCGAATGCAAAAACTATTTGAATGACAATGGCGAAAAAATCAGTTTCGATTTACAACAGGCCATTAGCGCCAGTTATTTAAGCTGCCTGCAAGGCGTACCACGTGCACAATTGGTGAGCTACAGCACTGACGGTGCCCTGCTCACCGAATTATTTACGCGCGACGGATTGGGCACCATGATTTACTCGGGCCACTACGAGCAATTGCGCCCGGCCACCATTGATGATGTCGGCGGCATTCTCGACTTGATTCGCCCACTGGAGGAACAAGGCATTCTCGTGCGGCGCTCGCGTGAATTATTGGAAACTGAAATTAATAAATTTCACGTAATGGAAAAAGATGGCGCTATTATCGCCTGCGCTGCCCTTTATCCCTACGGGAAAATGGCAGAACTATCCTGTGTTGCAACCCACCCTGAATATCGCAACGGCGGGCGCGCCGCGCAATTATTGCAGCAAATTGAAAAACAGGCGCTCAAGCAAAAAATCAAACAATTATTTTTACTGACGACGCAGACGGCGCATTGGTTTATCGAGCAGGGTTTTGTGCAGGGCAAGCTGGATGATTTACCCGTACAGAGACAGCTGCTCTACAACTATCAGCGCAACTCCAAAATATTTATTAAATCACTCGTGTAGTTTTTCATTTCGAAAAAATAGCTATGGAAATTATTGATCTGCGTCTTGCCCCACAACATATCCCCACCATCGCGCGCTGGCATTTTGATGAGTGGGGTTATTTGAATCCAGGCAAGACTCTGGAATATCGCATTGAACGCATGCAACGGTATATCGCTGACAAGCCAATTCCTTCAATGTTGATTGCCGTTGATGGCGATGTAGTATTGGGAACAGCTGCGTTGGTGGAAGCCGATATGGATAGCCATCCGGAGTTAACTCCCTGGCTTGCCAGTGTGTACATTCGGGAAGATCAACGCGGGGTTGGACTCGGAAAAAAGCTGGTTCAAGCGCTAATGGATTTTGCCGGCCAACAACAGCTCGAACGACTTTATCTGTTTACACCGGATCAAGCCGGTTTCTATGCGAAGTTGGGCTGGAAGGTACTCACTCAAGAAAATTATCGCACTACGCCCGTCACCATTATGCAATTGGATTACTAGTACTGCACACTACTTAACCTATGGTGTGTCACATGGAATTTGATCCCAAGAACAGCAACACAAAAACTAACACCAATGTTAATGACAACAATCGCGGATTTATTGAAACTCACCGCTTACAGACTTGACGATACCCCTCGATAAAGCAGAAATATTATGAACCAAGAGAATTTTTAATCGATCTCATCCGCTTACCGATCAGCATAAAGGGACGCTCAATTAACAAGTGAGCCGCAACGGATAGCCCAACAACCCCAATCAACATAAAAACAAAAATAACCCAATAGAATGGATACCCAATAAGAGAAAAATCAACAGCATCAAAAACAGTGAACGCCACATACAAAAGCATTCCGTGCAAAAGATAAACCCCAAAACTCAAATCACCTAAAATTTTGCTTGCCTTCAACTCAAGCAAACCAAATAGGTTCGCTCCAGACGCCAATAAAATAAACGCCACTCCGGAAATAAGCATCTGCGCAAAGGAATACGTTTCAACAAGACACCCGCACACCAAGCATATAAGCGCCAGCAGACTTGCGCCTGATCTATACATCAATACCAAGCCTGATATCCATTTTTGATCAATCAAAATTGCAGCCATCCAGCCCATAAAAAAGCAAAACGTAAACTTTAACTTTATCACTCCAATCATTAAATCCTGAGCCGTTACAACTCCAACAACAACAGCTACTGCTAACGCCATTAACTTCCCAATACAACGCCCCCCAAAAGCCAGAAGGGGTAAAGCACTGTAAAAAATCCACTCATATTTGAGGGTCCAATCTACGCCTGCGATAATTCTTCGCGTTTCAGGGAATGCATTTATTAGCTCTCCATTAAATAATATCCATTTATTTATTTCGGACAGCAAAATCTTAGGGGCAACGTGGAGCTCCCAGTTACTTTCAATAAAAACAATAACAATTAGCGCGCACACCACAAAAAAATACAGCGGAACGATACGAAAAAAACGAGACACGATTAAATCGTGAATATTTACTCGATACCTTTTTCGAATGAGCTGAGTTGAAAACAGGAATCCGGTCGTAACAAAAAATAGGATTACACCAACTTTCCCTAAGTTATGGAAAAATGTTTCGGGCGGACGCCCCCATCCGCCACCAACCTTCCAATACCATGTAACGACAAAATGGTGAATGAAAACGGATATAGCTAAATATCCTCTTAAGCCGTCAATAATTGGATAACGACCACTGTTTTCAGCACATGAATCAAAAAACCTTTCTGGCAACTTAACGAGCAGCAAATGCAAGAGAGCGATCCCAAATACAATTAATAGGCTCGCGATAATGTATATCAATGTTTCCCCCTCAGGATCCACCAGCAACTAGCTAAGGCCAATGCGGCATTTTATATGCAACCCATACAGCAGTGATATCTTTTGAAGTCCCGCAAACAACTAATCAGCAGCCCCTGGGCAATCTTTTTTTGTTAAGATACACCTGTTTCAAAGCAAAAATTAGCATCCGCCGCTTTAGCTCGAGGTCCCTTATGCCTGTTTATCGCTCCAAAACCACAACATCGGGTCGCAATATGGCCGGTGCCCGCGCCTTGTGGCGTGCAACGGGCATGAAAGATGACGATTTCCAAAAGCCCATTATCGCCGTTGCCAACTCTTTTACCCAATTTGTTCCCGGTCACGTTCACCTGAAAGATTTGGGCCAATTGGTTGCGCGCGAAATTGAAAAGGCCGGCGGTGTCGCCAAAGAATTCAATACCATTGCCGTGGATGACGGTATCGCCATGGGTCACGACGGCATGCTCTACAGTTTGCCATCGCGCGACATTATTGCCGACTCGGTCGAGTACATGGTTAATGCCCACTGCGCCGATGCCATCGTGTGTATTTCCAACTGCGACAAAATCACCCCCGGTATGCTGATGGCCGCAATGCGCCTTAACATTCCAGTGATCTTTGTATCTGGTGGGCCGATGGAAGCCGGTAAAACCAGACTCGCCGAGCACAAGCTCGATCTTGTTGATGCGATGGTAATTGCAGTAGACGACAACGCCAGCGACGAGAAGGTCAATGAATATGAGCGCTCTGCCTGCCCAACCTGCGGCTCTTGCTCAGGCATGTTTACCGCCAACTCAATGAACTGTTTGACCGAGGCACTGGGCTTATCCCTGCCTGGCAACGGTTCCTTGCTGGCAACCCACGCTGACCGTGAGCAGTTGTTCCTTGAAGCCGGTCGCCGCATCGTGGAAATCACCAAGCGTTTCTACGAAGAAGATGATTACAGCGTATTGCCACGCTCCATCGCGACTTTTGAAGCCTATGAAAACGCCATGGCACTCGATATCGCCATGGGCGGTTCAACCAATACCATCCTGCATTTGCTAGCTGCTGCGCAGGAGGGCGAAGTGCCCTTCACCATGTTCGATGTAGACCGCATGAGCCGCAAAGTACCGCAGTTGTGCAAAGTTGCCCCCAATACCCAGAAATATCATATGGAAGACGTGCACCGCGCTGGCGGCGTAATGGGTATTCTCGCGGAGCTTAATCGCGGTGGGTTGCTGCACAACCAATTGCCGACGGTACACAGCAAAACTTTCCAGGAAGCCCTGGATAAGTGGGACATCATCAGTACGTCGTCTGAAGCTGTAGCGACATTCTACAAAGCAGGCCCCGCCGGCATTCCAACGCAAGTTGCTTTTAGCCAAGCAACTCGGTGGCCGACACTTGACGGTGACCGCGCCGAAGGTTGTATTCGCTCCGTTAAAAATGCCTACAGCAAGGAAGGTGGCTTGGCCGTTCTCAAAGGCAACATAGCACTCGATGGCTGTGTTGTAAAAACCTCCGGTGTTGACGAAAGCTGCTGGGTTTTTGAAGGTAAAGCTTACGTTGTAGAAAGCCAGGATAAAGCGGTTGCCGATATCCTCGACGGCAAAGTGAAAGAAGGCGATGTTGTGGTGATTCGCTATGAAGGCCCGAAAGGTGGTCCGGGAATGCAGGAAATGCTCTACCCCACCAGTTACTTGAAATCCAAAGGCTTGGGTAAAGCCTGCGCGTTGCTGACTGACGGTCGTTTCTCTGGCGGAACCTCGGGCTTATCCATCGGCCACGTATCGCCCGAAGCAGCGGCTGGTGGTGCGATTGGTTTGGTACAGAACGGTGATATCATTCGCATCGACATCCCCAACCGCAGTATTAATGTCGTACTAACCGATGCTGAACTGGATGCCCGCCGTGCCGCCGAAAATGCCAAAGGCCCATTGGCCTGGAAACCGAGCGAAGTTCGTCCGCGTAAGGTTTCTGCATCATTGAAAGCCTATGCGATGTTGGCAACCAGCGCAGACAAGGGTGCTGTGCGCGATTTGAGCAAACTGGACTAAAGCTCTTCTTACGCTGCCATTAGGCAATGGCAGCGTTTTTTATTTGTTGGGTTCTGTGTTTTGAAAAATAAAAAAGCCAGCTTAATGCTGGCTTTTTTATTTTATCTTCAGGTAATTGCAGCTTGGTTAATCTTTCGCTGCTATTTCCTGCTTTTGCTTTTCTTTTTCACAGAAGGTAATCCACTGTGCAGCAATCTTGGATGAGCGAGCATCTTTACCTGCTTCTTTAAAGAACTTGATAGCTTCATCAAAATTCTTCAACTCAAACTCAGCTTGCGCGACAGTCAGGTTGGCGTAATCAACACGCTTGATTCCACCTTTACGCAGGGCGTCACGCCCCCACTTGGATGCTTCTTTGTATTTATCGTTTGCCAGATAAGCTTGCGCCAAACCAATAATCAGCTCACCGTCGGTTGATTTCTCGGCAGCACGCTCATACTCAACCAACGACTCTTTTGAGTTTTGTGCAAGACGCAAAGAATCGGCCAAGGTTTTCAGGTTTTTAGCGGTTGGCTCTACGAGCTTATCAGTATAAATACCTTTCTTGAGTACTTTAGCGGCCTTATAGGGAACCTCTGCCTCCAGGAAAGAATAAGCCAAGTTCACTATATCTTTCTCAGTGGTTAAGCCACCCATCAGGTAACAAGTTTCTAGCGCATTTAATGCATCGTTTGAGCGATCCAACATGCGGTAAACCTGTGACAACTGCTTCCAATAAGGCGCCTTTGGATAATGCTTAATCAGCTTCTCCAAAACCACCAAGCCACTCTTGTAATCCTCTTTGTCAAAATACAAACCACGCTGTAAAACATACCAGGATTCCGCTGGAACCTTACCGGCAGCTTCCTGATTTTTTACTGCTTCGTTGATATTCAACAGAGCATTTTTGTTGTCTTCCAACTGATAATACAGTGTAGAAAACATATAAGAGTCTTCTGGCTTGAGCTTATCTGCATACTCGGTCCACTTCAGCAAAGTTTCTAATGCTTTTTTAGGATTATCGAGCTGAGAATACAACTGACCAACAATACGGATAGTCGATGCTTCTGTAGCCAGTGGCATATTGGGAGTCAATGCGAGCATTTTGTTAAAGCTATCAATCGCTTTAGCATAATCCTCAACACCGAGATAGGCATAACCCATGTATTGATTCAACAATACCTTTTCGTATGCGTTCGCCTTGCCAGAGTTTGCTTCCATATCCTTCAACATTTGCATCGCTTTACGCGGATCAGGCTTAACTGACTCATCTTGCGGCTGAAGGAAGTTAGATGCTTCGGTAATTTTCTTACCGAATGACTCAGTAACGTTTGGAAACTTACGCTGTGCTTCCCCTGCATACTTGTTCTTCGCAGTTACCTGAGCTTGCGCTACAGATACCTGCACACCTGAACCAACAGCAGATAACAGATTATTTGTAAGTACCGGTGATACAGCAATCAAACCAGCCAACAGAGTGCGATTAAGAGCAACTGAAACGGCAGGAAATACATGTTTCATTTCATTTCCCCTTATTTTTGCATCTCGTAGGTGAATTTGTTTTTAACACCTGGCACTTCAACCGGCTTGCCATCCACTACTTTCGGCTTGTATTTGAACTTCAGCGCTGCTTTCACAGATGCCCGGTTAAATACAGTTGTTGGCTTGCCATCTTTGGTAATACATTGGTCAGGTATTGGCTGCGGATCGCGCGTGGTTCCGGTTTCAGTTACGGTGTAAACAACTGTGCAGAAACCTTCAATGCCACGAGACAGCGCAGTGCTTGGGTATTCCGGCGGCACTTTAACGATTGGCAAATACTCGCCTTCGCTAAACGCCAAAGAATTACCACCTACATCAATATCAGCCTTCGCAATGGGTGCGCTCATATTTAATGCGTCACCAGATACATCAGGAGCATCGAACTCAGGTTCAGGCAAATCAGGAGGAGTCTCTGGTTCTTGAGGCTTTTCCGGCTTCGCGTCGTCCATACGAGTTTCAATTTTTGTGTTGCTCATGCGAATATCTGGAATCTTCACAGATTTTGTTTCATCTGGAGGAGCAAACTCAGTGTTTACCAGACTATTCATCAAGTACAGGAGCCCCAACGTGGTTATTACCCCGAGGACTCCCGCTATGGTTACTTTAGTAGGATTCATAGCTGCTATTTCTTCTCAGTAGAAACGTTTACGTCAGTTACGCCAGCCTTGCGCGCAGCATTAGCCACTTCAACCACAAATTTTAAGTCAGCATCTTTATCCGACTGAATAGAGATTGCCCCTTTTGGGTTGTCTGCACGCATACGCTCGATTGCTTGACGAAGATTTCGCGGATCGATTTTTTTCTTATCAATCCAGATTTCATTGTCAGCACCCACCGCAATAAGAATGCTCGCATTGGGCTTATCATCTGCCGTAATAGCATCGGGTCGCGTTACGTCTTTGCCGGTTTCTTTGATGAATGTTGCAGTAACGATGAAGAAGATCAACATAATAAACACGACGTCCAACATGGGCGTCAGGTCAATTGCTTGAGCCTCTTCTTCACGCTTTGGATTATTCCTGCTCATGAGACATCTCTTTCATACAGGTTAAATTTCTCGACCAAACTACGGATCACTACAATCAGTGATCCATAGTTAAATGGTCTGCAAACAATGCCTTTTCGCTATCTGCGACACGGGTTAAATAGGTGTTTGCAAACACACCAGAGATCGCAGCAACCATTCCCGCCATTGTGGGAATCGTTGCCTTAGAAACCCCGCCAGCCATAGACTTGGCATCACCACCACCCGTATTTGCGAGAACACCAAACACGTCGATCATACCTGTAACCGTACCCAGCAATCCCATTAAAGGGCAAATGGCAACCATTGCTGCAATAAAATCCAGGTTTTCACTAATCTTTCCATCCATACGCGAAATCATCGCCATACGAATTTGGTGGGCGTTCCAAGATTTGCGTTCTTTCCTGGATTCCCAAATATTTAATTGCCCCTGAATCTCACCTCTCAGACCACCTTTGAAAAATAGCACTCTCTCAAATATGAGTACCCACATTACAAAAGTTAGGGCGGCGATGAGATACATCACAAAGCCACCCTGATCCAAGAAAGCTTTTAGAGGGCTAAGAGCATCCACTAAAGCCTGCATGGTTTATCTCCTACTTGCGCTCAGCGTTTTCAGCAATAATACCCGTCGTTTGCTCATCCAATACATGAGTTACTGACTTCGCACGACCATTTACCAATGTATGCATCAGAACCATTGGGATAGCCACTAACAAGCCCTGAACAGTAGTAATCAATGCTGCAGAGATACCGCCTGCCATGTTTTTAGGATCACCAGCACCGAAGATGGTAATCGCCTGGAAGGTAGTAATCATACCGGTTACTGTACCTAACAGACCCAGCAGAGGAGCAACTGCAGCGATAATTTTAAGAATCGCCAAACCACTTTCGATTGCTGGACGCTCTTTCAAAACGGCTTCTTCGAGTTTTAACTCTAAAGTTTCAGCGTCAACATTTTTATTTTCCTGCGCAACTTTCAATACGCGACCCAGCGGATTGTTAGTATTAGGGTTCGCTGAATTTTTGAGCTGCGATTTAACTTTTGCACTCATTGCGAAGAGCACAAGAATGCGCCACAAGCCCAACAAAATACCGAAAATGCCTACGTAAACAATTACCCAGCCTACTGAACCACCTTGATCCAAATATTCTTTAAATGTCGGCTTTTGAATCAGCGCAGACAATAATTGACCACCAACAGGACCTGTTGGATCGATACCTAAGTCAACCACACCTGATGTTGCACTTTGCAATGCACTAGCAGACTGGAGCATAGCTGAATCAGGTTGACGAGCTAACTCTTCAATTTTGCCATCTGCATAGCTCAAGTAAGCGCCATTTGAAACCAAATTGTAAGCACCGACACGAACGATTTCTTGCGATGCAGACTCGCCATTTGGCTTGACAACATTACCCGTGAACTTAACCACACGACCAGTCTCAACCATTTCACGTTGAACTTCGTACCACAGACGCTCAATTTCTTCGATGTCTGGCAACTGGGTACTGCCGTTCATTTTTTCGATCAATGTATCCAAGAAGTCACCACGATTCGGCAACTGTGCGCTCACCAGAGAGGTTTCCAACGTCGCGCGCAAGTCACCAGCAGTCGAGGTCAAGTGACCAAAAAGCTCGCGCATTGAGCCCAAACGCTCAGTCAATTGATTTTTCTTTTGGGTAACCAGTAATTGCTGTTCAGCGTACTTTTTCTCTAACGCTTGTGAGCGAGCCTCTTCGGCTTGACGGGTTGCTTTAGCTTGAGCCAACAAGTTAGCCTGATTTGCTTTATCACGAGCAAACTCAGCTTCACGTTGTTTGTGCTCAGCAGATTCGCTGATTTGAGATTTTTTAACCATGTCGAGCAACTGATCCAAAGTTGTTGCTTTTTCTTGCGCAACAACAGAGCCAGCACTCAACAACCCAGCAGCAGCTACAAGCAAGCAGCTTTTTACAAACTTCATTTTCATTGTGCTGCCACCGGTGCTTGGATGGTCATAATCATGATGTCTTTAGATGCTTGGTCACGAGCAATGCGAAGACCTTTGAGGATGCGGCTGTTGTATGAGCTATCCAGCGCAACCCATTGACCCTGAGATACATCCCCTACGCCACTTGATTGAGCATCAGTGGTTTGGTACATCAAGGAAATACGGCCAACACGCAGAATGTTTACTTCGCGATCTTGACCATTCACTGGCAAAGTAGCCTTGTAAGCTTCGATGGTGCTGCCGTAAGCAGTTTCAATTTTGTAAGCTTCAAGAACCTGACGGAATTTTTCTGATACAGAGATATCAGCGCGATCCTGGTTAGCACGCAACATAGCGATGCGCTCTTTGCGCTCATCTACAGAGAAAGGCTTATCCAGAGATACAAATTGTTCCAAGCTGTCGAGCATACGGAAAATCAGCGGCTGAACTTGGCGTTCAATAACTGTTACTTTCTCGATAGATTGCTCTAGCTCTTTCACAACATCCAATTGCTTGGATACTTGCTTTTCCATTTGAGCATTGAATACGCGCAAATCTTCAATCAGCTTGTTTTGTGATTTGAATTCTTGCGTCAGATCGTCAGTTTCCTGAGCCAATCTGTCGATACGCTTTTGTGAGTCTTGCGCCATAGTAATTTTGGCTTGACCTGCTTGAAGTACAGACTCCAAACCCTGCTCTGCCATAGCGACGCTACCCATTAGCGCGCTCGCAGAGAGCACTGTGGATACTGCCACGGCTTTCAATCGCTGCTTTTTCATATCTCCCCCAACTCGGGTGTTCAATCAAGTGAGTTTGCGACAGCATGCTGTCACAGACGCGTTATCCACGTAGCCTCTAGTGAGGCGGCTAAGAACGGCGGCATTGTAATAAGCGACCAGTGTCACTTCCAATGATTTATCCAAAAGCTTTTTAACGTGTGTATTTAGGTATCACTTCCGTAACACATTTTTATAATCAACAACTAAACAGGTAACACAAAAAACAAAAACTTCTACTCAATCCACAAAACCGCACTTTTTCTAAAGAATTTTTCGTTATTAGCGGCTAGTCACCCAACCACTCGGTCGTAGATTAAAAAATTGTGCTTCAGTGGAGCCAGTGCATCACCTTCAACATCTCCCTCAATTCGCGTGAGGTAAACGCGCTCGACCAGCGGGAGAGCCTGACGATAGATTTCTGCTCCACCGATAACCATAGCTTCTTCTGGGTGATTAACCAGCTTGCCTGCTGCTTTTTCTGCAGCAGCTATAGCCTCATCCACACTGCCAACCACTATCACACCCTCTGCACCAGACCAATCAGCCTGACGGGTAATGACAATGTTGGTTCGCCCCGGTAAAGGCCTACCGATAGACTCATAGGTTTTGCGCCCCATGATCACCGGCTTGCCCATAGTGGTGGCTTTAAAATACTGTAAATCTTGTGGCAAACGCCAAGGCAACTCGTTGTTGCGACCAATAATTCCGTTACGCGCGGCAGCAACAATTATGGATAATCTCATGCCCTACTGACCTTATTCTTATGCATTGTGTTCATATGCATTAACTGCGCGTGCAGACTAAATTGCAATGGGTGCTTGAATACGCGGGTGTGGATCATAACCCTCAAATTCAAAATCCTCTAACACATAATCGAAAATAGAAGCCGGACGACGCTTGATGCGCAGTGTAGGTAATTTTTTCGGTGAGCGTGTTAATTGTTCGTAAACTATGCTGTCGGTGATGTGATTGTTGTACAAATGACAATCACCAAACGTGTGTACAAAATCGCCCACCTCTAAATCACATTGCTGCGCAATCATGTGCGTAAGCAAGGCATAACTCGCAATATTAAACGGCACACCTAAAAATAAATCTGCACTGCGCTGATACAGCTGACAAGAGAGTCGCCCCTCTGCCACATAAAATTGAAACAGAGTGTGGCATGCAGCGAGTGCCATACGCCCTTGCTGCACATTCGCTTGTGGGCTTAGGGATTCATCGGGTAAATCCGCCGGATTCCATGCACTAACAATTAAGCGACGCGAATAGGGATTCTTTTTTATCTGTTCAATCACTTGGGTAATTTGATCGATGGTGCTGCCATCGGGGCACGCCCAGCTGCGCCATTGTTTTCCGTAGACAGGGCCAAGATCGCCAGTTTCCGTCGCCCATTCATTCCAGATACTGCAACCACGCTCCTGCAACCAGGTCACATCAGTGCGACCTTGTAGAAACCACAAGAGTTCAACAATGATACTTTTT
>JACCDS010696383.1_pt1 | contig 14363 bp, 8 predicted proteins | sample 7446441 | NCBI WGS metagenome assembly JACCDS01 (sample SAMN15323445, study PRJNA562643) | freshwater metagenome | isolation source: river surface water | place: USA:Blue River Watershed | collected 2017-08-17 | reverse complement strand
GGCAACCGCATGGGCGACGCCGCCGTGCTCGACATGATGCTGGGCGCGTTGCACGACCCCTTCGGCGCCGGCCACATGGGCATCACGGCGGAAAACGTCGCCAAGCTCTACAACATCAGCCGCGCCGAGCAGGATGCGTTCGCCGCTGACAGCCAGCGCAAGGCGCTGGCCGCGATCGAAGGCGGTTACTTCAAGTCGCAGATCGTGCCGGTCGAACTGAAGACCCGCAAAGGCGTGACCCTGTTCGATACCGACGAACATCCGAAGGCCGGCACCACGGTCGAATCGCTGGCAGCACTGCGTCCGGCCTTCCTGAAAGAAAACGGCACCGTCACCGCCGGCAATGCCTCCGGCCTGAACGATGGCGCCGCCGCCTGCGTGCTGATGGAAGCCGACGCTGCGGCACGCGCCAACCTGCAGCCGCTGGCACGCCTGGTGTCGTATGCCGTGGCCGGCGTTGATCCGTCGATCATGGGCACCGGCCCGATTCCGGCGGTCCAGCTGGCACTCAAGCGCGCCGGCCTGTCGCTGAATGACATGGACGTGATCGAATCGAACGAAGCCTTCGCGGCGCAGTCGCTGGGCGTCTGCCGTGGCCTCGATCTCGATCCGGCACGCACCAACCCGAACGGCGGCGCAATCGCCCTCGGCCACCCGCTCGGCGCCAGCGGCGCCATCATCACCATCAAGTGCCTGTACGAGCTGATCCGCACCGGCAAGCGCTACGGTCTGGTGACGATGTGCATCGGCGGCGGTCAGGGTATCGCTGCAGTGTTCGAGCGCCTGTAAGCACAGCCGCCGGCAACGGCAAAAAATAAAAGCTGCACGGGTGACCGTGCAGCTTTTTTTGTGGCAACGCCGTGGACGAAATTCTCAATAGTTCTGCCTGTGGCTAAATCATTAAAGAATTAGTAACTATGGCCCAGCCCACTCCTGAATTCCATAGCAAGAAGGCAGCATGTATGTCCGGGGAGGCTCACATGTGTTCACGTTGCAATACGTCAGCACTAGGACTGTATCAAGCGCATCGGTGTGGGCACATAAAGCTATAAACCCCTTCGTGTGCAGGGCAGGATCATCTTCGTGGCTAAAAGCATCCCAATCCGCATTTGATCAAGTTCCATCTTCCGAATTTGATCCTACATGATAGGCATCAGTTCTGGTAAGGTCGACCTGGGCTTGATTCCAATCCTTCAGGAAAACATCGTAAACGGCTCGTGTATTTGTCAGTGGCTAGAGCGGATAGTCTTTGAAAAAGGATTTGGCCCAGAGACGTCACCTACGCCAAGGGTTGTCCATCCTGATCCATTCGGGAAGCGAGCTTCATCATAAAAGCGCGTACAGCAACGAATATATGTAGGGCTTCCTCTCCACTATATTTGTTCTCGACGTGCATAGTAGTATTCCTCCACGCATTCCGTACGGCATCTAGCGTGGCATAGGCACCGTCGAAATATGCTTTATCGTCAAGATTCGTCCATCCCCTCGTAGCAGAGGCGTTTCTTGACAAGCGTTCGTCATGAATCTTTTGAAGGATTCTCCCCCAGTTTTTGTCTGACCCGCGAACCGGGTCAGTGATGCCAAGGCATCGTGCGACAGCATAGATTCCACATTCCATGACCCGCATCAAATGGAATACTGCCGCTGTGCTTCTTCCAACAGCAACACATTTCCCCGCCTCTTCAATTTCGTACGTCGCTGCTGGGAACCGATTCTGGACTTCAATACCGAATAGCGGCGACGATGGTTCATAGTAGTCCTCCATTCCAGGGGGAAGAATTAAAGCATTTTTGAGTGGGGACTCGTAGTGAAGGCATCTGATGGCTCCATCCAGGTGCCCCTTCATCCTGGCAAATCTATTTCCGCGCCATGCAAAGGTATCGCTGATTTGTTCGGCGCGCTCGAACTCCTGATCCAACAATGAAACCGCGACCTTGGTTACTAGCAAATTTATCCTGTCGCAGGCCTCGATCATCGCCGCAGCATTCTGCCTAAGATCTCTGTAATTATCTGCTGAGACCGTAATCTCAATACGGCCGTTAGTCGTTTGATTGAACGAACTGAGCATGGTGTGTGCCGACAGCAGCTTCCCAAGCGACAGGTTAAGCATGTTCCGGATGCTCCAGAGGGTGTTAATGCAACGCCATAATACGCCCCCGATTTCCCGATGGACCCAAAAATACAGTCTTTCACGTTTTTGTGGTCCGTCCTCCCCGTATCGTGGTCTGCCCTCTTAAAAGGGGCAGACCACGATACGGGGAGTCCACGCCCCGACGATCAGGCCGTCACATCCGACAGGTCGAAGTTGACGAGATTCGTCACGCCCACCAGTTGAATCGCATAATCGCCGCTCGCCTGATAACCCGCGATCCCATTGCCTTCGACGAACAGATAGGTGCCCACGCCAACGCCGCTGGTGACATTCATCAGCACCGCCTCGCCCGCCGACATGAAAGACAACGTCGACTGCAAGGCAGTCAAGGTGTTCATCGCATTCGTCGACACGTTATTCAGCAGGGTCGCCGTGGTTATCGTGATGCCATCGAAATGGAATCGATCCACTGCCGAGGCGGCTTCCGTACCGCCAAAGTCGACGTTGCTGATCTTGTCGGTCACGGCTCGGTCCGACTGTGTCGACGCGCCGTAGGCGAACACATCCCTGCCGGCACCGCCATCCAGCAAGTCGGCGCCCTCGCCGCCCGCCAGCCAGTCGTCGCCGCCATTGCCATTCAGGACGTTCGCCGACGCATTACCGATCAGGTGGTTCGCAGATGCATTGCCCGTCAGGTTCAGTCGGCTGGTGCCGGTGGCACTAGCGTCCAGGTTCTCCAGCGTACTGGCCAGCGTCAACGTTACCGCACTGGTATTGGTCGATGCGCCACGCAACACCAGCGTATCGCCGCTATCGGTACCGTTCTCGGTCACCGTGTCCTGCAGCGCGCCCGCCGCCGTCAGATCGACCACGTAGATGTCGTTGCCGGCGCCGCCGATCAGCGTGTCGACGCCAGCGCCACCGTCCAGCAGGTCCGCGAAGGCCGTACCGGTGAGCGTGTTGGCGCCGGCGTTGCCGGTGATGCTCAGACCGTTCTTGATGGCAGAGGCGTTGACATTGATTGCGATGGTCGAGCTAGTCACTGCGGTGGCGCCGTTACCGGTGCCGATCACAACACGCTCAATGCCGACATCGCCCGCAAATAGCGTCAGCGTATCTTTGCTGGTCGCCGCGAAGCGCAGCTCATCAATACCGCTGATGCCGGTGTCAGCCACTTCGGCGGTGCTGTGCTCAGCTGATTTTTCGATGATGAAAAGATCCGCGTCGGCGCCACCATCGAGTTTGTCATTACCCGATCCACCGATCAGCACATCATTGCCCGCGAAGCCATTCAGGGTGTCATTGCCACCGAGGCCATTAAGCAGGTCGGCACCGGCGGTGCCGGTCAGCACATCGCCCTTCGAACCGCCGCTCAGCGTGACGCCGGCCAGCGCGGCCACGGCCGAGGTCGCCGCACTGGTAATGCTCTCAGCTGCACCGAAGCCGTCGACATAGCTGGCCTTCACGGTCACGGCCTTGCCAACCTCTGCCGAGGTCAACTGGTAGCTGCTGCCGGCCGCACCGGCAATGGCAACACCGTTGGCCAGCCACTGGTAGGTGATGGTGCCCAGCCCATCAAGATCCTTCAGCGTGTTCGCAGCAAAGAGCGTCTGGCCCTGCTGCGCCGTGCCGCTGATACTGACGACACCGGTCGGCGCATCGTTGACGTTCGCGACCGGCGTGGTGGCGAGGCTCACCATGCTCTCCTCGGTGCCAAAGCCGTCGGTGAAGCTGGCCACGACCGAGATCGCCTTGTTCACGTCACCCTGCGACAGCACATAGGTGTCGCCTGTTGCGCCACTGATCGCGCTACCGTCGGCGAGCCACTGGTAAGCAACCGCGCCCAGGCCATCGGCATCGGCCAGCGTGTTGGTCACCGTCAGTGTCTGGTTCTGCGCGGCCGTGCCTGCGAGGATCACCTCGCCGGTGGCGGCATGGTTCACATGCAGTACCGGCGCGGTCGCTGCGCTGCTCATCGACTCGGCATGACCCGCGCCATCGGTATAGCTGGCCAACACGCTGATGGCCTTGCCGACGTCGGCCGCCGTCAGGGTGTAGGCATCGGCAGTCGCGCCATCGATGGCCACGCCATCCGCATACCACTGGTAGGACACCGTGCCCATGCCATCGGCATCGGCCAGCGTGTGGGCAGCGGTCAGCATCTGGTCTTCGGCGGGTATACCGCTGATGAGCACCTCACCGGTCGGTGCTACGTTCGGCGGCGCTACCACGGCATAGCTCAGCGTCGCCGCCGTGACATTGCCATGGCTGTCGATCACGTCGTAATGCAAGGTTACGAGGCCGGTCACGGCGGGCGGATTGATGACGTACGTGCCGGCCGGGATACCATTCAGCCCGGTCTCGAGCGATACGGCAAGGACCACCGACTGGCCCTCGATCTCGATCGTTGCCGTCACATTGTCAACCGACAGTGCATCCGCTTCGGGATCGGTGAAGCCAGTCAGCAGGTCAGCCGTGCTGATCAGTGCGTCCGCATCGGTCACCGCGTCGGCGAGAACGGCCGGGTCGCCCGTCAGCGTCGGCGCCAGGTTCGCGGGCGGCGGCGCGCTGCCATCGACCACCAGCAGCGCTGTCACCTTGACCGAGGTCTGGCCGTCGGACACCAGATAACTCAGCTCGACCGGGCCGGCAAAACCTTCGGCGGGCGTGAAGGTCCAAGAGCCGTCCGGGTTCTGCGTCACGATGCCGCCCTGGTCGACCTCCATGTTCACTGCCGTCAGCGCATCGCCATCGGGATCGGTAAAGCCGGCAATCAGATCGGTGTTACTCAAGGTCAGGCTGTCACCGGTAGCCACGGTGTATTGCGCATCGCTGAAGCCGGTGGGTGCCTGATTCAGGTCGACACTCAGTACCTCAAAATGCTTTTTCAGTGACTTGAGGTTGTCACGCTGGCCTGCCCAGTCATCCCAGACGCTTTCCATCTTCGCGAAGGTCGAGGCGTCGGCCATGTCCTGATTCAGCGCCTGCGCAAAATCGATCGCCGCTGAATCCAGCCCAGCGGCTGCCAGATCAGCCGCGTTCGTCAGATCAAGCGTCTGCATCTGCGCCGCAGCGGATAACACCGCCAGCGTCAGGTTCAGGCCCGTCGGATCCGACACCGACGCGGTCATGGCGACCATGCCGGCGATCTTGCCGAAGGCGATCGCTTGCACATCGGTCTCATCGGCGATCAGGGCCGCATAAAAATCGTAGGTCGCGAGATTGATGCCAGCGTCAATGCCAAGCGCTTCCTTGATCAGTATCGACGCTTCACTTGGCGAGTAGCCCAGCGCCGTGGCCTGATCGACCAGCGTCGTCAGCGGCCCCATCACACCCGCGCCATCGGGAGCGGACATGAGCATCGGCTCGATCAGAATCTTGTTGCTGGTCTGCGCCACGGTGACCACGCTGCTGACCAGATTTTCCTGAAAATTCTGGCCGTCGATATAGCTGGCGCTGACCTTCACTTGCGAGCCTGCTGAGCTGTTATCCAGCGTCAGGGTCGACTGGTCGCCGGCCACCGACCAGTTCACGCCATCAACCGAGGTCGACCATTGGTAGACCACGTTGGCCGTGTTGACACCATTCGAGTCGATCACCACTGCGCTCAGGACCTGCCCTGCCACCACCTTGCCGCTGATGGCAACGGTACCGGGGGTGTTGGTGGGCGTCGGATTGGCGACGATCTCGGTCAGCTGGCCCGCGCTGAGGCCGAACAGACCGTCCTTGAATTTGATCTGCTCAATATTGGACAAGAGGTCAATGCCATCGTCGAGCGAGCTGACCGTTGTCTTGCCAGTCGCTGCGTCGAAACTGATCTGGTAAGACGACTGGTTGCCGGCATAGACCGCAGTGTCGATCTCCGAGCCGCCATCCAGCACGTCGTTACCGCCATCGCCTTCGACCTCATCGGCGCCGCTGCCGCCATAGATGGCATCATCGCCGAGTCCACCGACCACGATATCGTCGCCGCCCCCTGCAAAGACGGTGTCGTTACCTTCGTAGGCGGCGAAATACTCACTCTTGCTCGAACCTGTCAGCTGATCATCACCGGAGGTACCGGTACCCGGCTGATACACCACGCCCGAACCCGGGATGTTGCCCGCCGTAAGATTCGCAATAAAGATGCCGCTGTCGAGCACATGGTCGCCGGTGTCGGCAATGCCGATCTTGATGTGGTTGACGCCGCCGCCGTTGATCGGCGCGACGATCTTCAGTACCTGGCTCACGCCATCGTACTGAATGCTCAGCTGCTGGTTGGCATTGTCCTGGAAATAGCCGGCAGCCAGGTTCGAGCTGATAACGCTCAGCGGCGCATTCGGGTCATGATTAAACAGCGCATAGTTCACGCCATTGACGATCACCACCGCCGAGTCGACGAAGGCATCGACCCATTCCGGATACTCTTCCGAGCCGAAGACCACATCGAAGCTGACCGACGTCGCTGTCGGGTCGGCCACCGTAAAGTCGAATGAGAGCGCCGTGGCGTCATACGACTGGGTCTGGAAAACGGTGTTAACGACGGCGTCGATGTCGGCATCGCCATTGTTAAAGCCGGTGAATGCGCTATTGTCCTGGCCGTCGCTCGAGGAATTGTTGACGGTGCCCGGCGCATAGCCCGAGGTCAGCAGCAAGCCTGAGCCAATGCCCAGATTCAGCGAGCCGTCATAGAAATTGACAGCATCAGGCCCGGAAGCATTCAGGGTGATGCTGTCGTATTGGACGATGATGCCGGAATTAACAGCCAGCAGGCTGTCGACGATGGTCGTGGTACTGGCGTTGAGGCTGGTGGTCGAGGTGATGGCCAAGGAAGGCTCCGGAGGAAAGGTGGTACTGCAGGCGTCTACCCCGACGGTCACGAAGCGCACTGTCAACCAACGTTGTAGTTCTGGCTATTAGTATAGAAACCGGAGTTAAATTTAAAATTAATATAATTTTGCTATTCCAGTTAGCAATCTGACAGATTTACGATGGCCGGGGCGTGGTTCAAAATGGAGGGTGACGCAGCTGCAAGCACTGGCAGCCTGCGAACTCGCCAACTCCATCCAGTGCAAGGGAAAAGAACATTCGCATCCTGCTCGTTGAAGACGATGAAGCGCTCGGAAAGTCACTGCAGCGCGACCTGACGGCAGCTGGCTTCGCCGTTGATCTCGCACAGGACGGCGAATCGGGCGAATTCCTTGGTGCGACCGAGCACTTTGATCTGGCGGTACTGGATCTCGGGCTGCCGAAGCTGCCCGGATTGGAGGTATTGCGGCGCTGGCGCGCTGCGAAGCTGGATTTGCCCGTGCTGGTGCTGACGGCGCGTAATGCGTGGCTCGAGAGAATTGAAGGCTTCAAGGCCGGTGCCGATGACTATCTCGGCAAGCCGTTTCACTTCGAAGAGCTGCATTTGCGCTTGCTGGCACTGGCCAAACGCCGGCATGGGCATGCGCCGCGTGCCGTGCTGGGTCAAGGCGTCACACTTGACGAAGAAAACCAGAGCGTGATTAACGATACGGGCGAGCGCACCGCGCTGACCGCGGTTGAATTCCGGCTGCTGCGGCGGCTGATGATGCAACCGGGCAGAGTCATGTCGAAATCGCAGCTGGCTGAGAGCATCTATGAAAGCGAGATCGACCATGACAGCAATGTCATCGAGGTCTACATCAACCGGCTGCGCAAGAAAATCGGCGAATCGAGAATTCTCACCCGCCGCGGTCAAGGCTATCTGTTCAATCCTGAATCGGGCCACGCCGAATGACCTCGCTGCGCAAAAGTCTCACCCTGAGCCTGACCGGCACATTGGTGATCGTTTTCATCAGCTTCCTCGCGGCGATGCACTTCGCAATCAACAAGGTCGCGCAGGACCAGCTGGTGATGCACCTGACCCATGATGGCAACTCGCTTCTGTCGGCGCTCAGTGACGATATTCACGACCGACTGCACCTGCATGAGGGCAGCGTCGAGAGCGTTTACCTGCAGCCGAATTCAGGCCACTACTATGCGGTCACCAGTCCGGACGGCACGCTGACGTCGCCCTCGCTCGCTGGCACCTCACCGTTTGCGGGCCGCATGTCATCGGGCCAGCACGTAGTCATGCGCCAGTTCGGGCAGAGTGAACAAAAATTGCTGGTGCTGGTGCGCAGCCTCGTGGTCGAGGGCAAACCCGTGCAGATTGCGGTGGCCGAGGATCTGGCCGACCTTGAGCAAGGCGTCCAGGAGCAAAGCTTGTTGATCCTGCTGCTGGTCTTTCCGGGCCTGCTGGTCGCCGTGCTGCTGCAGCGCTACGTCGTCAACCGTCAGCTGGCGCCGCTGATGCGGGCCAACGAACAACTGCAACGCCTCGGACGCGGTGAAATCAAGCATTGCGAGATGACGGTGCCGAGTGAAGTGCAGCCGCTGATTGACGAGGTTAATCGCCTGCTGCTGCTGGTGAACCGGCGCCTGTCACAATCGCGCACCGCGCTGGGCAATGTGGCGCACGCATTGAAAACACCGCTGGCCGTGCTATTCCAGCAGGCCGAAGATCCTGCGCTGCTGCCAGCGCAGCGCAAAGTGCTGCAAGAGCAGACGCAGGCGATTCATAGCCGCGTCGAATGCGAGCTGAAGCGCGCGCGCCTGGCGGGCTTCAAGCAAGCCGGCATCGGCGTGCAGATGACCTCCGAACTCGCCGACCTGACAGGTGTGTTGCAGACCATTTACCGTGACAAGCAGCTGCAGATCACCACGTCCGCGCCCGCCCGAGCGCTGCCGTACGATCGCGAGGATCTGCTTGAGCTCATTGGCAACCTCAGCGACAACGCGTGCAAATGGGCGAAGTCGGCTGTTCGCATCGACGTGGCCGAGGTCGATGAGGGGCTGGAGATTCGCGTCAGCGACGATGGTCCCGGATGCTCGCCCGAAGATCGCGAGCGCATGGCCGAACGCGGCGTGCGGCTCGATGAGACGGTACCGGGCCACGGCCTGGGTCTGGCCATCTGCCGGGAGATCACCGATTTTTACCAGGGACGGCTCCGCTTCGAGACCGATCCCGTGCTGGGTGGCCTGGCGGTGATTGCCACATTGAGGCTGCCCGAAGACGCCGACTGATGAGGCCGTCGCCAGTACAGGGATGCAACAACGCCTTGTTTGATTACAGCGCGCAGTCCACCGGCTGCGCCGCCAGCAGCGCCGGCAGGCACTGCGGATCCAGGCTCACGAGAAAGCCGCGTCGACCGCCATTAATGTAGATGCGCGGCAGCTGCAGGATCGAGGCTTCCACAAACACCGGCAGGCGCTTGCGCGTGCCAAACGGCGAAGTACCGCCGATCAGATAGCCCGTGTGCCGGTTGGCTTCGTCCGGCTCACAGGGCTCGACGGACTTGCAGCCGATCTGGCGCGCGAGATTCTTGGTCGATACCTTGCGGTCGCCATGCATCAGGATGATCAGCGGCTTCTTCTGCTCGTCACGCATCACCAGCGTCTTAACGACCTGATGCTCGTCCACGCCGAGCTGGCGCGCCGATTCGCCGGTGCCGCCGTGCTCGACATAGTCATACGGGTGACGATCAAAGGCGACCTTGCGCTGCGTGAGAAATTGCGTGGCCGGCGTTTCAGAGACGTGCTTGTTCATCGGATTACAGCGTTACGGGTCATGCCTTGGCTGGCGCACGCCGCGCAGCCAGCCAGAGCAAGGCGATGCCCGTCGCGAGCACCGGGGTCACCGAGCCATAGTTCAGCCAGCGCCAGCCATGCTCGACCACCAGTGCGCCAGAGGCAAAGGAGCTCACGGCCATCGTCGCAAAGACGAAGAAATTCAGCGCACCTTGCGCGCGGTCTTTCTCTTCCGGCCGGTAAGCATCGAGCGATAGCGTGGTGCTGCCGGTGAAGAGGAAATTCCAGCCAACACCCAGCATGAACAGGGCTGCGGCGTAGTGATGCAGCGACTCGCCCGACAACGCCACCGCGATACAGCACAGGTACAGCACCACACCGGCACCCATCACCTTCAACGTACCGAAACGCCGGATCAGCTGCCCCGTGAAGAAGCCCGGCGCGAACATGCCGATCACGTGCCATTCGAGCACCAGCGCGGCATCACTAAAGGGCATGCCACAAGCATCCATGGCCAGCGGCGTGGCAGCCATCAGCAGGTTCATCACGCCGTAGCTGGCCGATGCAGCAATGGCCGACACCAGGAAGGCCGGTTCACGCAACAGCTCGCGCACCGAGCGGCCCTGTGCTGCCTGCGCATTTTTCTGCGGCACGGGTGGAAAACTGATTCGCCCGATGAGCAGCATCGACAGGACCGCGATCCCGGCCAGCGCAAGATAGGCGCCGACAAAAGGCGCAGCCAGCGACACCGAAAACGCATCACGCGTGTGGTTGGCCAGATTCGGGCCAATCACAGCTCCCAGCAAGCCACCGGCCATCACCAGGGACACGGCCTTCTCACGCCGGTCGGGCGCGCACAGCTCAGCCGCGGCGAAGCGGTACAGATGGGCATTCGCGGCATAAAAGCCCGCCACCACCGTCGCTGCCACCAGCCACCAGAACTGCCCGGCGATCACCGCGACCGCACTTAACAGGCTGGCGGCCAGGGCCACCAAGAGGCCGATCTGGAACGATCGCTGACGCCCCCAGCGTGCCTGCGTGCGCGCAACGAGCCCCGTCGATAACGCACTGCCGACGACGTAACCCATCACGGGCAGCGTGGCCATCCAGGACTGCGGCGCGAGTCGCAGCCCCACCAGGCCATTGATGGCAATCAGGGTCACATTGTTGGCGAGGAAAAGGCCTTGTGCGGCGGCCAGCAGCCAGAGATTCGCGTTCACGGCGTCACTGCGGCGTCACTGCGCCGCACCGCTGTCACCTGCCTTCTCCACACTCCGCTTCGCGGCACGGGCGGCGAAGACGGTATTGCGATGCTCGGTCACCATCGCGCGAATGCGCAGATGCAGCAGGTCGGCTGCTGCGGGACTGTCGGCCACCGCTTGCGATTCATCGCCACGGCAGGTCTGCCAGATCGTGCGGGCCACGTCGCCGATGGGCGTGGCGCCATCGTCAAAGCGTTCGATGCTGCCGCCAACGCAGGCAGACAGTTCAGCATTACTGATGCGGGGGCGAGCCTCGGGACGGGCATCGATACTGGCATCGGCCGCGAAGGCCGACTGCACGGCCAGTGCCAGCAGCAGCACTGCTGCCGGCCGTTTGAACGTAAAGGTCATCATTCAAGCCAGCATTCGCCGGCGATCAGGGTTATCTCGGGATTATTTCGGGCAGGTGCAGACAGCACCCACCCGCATGTCGTCAATGACGCTCGCCTCGGCACCCGCCACTGACGGAACCCATCGGTACCATCGGTGCCATCGGCCATCAGCCTATGGCCGGTGCTCGCTGGCGCCAGAAACGAAACCTGGTGCAAAACATTGACTTCCCGCAATCGTACCCGTAACGCCGCCCTCGCGAATGAAAATCCTTGCGGTCACGATTCGGAAAATTGAAACCGTGACCTCACTGCCTGTAGTAAGGGGCACCCCATCAACACCTGCTGCCCCGGATCCCCGGATTCGCGGCTGTGCGGGAACGTCGAGGCAGCAGACGATGGGGCGCGTTTCGTCAGAAGCTGTAACGCACGCCGACAAACGCGGTACGCGGACGGCCCGGCTGGATGCCGTTCGTGCGCGAGTTGAAGTACACCTTGTCGGTGAGGTTCTCGATCGTGGCAAACCAAGTAGTGCGCTGGCCAATCGGTGAGTAGCTCACCGAAGCGTTGAACAGCGTCAGCGCCGGAATCTCGCCAAACAGGCCGGCATCCTCCTGCTCAGCCGAGTTGCCGCCACCGAGGTTGATATCGCCGGCATAACCATCGGGCGAGGTGCCGCGGTAGTTCTGCGTGTTGGCAAACTGACGGCTCAGGTAGGTCATGCCAATCCGGCCCAGCCAGCCATCCGGACGCTCGTAAGAGACGTTCATCGTCAGCATGTGTTTCGGCGCATACGGCAAACGGTTGCCCGCTTCGTAGGTGCCATAGCCATCTTCACCCTCGCCGGCCAGCGTGCCGCCCTGCTTGAATTTTGCGGTGAACAACCAGGTGTAGCTGGCGCTGACATACACCTGGTTGCGCTGACCAAAGAAGAGCTCACCCGTATTCAGCCGGCTGGCCAGCTCAAGCCCGGTGTGCTGCGCACGACCCGCGTTGCGGAACAGGTTGTTGCCGCCACCCGCCTGCACCACCAGATCACTGATGTCCATGTTGAACAGCGTTGCCTCGGCATAACCGGCACGCAACGCCGACGTACGCACGCCGAACTCGGTCGTGATCGACATTTCCGGTTGAGTCGACACCAGCCCGCTGGCGCCGACGTCGCGATCCGGCCGCGGTGGTGCGAAGCCGCGATGCACGCCCGCGAAGATCGTTGTCGATTTCAAACCATTCCAGGCCACACCGATGCCCGGCAGAACAACCGACTTCGTATGCTTCAGCTTGTCGTCGAGCTCGTTCAGTGCGTCGCCGCTGTAAAGCGCCTTGTCGTAAGTAATACGTTCAAGACGAACACCCGGCGTGATCGACCAGTCACCATGATGAAAGGTGTTCTGTGCGTAAGCGGCCAGCGCCTTCACGTTCAGCTTCAGCCGCTCGTCACCGATCCCGGGCTCGCTGAAGCTTTCTTCAAACTCGTATTTTTTGCGATCAATCTTCTCTTCGTGATAACGCACGCCAAACACCGCTTCGCTGCGCACGCCGAATGCATTGTGCTTCAGCTGCAGCCTCGGTTCGATGCCATAGAACTCATAGGCGCGTGGACGGATCGCGCGCTCGGTGCCGAGTTCGTACGCATTTTCATCATCGTCATACTCAAACTCGCGTACCCGGCGTGATGTCCGGTTCGTCTTCGAGTAGTACAGCTGGGTCGACAGCTTCATCTGATCGTTCAGGTCCCACTCATGAATCGCCTGCGCGGTATCCCGCTTCATGGTGAAGCGCTCGCGCCTCAGGTCGGCCGCATCACCACTGGCGCGGTACGGATTGGCGCGGTATTCCGCTGCCGTCAGGCCCGTTTCGCTAAAGCGAGAATCTTCCTCGAAGCGGGCGTATTTACCGGTAATGCGCTGCGTGCTGCTAATGCGATACGTCCCTTTGACGGCCACGTCCTGCAGGTCGAATCCGTGCTCACGGCGAATGCCGTCGCCACGCTTCTTCAGCACGTCGATCATGATGCCGCCCTCGGACGTGCCGGTGCCGACGTTAAAGTGGCCATCATAATAGCCGCGATCGCCGCCCGTGATACGCACGCTGCCCGTCGTGCCATTGGTGGGCACGGGCTTGGTCACGAAGTTGATCATCCCGCCCATGGTCTGCGGTCCGTACAGAATCTGTCCCGAACCTTTCAGCACTTCGATACGGTCGACGCGATCGAGTGGTGTCGAGTAATGCGCAGAGGGATCGCCGTAAGGCGCGAAGAACACCGTCGGCGCGCCATCTTCCAGCAACAGCGTGCGTGAGCTGCGGCGCGGGTTCAGTCCGCGCAGGCCGATGTTCAAGTGGGTACCGGCGACATCCTCGGCCACCACATGCAAGCCGGGCAGCTCGCGAATCGTTTCAACGATGGAGAACGGGCTGCGTTCGCGAATCTCTTCCGACGTCAGCACACTCGAGGAGCCCGGCAGCGACACCAGACTGTCCGGAAGAATGCTGGAGCCGGAGACCGTCACCGGCGGTAGCGTGCGGCTGTCATTGTTCTCCTGTGCGCTGGCGTGCGTGGCCAGTAATCCTGCGATCGCTGTTGCGATGAGAGTCCTTCGTGTCTGCTGCATGGTGTCCCCTGAATTGTTCTGAAAACCTGAAGGTCGTTGAATGAATGAACGAAGCCCGGACTCTAGCGAGCGCCCATCGGCAATGTCATTAGGAAGGATTCACGACAGCGGACAGCGTCATGAACAATTCATGTGGCGGATACGGCGGCGACGCACGTTGTGAGTTTTTCCCGGTCGCCCGCAACGCAATATAAGTTATATTTTTTAGATGTTTTTGCAAAAGCCTGGCGCCCCGGCGCCGCCTGACGAAGTGATTCGCCTCATGCTGGTCGATGACCATGCGGTAGTGCGTGCCGGCTACAAGCGGTACTTCGCGCTGGAAGAAGACTTGCGCGTGGTTGCGGAAGCCGCCAGTGGCGAGGAAGCCTATGAGCTGCTGGGCCGCACCGATGTCGACATCCTGCTGCTCGACCTGTCCATGCCCGGCCAAGGCGGCTTCGAGACCTTGCGTCGCATGACGATGCGCTATCCCAAGCAGAAAGTGCTGGCCCTG
>JACCDS010613578.1_pt1 | contig 14366 bp, 12 predicted proteins | sample 7446441 | NCBI WGS metagenome assembly JACCDS01 (sample SAMN15323445, study PRJNA562643) | freshwater metagenome | isolation source: river surface water | place: USA:Blue River Watershed | collected 2017-08-17 | reverse complement strand
CCGACCTACAAGGACCAGCAGGAGAAGCTGGCTGACCGCGACCTGGCGACGTATGGCTTCCTTGGCTATCCGCTGCTGCAGGCGGCCGACGTGCTGATCTACCGCGCGAGCATGGTGCCGGTCGGCGAGGACCAGGTACCGCACATCGAGATGACGCGCGAGATCGCGCGCCGCTTTAACCACTTGTATGGCCGTGAAAAGGACTTTGAGCAGAAGGCCCAGGAGGCCGTGAAGAAGCTCGGCTCCAAGCGCGCGAAGCTGTACAACGAGTTGCGTGCCGAATTCCAGGAGCAGGGCAAGGAAGACGCACTCGAGCAGGCCAAGGCGATGCTGGACGACGCGCAGAATTTGTCCATGATCGACCGCGAGCGCCTGTTTGGCTATCTCGAAGGCAGCCGCAAGCTGATCCTGGTCGAGCCGCAGGCGCTGCTGACCGAGGCATCGCGCCTGCCCGGACTGGACGGCAACAAGATGTCCAAGAGCTACGGCAATACGATCGCGCTGCGCGACGACCGCGATACCGTCACGAAGAAGGTCCGCACGATGCCGACCGATCCGGCGCGCGTGCGCCGCACCGATCCGGGCGATCCTGAAAAATGCCCGGTCTGGCTGTTCCACAAGGTGTATTCGGACGAACCGACGCAGCAGTGGGTGATCAAGGGCTGCAAGTCGGCCGCCATCGGCTGCATTGAATGCAAGCAGCCCGTGATTGACGGCATCCTGAAGGAACAGGAGCCGATGCGCGAGCGGGCCCAGCAGTATCTCGATGATCCCTCGCTGGTGCGCGCCATCGTTGCCGATGGCTGCGACAAGGCGCGCAAGCTGGCTCAGGAGACCATGCGCGACGTGCGCGAAGAGATGGGCCTGTCTTACAACTAACTGAGCGTGCCCGCGCGATGCCCGATCACCCGAAGCAAGACCGGCCGTCGCGCTGGGTCGCGCGGTTTGCGCCACTGATTCCTTCCGGCGAGGTGCTGGACCTGGCGTGCGGCGGCGGCCGCCATTCGCGCTGGCTGGCAGGCCTCGGCCATGCGGTGCTGGCGGTAGACCGTGATCCGGCGGCGCTGCAGGCGACTGCCGGCGAGCGTATCCGCACGCTGCAGTTTGACCTTGAGCGCGATGGCGCCGAGCATGAGCCCGGCTGGCCACTGCAGCCGTCCCGCTATGCCGGCATCGTCGTCACCCATTACCTGCACCGGCCGCTACTGCCGGCGCTGCTGGCAAGCCTCGTGCCCGGTGGTGTGCTGATTTACGAGACTTTCGCGCTCGGCAATGGCCAATTTGGCAAGCCGTCGAATCCGGCTTTCCTGCTGGCGCCCGGGGAATTGCTGCGGCTTGCCGGCGGTGCGACCCAGATGCGCGTGGTCGCCTATGAGGACGGCCATGTCACGGACCCGGCGCCGGCGATGATCCAGCGTATCTGCTGCCGGCGCGACAGCGGCACGGACGCTCCCGCGGCGGCGCTGGCGCTGTGAGCCCCTTGCGAATCTGGCCCGCCGCAGAAGCTATCCGCTACAATCACGTTTTTTAAATTTTGCGGTGAAACAACCATGATCAAGGGCAGCATTGTCGCGATTGTGACCCCGATGCACGAAGACGGCAGCCTGGACTTGCCGGCGCTGAAGGCCTTGCTTGACTGGCACATCGCCGAAGGTACCGATGCGGTCGTGATTGTCGGCACGACTGGTGAATCGCCGACGGTGTCGGTTGATGAGCACTGCGAACTGGTCAAGGTGGCGGTCGACCATGTGGCCGGCCGCATCCCGGTGATCGCCGGCACGGGCGGTAATTCCACCGCCGAGGCGATCGAGCTGACCCGGTATGCCAAGAACGTCGGCGCGGATGCGTCGCTGCAGGTGGTGCCGTACTACAACCGCCCGACGCAGGAAGGGATGTACCAGCACTTTCGCCGCATCGCCGAAGCGGTCGACCTGCCGGTGATCCTGTACAACGTGCCCGGCCGTACGGTTGCTGACATGAGCAACGACACTATCGTACGCCTGTCGTCGGTACCGGGCATCGTCGGCGTGAAGGACGCGACCGGCAATATTGGCCGCGGCACCGAACTGCTGCGCGCGCTACCGAAATCCTTCGCGGTCTACTCGGGCGACGATCCGACCGCTATGGCGCTGATGTTCTGCGGTGGCCAGGGCAATATCTCGGTGACGGCCAATGTCGCGCCGCGCGCGATGCACGCGCTGTGCGTGGCGGCCATGGCCGGACGCATTGCCGAGGCGATCGACATCAACGACAAGCTGATCCCGCTGCACAGCAAGCTGTTTATCGAGCCGAATCCGGTGCCGGTCAAATGGGCACTGGCGCAGATGGGCCGCATGAAGGGTGGTATCCGGCTGCCCCTGGTGCCGCTGGCCGCTTCCTGCCAGGATGCGGTTCGCAATGCGCTGCGCGAGTCCGGCGTACTGAACTGACGCCTGCCACCAACCTCTACCCGACCTCTTATGAGCAATGCCGTGAACACCAAGCTGTCCTTCAGGATCTCCTCGCGCGTACTGGCGCTGGCTGCGGTTGCCGCCGTCGCGGGCTGCAGCAGCATTAACGACTTGCTCGAGCCCGAGAAAATCGACTACAAGAGCGCCGCCAAGGCGAGCCGTGGCAGCAAGCTCGAGGTGCCGCCGGACCTGACCCCATTGCGGTCGGACAGCCGCTACGCGGTGGAGAATGCGGCGGGTTCGGCTACGGCGTCGGAGTACAGCGCGCGTCGCGCCGCCGCAGCGCCGGCACCCGCGCCGGCCGGCACGGCCGCAACGGTGGCGCCGCCGGCGTCGGTGGCTGAGGGCAAGGTCGCGCCGGCGGCCATCAGCGCGGCCGGCCTGCGCGTCGAGCGTGCCGGCAACCAGCGCTGGCTGGTATCGAACGACGCGCCGGAGCTGCTGTGGCCGCGCATCAAGGATTTCTGGCAGGCGAATGGCTTCCTGATCTCGATCGAGAATGCCGACGCCGGTGTGATGGAAACCGATTGGGCGGAAAACCGCGCGAAGATCCCGCAGGACTTCATTCGCAGCACCATCGGCAAGGTGTTCGATTCGCTGTACTCGACCGGTGAGCGTGACAAGTTCCGCACGCGCCTTGAGCGTCGTCCGGGCGGCGGTACCGAGGTCTATATCAGCCATCGTGGTGCCGAAGAGAAGGTGACGGGCCAGGCGATGTCCAACCAGAACATCATCTGGACCAGCCGTCCCTCGGATCCGGAGCTTGAGGCCGAATTCATCGCCCGCCTGATGACGGCACTCGGCACCGACGTGAAGGTCGCGAAAGCGGCGGTCAAGGACGCCAAGGTGGCGCCGCTGCAGCGCGCCCGCATCGCACAGGACGGCCGGGCAAGCGTGGTCGAGGTCGATGAAGGTTTTGATCGTGCCTGGCGCCGCGTCGGCCTGGCGCTCGACCGTGTCGGCTTTACGGTCGAGGATCGTGACCGCGCACGCGGCGTGTATTTCGTTCGCTACGTTGAACCGGACAGCGACGCAAAGAACAAGACCGAGAAGGGCTTCTTCGCCAGCTTGTTCAGTTCGAAGGAAGACAAGAAGCAGGCGCTGCGTTACCAGATCGCAGTGAAGGGCTCAGGTGAGCGCAGCCGCGTCAGCGTACTTGACGAGAAGGGCGTGGTGGCGTCGGATGCTACATCGACTCGCATCCTGAACCTGCTGAACGACCAGCTGAAGTAAATGCGTTTACGGCATTCGCGCATGCAGAGGCCTGATTGAGGTTTGCCAGTCTGGGCAGCGGCAGCGAGGGCAACTCGCTGCTGGTGGCCGGCGCCGATGGCAGCACGCAGACATGCGTCATGGTCGACTGCGGCTTTGGCCTGAAGGAAGCGCAGCGCCGGCTTGCCCGCCTCGAGGTCGGGCCGGAGCAACTGGCGGGCATCCTGGTCACGCATGAGCACTCGGATCATATTGGTGGCGTGTTCAAGCTGGCACGCCGCTTCCACATTCCGGTCTGGCTGAGCCACGGTACTTTCGAGGGCGCTATGCGTGATGAAGCGCTGGGCGTCGATATCCGCATCTGCCGTGATGGGGAGCCGATCGCCATTGGCGACCTCGAGATCACACCGTATACCGTTCCCCATGATGCACGCGAGCCGCTGCAGTATCTTGCCAGCGACGGGTTACGCAAGCTCGGCGTGCTAACCGACGTGGGGCAGTCGACGCCGCATCTGTTGGCAGCGCTCGATGGCTGCGATGCGCTGCTGCTGGAGTTCAACCACGACAGCGAGATGCTGGCAAGTTCGGCCTATCCCGCGTGGCTCAAGGCACGCATCGCCGGGCCCCTGGGCCACTTGTCCAATGACCATTCGGCCGACATTCTCGCCGGGCTCGATAAGTCGCGATTACGAAAACTGGTCGCGGCGCATCTGTCGCAGAAAAACAATACGCGGGCCTTGGCGCGGACGGCGATCGATGCCGTGATCGGCGGACAAGGAATCGATGTGATGGTGGCGCAGCAGGACGAGGGGTTTGGCTGGCTTGATTGCTGAGTGGTGTGAGGCACTCTTGGGGGCTCTGTCGCGATAGCGACCATGCGTGCGACTGATGCAGTAGTTCAAACATCGCTCGACCACGCTTCACACCATCGACAAAGTATCCGCTCTACATCGTTGCAATAAAAAAAGCCGCCCGAAGGCGGCTTTTTCCATCATGCAAGAGAAAATTACTTCTTCTCTTCGGCCTTCGGTGCTTCAGCGGCCGGTGCAGCTGCCGGTGCCTCAGCAGCCGGTGCAGCAGCATCAGCCTTCGGTGCTTCAGCAGCCGGTGCAGCAGCAGCAGCAGGTGCTTCAGCAGCCGGTGCAGCAGCTTCTTCTTTCTTGCCGCAAGCAGCCAGAGCCAGAGCCAGCAGGGAAGCGATCAGCAACGATTTTTTCATGATTATCCTTCAGGTGAGTATGAAAAATGAGACGTAAGGCTAGTTTAATAACTACCGGTAGTTATCGCACATTTCTAGGATGCCTTGCTCGCTGGGCGCCATTGCGTGCCGCGCTGCCACATCGCAAAACTTCCTAAACGGCAATTATACTGGGCTTCTCGAAGCACTTGCAAGACGTTTTCGGTGCATTTCATGTAGTTTGCATCCTTTTTCTTAGAAGAAAGAATGACTATAGGAAATGATGCGAGCCAGACTGATTTGCGCGGCATCTGTGGCAGGTCGTTTATCACAATTCATTGGGGATTTTGATTGCCGCATGTCTGATTTCAGCCTGCCACGATCCAGCCGTCCCGGTACCACTGATGCAGGCTTTCCTGCAGGTCGGAGGAGGCCTTGCCGATTTGGCTGCTCGACAGTTCGCGCTGATCGGCGAGGGTCTGCAACAGGCGGCGATCGATGCCAACCGGCTGGAAGGATTCGCCGTTGATAAAGACGAATTTGCTGCGATACAGCATCCGCGTCTTGCGATGCAGCCGTAGACCACGCTTCTCGGCCGTGGCGAGGAAGCGCGCCAGCGACAGCGGTCTGGAGGAGGGATCGAACCAGACTGTGGGCTTGGGCTCGGACAGGTGTTCGCCAAGGAAGATAGCAATGTCGTCCGGACGCGAGGCAAGCTTTGCAAGTTGGGCACTGATGGTGTCGATCATATCGTCGCCGATCTTTGCCGGATGGCTGGTCGGTGCCAGTTGCGGATCGGCATAGCGGCCGGGCAGGTCGACGTTGTCGGCCATGAAGTTCATGAAGGCCTCGCCGAGCTCCTGCCATGACGGCGCACGGAATCCGATCGAGTAGGTCATGCATTCGCCGATGGCAACGCCTTCGTGCGCGTAGTGCGGCGGCAGGCAGAGCATGTCGCCCGGCGCGAGCACGTATTCTTGCGTTGGCGTGAAGTTGCGCAGGATTTTCAGCGGCATGCCGTCGATCAGCGACAGGTCCTTCTGCGCGCCGATGCGCCAGCGTCGCTGGCCCTGTGCCTGCAGCAGGAAGACGTCATAGGAATCGAAGTGCGGACCGACGCCGCCGGTGTCAGCCGCGTAGCTGATCATCAGGTCGTCGAGACGCGCATCGGGAATGAAGCGGAACTGATTCAGCAGCCGGTCTGCCTTATCGTCATGCAGGTTCACCCCCTGGACCAGCAGGGTCCAGTTCTTGCGCGATACGGAAGGCAAATCGGCGAGCGGGCCTTGCTGCATCTTCCATTGCTGCCGGAAGTTCGTAATGAGTCGCGACTCGACCGCTTCCCGGCGTGCAAGCGCGAACAGTTCATCGCGCGACAGCAGTGGCTGGAAACCGGGGATCGCCTGCCGGATGAGCAGCGGCTTTTTTTGCCAGTAGGTTGTGAGGAAATCGCGGGCTGACAGTTGCCCAAGTACGCCTTGTGTTTTCATTCCGTGATTATATCGGGCGGCGACCTGGCGGCGTTTGCCTCATGGGCGGCGGTTATAATATCGACCAGCTCAATGAAAGGATCAACATGAACATTACGAAGGACACGGTGGTGACGCTGCACTACCAGCTGTCTGATGCACAGGGTAACCTGATCGAAGAGAGCAGTGAGCCTATGGTTTACCTGCACGGTGGCTATCACAATACGCTGCCGAAGATCGAGGAAGCGCTGGATGGCAAGGCGGCTGGCTATCAGGTGACGATTCAGGTCGAGCCTGAGGATGCGTTTGGCGAATATGAAGCCGAACTGGTGAAGATCGAGCCGCGCAACCTGTTTCCGGACGAGCTGGAAGTCGGCATGCAGTTCGAGGCAGCGCCGGAGGGCGATGCGGACGCGGATGTGCGGGTCTTTACGGTGACAGAGATCGCGGACGGCAAGGTCGTCCTCGACGGTAATCATCCGCTGGCCGGCATGGCGCTGCGTTTTGCGCTCAACGTCATCGAGGTACGCGAGGCCAGCGACGAAGAGGCTGCGCACGGCCATGTGCACGGACCGCACGGTCATCATCATGGCGACGACGATGAGGACGATGATCAGTTCCGTTCCATCCAGCTGCAGTAATCGTCGGTCTTCGATTCGCGCTCAGTCACCGCGGATCACGGCGCTGGTCGGGTACCCTGCTCGGTACCTGCCAGCGTGAACGGCATGGCAGCCCCGGTATCGATCTCCAGTTCGGCGATGCCGTGCGGCAGGCTCAGGTAAGCGAGGGTGCCGCGCCATTCGATCATGGGCGTCTCCGTGGTCGGTGCGCCTGGCCCCTGTACCAGCAGTACCGGAATGCGTACCTTGTCGGCAAACGCCCGCAATGCCGTGCGCATCTCCCTGAAACCATCGCGTATCCCCGGCTGCGGCGGCGTTGCCGGCCACAGCCGGCCATCGCAAAACAGGATGATCGCCTTGTGCCGCTCGACGGCCGCGTGCTGTGCCAGCCGTTTGAGCCAGTCGCGGTTGGCGGTCAGCCTGTCCTCGAATTCGCTGTTTCTTCCTGCTGCCGTGACGTAGTGATTGTTTGGCGACGGCAGATGCAGGGTGGCGAACATTATTTGCTGCACTGACCAACGAGTGTTTTCAGGGTAGCTGCGGAATGCAGGCAGTGCGGACTGCCGGCGCAGCCGCAGCTGCTTTGAACCATTCCAGCTGATGTCGCCATACAGTTGTTCTCGTAGCAGGCTGAGCCAGACCGATTCGGCTGGCCGGCCGCGCCGGTCGCGGCAATTGATCCAGTCGCTGCCAGCCATGGAAAGGAAGACTGGTGTCTCGGCGGCCTCAAGCACTGCCTTGCGGCGCCGGAACAGCGGGTCGCTGCAGGACTCGGTCGGGTCTTTCAGGCCGTTGACGACGATGAAGGCCGGACCCCGTGACTGCGCGCTGTCGAGCGCACTGCGCAGTGCTGCCTCGCCATCGGTGCCGGCCGATGCATGCATCAGCACGGATAGCCGCACGGGCTCGCCCTGCGCCAGGCGCGGCGCCAGCAGGGTCAGTCCTGTCGTCCCCGCCAGTGCAGCGACGAGCGCTAGTGGCGCGGTAAACATCCCGGGTATGCGCCGCGCGAAGTGTCGCGTCATGGGCGCTCCTGCGCATCGTCAGCCAGCCGCTTTAGCTGATACAGCAGATCGAGCGCTGCGCGCGGGCTGAGGCTGTCCGGATCGATCTCCCGCAGCGCCTGCAATGCGGGCGAAGGCACTGCCGGCGCCTGCGGTTCATCCGCCACCGACGGCGATGCAGCGAACAAGTCGAACTGGCCGCCCGCATTGGCTGATTGCGCTTCGAGCGCAGCCAGGTGCCGGCGCGCGGCGCGGATCACCGCTTGCGGCACGCCGGCCAGCTGGGCCACTTGCAGCCCGTAGCTTTGTGATGCCGGCCCTTCCTGCACCGCATGCAGGAAGACGATGCTGTCCTTGTGCTCGATGGCGGACAGGTGGACGTTCGCACAGCCGGGATGCTTGCCCGGCAGCTGCGTGAGCTCGAAATAGTGGGTCGCAAACAGGGTGAAGCTGCGGTTCTGCTGCAGCAGCCCGGTGGCGATCGCCCATGCCAGTGCCAGCCCGTCGAAAGTGGAGGTGCCACGGCCGACTTCGTCCATCAGCACCAGCGAGTGCTCGGTCGCGCCATGCAGGATGGCGGCCGATTCCATCATCTCGACCATGAAGGTGGAATAGCCTGCGGCCAGATCGTCGGCCGCGCCGATGCGTGTGAAGATGCGATCCACCGGTCCGATGACTGCCGCGCTCGCCGGCACATAACTGCCAACGTAGGCCAGCAGTGTGATCAGCGCCAGCTGGCGCATGTAGGTTGATTTACCGCCCATGTTGGGGCCGGTTATCAGTAGCAGTCGTCTGTCCGCGGTCAGTCTGCAGTCGTTGGCGATGAAGCGCTCGATCGCGTTCTCGACTACCGGATGGCGGCCCTGGACGATCTCAAGACCGGGTTCCGCAGTCAGCTGCGGTGCACACCACTGGTTGCGTTCGGCATGCGCGGCCAGCGCGACCAGCACGTCGAGCCGTGCGGCCGCTTGTGCCACGCACTGCAGCGCCGCGATCTGGGGACCGAGTTGCTGCAGTACCTGCTCGTACAGCATTTTCTCGCGCGCCAGCGCACGGTCTTGCGCAGACAGTGCTTTGTCTTCAAAGGCCTTGAGCTCCGGCGTGATGTAGCGCTCGGCATTCTTCAGGGTCTGGCGGCGGCGGTAATCTTCGGGGACTTTCGCGCTCTGTCCGTGCGTGACTTCGATGTAGAAGCCATGCACCTTGTTGTACTCGACGCGCAGGTTGGCGATGCCGGTACGCTCGCGCTCGCGGGTTTCGAGATCGAGCAGGTACTGGCCGGCATTTTCGGACAAGCCACGCAGCTCGTCGAGCTCGGCGTCGTAGCCGCGCGCGATCACGCCGCCATCGCGCACCATCGCGGCGGGCTCGGGCGCGATGGCGCGCTCGAGCAGGGACAGGCAGTCCTGCGGTGTCGCCAGTTCAGCCCGGGTGTGCTCGAGCAGCGCCGCTTGCCCGAGCGGGTTGTCGGTAGCCAGCGCGGCCTGCAGCGCCGGCAGTTGCTGCAGGCCGGCACGCAGTGCGGACAAGTCACGCGGACGGGCTGACAGCAGCGCAATCCGGCTGGCGATGCGTTCGATGTCGGGTACGCCCGCCAGCAGCGTCGACAGCGGCGCGCAGCACTGGCCCTCCAGCAGCGTAGCAATGGCGGCATGGCGCGCCCGGGCGACGGCCTGGTCGCGCGGTGCATGATGCAGCCAGTGGCGCAGCAGGCGCGAGCCCATGGCAGTTCGGCAGTGGTCGAGCAGCGAGAACAGGGTCGGCGATTGCCCTTCGGCGCCGCGCAGTGGTTCGGTGATTTCGAGGTTGCGGCGCGTGGCTGCGTCGAGGCCGAGGTACTCATCTTCGTGTTCGACCTGCAGCGTCCGGATGTGCTGCAGGTTCTTGCCTTGGGTATGGCGCGCGTAGAGCAGCAAGGCGCCGGCGGCGCCAATGGCCGCGCTCAGGCGATCGGCGCCGTAGCCAGCTAGCGTGGCTGTGCCAAGTTGCTCGAGCAGCGATTTCTGCGCGCTGGGGACTTCAAAGTGCCAGTCGGCGACCGTGGTCAGGCGCAGGCCTGTCTCCTGCAGCAATGCGGCGCGCTGGCTGTCGACCAGGATTTCGGCGGGCGCGATGCGCTCCAGTTCCTGTCGGATCCGCAGGGGTAGCCTGGCCTCGTCGATCGCCAGTTCCGTCATCCGCAGTTGCCCGCTGGCCAGCGACAGCCAGGCCAGCCCGAGGAGGGCACCTTTGCGCTGTGGCAGCACATGCAGTGCCAGCAGCGCACGCTCGGATTTCTCGGGCAGCAGTTCTGACTCGGTCAGGGTGCCGGGCGTGACGATGCGCTGTACCTTGCGTTCTACCGGTCCCTTACTGGTGGCCGGGTCGCCGATCTGTTCGCAGATGGCGACCGATTCGCCAAGCCTGACGAGCTTGGCAAGGTATTGGTCCACCGAGTGGAACGGTACGCCGGCCATCTTGATGGGCGTGCCGTTGGAGGCGCCGCGCTGGGTCAGTGTGATGCCGAGCAGCCGTGCAGCCTTTTCGGCATCGTCATAGAACAGCTCATAGAAATCGCCCATCCGGTAGAACAGCAGCAGGTCCGGGTGATCGGCCTTGATGCGTAGGTACTGCTGCATCAGAGGGCTTGCGGGCTTTTCTTGTTTTTCGGTAACTTGTTGATTTGACTGCATTAAAATTTTTAAGTCTTTGAATTCATTCACTGAAACGTAAAGTCTTCACACTTTCGTTCTTGTCACAGCGCATCACAGCGCATCACTACACTTCCGTTCTCGGCGTAGGTTTTGCTATTATCCATAGGAAACCTACGCCAAAAAATCGGAGGTTTTCACGGCTCGACAGTGCCTAAAAAGCACACGGTATATAGAAAACCTACGCTTTTCAAAGTAAGACTGAAAAACCTACGCTGCGCCTAAAAAAATGCCGCATAAACCAATGGGAGAAGCACAAAATGTTTGATGCAAGGTCTGCCAAAGCACTCTCTCCCGGTAGCCATTTGGCAATTTCAGAATGCCCCGGCCTTCGGCTGGAGGCTACACAAAAATTCCGCACCTGGACGTACCGCTACAAGTCCCCGATCGACGGCAAGATGAAACAGGTCAAGCTCGGCCAGTGGCCGGCCATGACCTTCCATCAAGCGATCGCGGCGTGGCAGGAAAAGCGGGAGGCGCGTGAGCAGGGTACCGATCTGGCCGGCGTCAAGCGCCAGCAACGGCAGCAGCAGCGGCAGGCTCACGAAGCCGAACAAGCCGAACTCCGCGCCTCAAAAATCTTGGTCGCTGATGTTCTCGACCATTATGCCAGTCATGTCAGCACCATCCGAAAGGCCAAAGGCGCGAAAGAGGTCAGTTGGTATTTCAGTACCTTGTGCGAACCTTTGCGTGCCACCCCGGTCGCCGCAGTCACGCGCCCGATGGCCTTCAGGTTTATTGAGTCGCACGCCCACACGCCGGTGCAGGCGATGAAGATGAAGGGTGAACTGGCGCGCGCCTGGGACTTCGGCTATGAAGCCGGTCTGATTCCCGACGCTTGTCCGAACTGGTGGCGGCTGGTCTACAACCAAAAGCTCAAGAGCAAGGGCAAGATCATCAACGGCGAACATCAGGGCAGAAAGGTGCATCGCACCCTGTCTAACGAAGAACTGGTGACGTTGATCCGCTGGCTGCCCAACTTCACCGAGATGGTCGAAGACGCCTTGAAAATGTATATCTGGACGGGTACGCGCGGCGCGGAGATCGTGCAGATGGAGGGGCGCGAGGTGGCCGTCGAAGAAGGTAACTTGTGGTGGACGATCCCGGTGCAGAAAACGAAGAACGCGCACCGCGACGGCGCTACGGATCATCGGGTGCCGTTGCTAGGGTGGGCGCGCGATGTGGTCGAACGCCGCAAGGCCGCGTATGGCGCTGGCTATCTCTTCCCGTCAAAGCTGCCGTCGGCCAAGGAGCCGCATTACCAGCAGAAAGCATTGGGCGTGGCCGTGTATTGGCACATGCCGTACTGTCAGATACACCCAAAGCGAGACAGGCCGCGCTTGCCAGTGCAGAACTGGGCGCCGCACGACCTTCGGCGCACGACGCGCACGCTGCTCAGTTCCATCGGCTGCCCCGACGAAGTGGCTGAAGCAATCATCGGCCACATGACGCCGGGGGTGCGCGGCGTCTACAACAAATACCGCTACGACAAGGAACGGCTGGAGTGGATGACCAAGTGGGACAGGCACCTGACGAGCCTGCTCAAGACTTGACCCGGCCAGTGTTCTCGGGCGGCAGCAAATCCGACACCGGCCGGCTCTCGGCCCATTCCTCGATTTCACGCACCAGCCAGCCGACGCGCCGGCCGGAAAGCCTGCGCGGCCTGGGGAACTCACCCTCACGCACCAGCCGCTGAACGGTCGCCTCGGCCATGGCCACGGCCTCACAGACTTTGGGAAGGTCTAAATAGATCGGCTTCATTAGAATGGCACTCCGTCCCAGACCCACGACGGGCAGCCTTCCTCAATGACATCCAGCGGCGGCACGGCCCCGCCCGCCAGCGCGCAGCCGGGTTGCTGCCAATGCGTGCAGTCCTTGCAGCCCTTACGGGCAAGGATCTCCTGCCAGAACTGCACCTCACGCCGAGCGACGGATAGCTTCACTTCGATCTCGGTGCGGGTCATGCCGTCCTCCCCATCACCAGCAGGAATGGATTGAGCGCGCCGTGCCGGCGCTTCTGATTCCGCATGCGCAGGATGTACCTGTACTTGTCGCGGTAACGCTGCTGGATCGCGCGGCGGTCGTCCAGCGTGTCCATCGCCGGGCGTGGCACATCCTTCCCTGGGCCGGCGGCAAACACCGCCGCCTCGCGGCCCTGTATGCCCACCTGACGCTTGTAGCCGGTAATCCGAAAATGCGTGGTGCCGTAGCGTTTGCGCGCTTCGATGATGCTGGCGTCAACGCGGCTACGCGTGAACTCCAGCGCCTCGGCAATCTCGGCGGCCGTCATCGGGCCTTGTTCACGCAGCAGTTTTTCGATGGCCATTCGGGTGATTGGTACGCATGGCATGTCAGGTAATTTGAAACCATAGGGTGGGAACAAAAGCTCGAATTGCTCCTATGGCCTTATGTTGTTCCTCGACAGGCATGTGAATTACACGAGATCGCGTTCAAGCGATTTGCATGAACTCGAATTGCTCGGCGTGCGTGAAAATTTTCTCGTTACTGATTCCAAGGGGTGTCCATGAAGGAGCTAGGCCGCAAGGCCAGCATCGACAACTTCATCAAGTGGGATTCGAAATGACTACGCTATCTAAGCTTGCCGAGGTGGCAAATGGCCGCGACCACATTCGGACATCCGAATTTGCTCGTGCAGTGAACAAGGCACCGCAAACCATTCGTAAAAATTACTGCTTGACCGGAGAGTGCTTCGGCATTCGGCCTACAAAGGTCGGAAATGCCCTGCTTTGGCCGGTCTCCGCGGTCGCCGAGCTATTGGTTGGCAACTTGGTCGCGCCAAATCAAACAGCATCAACTTTTCGGGAGGACGCGTGAACACCTCAACTCTGCAAACAGAACGTCAACTTCCGTCGAGGCGCTCGCCGGGCGCAGGCTATTTTTGGTACAGGGATGGGGCTGGTGGAATACCTGATTTGTTTACCCTCTCGGGTAGGCCGGTAAAAGACCTCAAGCGCCAAGGCGCAACTTACGATGAGATCGCGCGCGCCTGTTGTGATGGGTACGGGGGTATCGCGGAGGTCAATGTTGACGGCCGGATTGTCTACTACCCCAACCTAACGACAGTAGGGGAGCAAGCTACTTCACAAGCATCGGAACGGGTCACTGCGCCGGCAGCGGCAGATTCACTTCAGCCGTCAAGAGTCTCGATGGAAGATATTTGGGAAGTCTTGCCCGAGCAGATGGCACAAGCCCGACGCTGGTTGGTTTATAAACTGATTCCGAACACAGATTCGGCCAAAAAGCCGCGCAAGGTACCTTTTTATGTGTCTGGTGCCACACGACAAGGCTCACTCGACAGCGCTGAAGATCTCAATCAACTTGGCACGCTGGATGAGGCCGTCATGGCTCTCTCATCTGGAGACTTCGCTGGCCTCGGATTCGCCCTCGGCCCCGATGGGACGGGGCATTACTGGCAGGGGGTAGACGTTGACGAGTTGCCGCGCCATCCGGAGCTGGAACACATAGTGGACGCGTTGCCAGGTTACACAGAGCGAAGTCCCAGTGGGCGGGGGATGCACGCGATTGGTTATGGTGCGCCGTTCACATCGCTCGGGTCAAACGACACCGGCATCGAAGCATACTCAAGTGGACGGTTCTTCACTGTTACGGCAGCAGGCGCAGGTCGAAACCCGTTGTGCGATTTGACGGAGTTCGTTGAGACTCAACTTCGTCCTCTTCACCAACGAAGTAAGCATACGGGGCAGAGCAGCAAGATTCCGGCTG
>JACCDS010050922.1_pt1 | contig 14368 bp, 12 predicted proteins | sample 7446441 | NCBI WGS metagenome assembly JACCDS01 (sample SAMN15323445, study PRJNA562643) | freshwater metagenome | isolation source: river surface water | place: USA:Blue River Watershed | collected 2017-08-17 | reverse complement strand
GACTTGATTCATCACTTTGTGGAGCATCGTAATGAGGTGATTGTTCGCCGTACCCAGTTTGATTTACGTGAAGCGCGTAAGCGTGCTCATATTTTGGAAGGCTTTATTATTGCATTGGATAATTTAGATGCGGTAATTAAGTTGATTCGTAATTCGAAGGATCCGAATGCGGCGCAGGAAGGATTGATGAGTACGTTTAATTTATCTGAGATTCAATCGAAGGCTATTCTAGAGATGCGTTTACAACGCTTAACTGGTATGGAGCGTGAGAAGATCATGAATGAATATGCGGAGATCATGAAATTGATTGATGATTTGGAAGACATTTTGGCTAAGCCTGAGCGTCAATTACAGATTATCAAAGATGAGTTATTGGAGATGAAGCAGCGTTATGGCGATGAGCGTCGTACGCAGATCAATATGACGGATGAAGAGTTCTCGGTAGAGGATATGATTGCGGATGATGAGATGTTGATTACGGTTTCAGCTCAAGGATATATTAAGCGTACACCGATTACCGAGTATCGTTCACAAACGCGCGGTGGCGTAGGATCACGTGCGGTGATTACGAAAGATGATGATTATACGGAGCATTTGTTCTCGGCAACGATGCACAATTGGTTGTTATTCTTTACGGAGCGCGGTAAATGTTTCTGGTTACGTGTTTATGCGGTTCCGGAGGGATCGAAGAACTCGAAAGGCCGTCCAATTCAAAATATGATGAATATTGAGAATGGAGATACGATTCGTGCAGTTATTAATGTGAAGTCTATTACTGATCCGGATTACATTGATAATAACTTTATTGTCATGTGTACGGAAGATGGTACCATTAAGAAAACATCGTTAGAAGCATATTCTCGTCCACGTCAAAATGGTATTAATGCCATTACGATTCGTGAGGGAGACCGTTTATTAGATGTTGCGTTAACAAATGGTAATAATCAGATTGTTATTGCGACAAATACAGGTCGTTCGGTACGTTTTGAAGAGACGCGTGTTCGTCCGATGGGTCGTACGGCTGCCGGTGTTAAGGGTATTTGGATCGATGAATCGATTGCTACAGAGAAGGTAATTGGTATGGTTTGTGTGTCAGATCCGGAGGTTCAACAACTATTAGTTGTGTCTGAAAAAGGATTTGGAAAGCGTTCTGAGGTAGAAGATTATCGTTTGACCAATCGTGGAGGAAAAGGGGTTAAAGCCTTGAATATCACGGAGAAGACGGGTAATTTGGTCGCTATCAAGGAAGTGAATGATAATAATGACTTGATGATTATTACCAAAGCGGGTATTTTAATTCGTACGAGTGTTGCAGAACTTCGTGTGATGGGTCGAAATACGCAAGGGGTTAAGTTGATTCGTTTGAAAAACGAGACAGATGAGATCTCATCGGTAACTAAAATCGAGAAGGAACCGGAGCCGGAAGAGGTGGAGTTGGTAGCAGGTGTTGAGATTGTTGAAGGTGCGGTGATTGATCAAACTTCAGTAGAGGAAGCAGGGGAGGAGACTCCAAATGTGGAAGGTGCTGAAGAAATTACAGAGGAATAATTTTACCGGCCCGCGCGAAATCGCGGGCTTTTTTTTAATCTATAACATATATGAAAAAAATCGTTTTAACCTTATTTACTGTAGCGATGGCTGCAGGTTCGACATTCGGACAGGTAGATCAATTAGCTATGGAGGCGTCTAAAAAAGCAACGCTAGAAGCTGTCAAGAAGTCGGATGAGGCTGTTAAAAAAGCACCTACAAAGCCAAGATTATGGTTGGATCGTGCCAATGCCTATTTTGATTTGGCATCATTTCCAGATTCAACGGTTTCTTTATCGGATTTGGATGCATCTTTTAAAGGTTTAGAATACATCGCTGAGGTGGTTAAATTAGACACGAAAGATGGTAAGAAGGGTTCGTTTGCGAAAGATGCTGAGAAGTTATTAGAAGGAAAAGGGAAGGCCTATATGGCTTTAATGAATGCGGGTGTGGCTAAGTACCAAGGGAAGGACTACAATGCTTCTTTTAGATATATGTCAAAAGCATCTGAACTTGCTTCGCAAGATACAATGTCAGCCATGTATACAGGTGTAGTTGCTCAATTATGCCAAAAAGATGCCGAAGCACGTAAGGCTTATGAGCGTTATTTGTCTATTGGTGGTAAAGATGTAGCCATTATTTATGGTTTGTCACAGATTTACAAGGCAGCGAAAGAAGAGGAGCCAGCATTGGCTTTATTGGATAAGGGAATTGCGATTTATCCAACCAACAAGGATTTACGTAATGAAAAATTCAATATGTTGATTTCATTTAATCGTATTGATCAAGCGATTGTTCAATTGAAGGGATCGGTTGAAAAGGATCCTAAGGATGTGATGAACTTGTTCAATTTGGGCTTATTGTATGAAAATAAGATCAATAATTTGAAGGATGAAGTAAACAAAATTGCTGAAGCTGCTATTAAAGTTGACAATGCGAAACGTAAAGTAGCTTCTCAAAAGGATAAGGCTGAGGTTTATGTAGATGAGTTAAAGCGTGTAAAAGCGAAGTTGAAAACAGCTCAACCGAAACAAAAGCCTGTTTATCAAGCGCAAATCAATAAAATTGAGGCATCTATCAAAGCGGATAATGATGAGTTGAAAATATTGATGGATGAGCAAGCTGAAGCAGAGAAGGCAGTAGGGGATGTGGCAGCGAATAAAGCTAAAATGGAAGAATTACAAGGTAAAATTGCGGCATTACGTAATGAGGTTCCAGGATTCTACACACGTGCATTGGAGATAGATGCTAATTATTATGATGCGTTGTATCAATTAGGAGCTTTGTCTTACAATGATGCGGCTGAAATCAAGCGTAAAGTGAATGCGATGGATATGGAAACCTATAAGAAAGAAGGTAAAGCCGTAGAAGAGCAAATTGCAGCTAAATATAAAGAAGCATTACCGTATTTTGAGCGTGCATTGGTGGTGAAGAAAGATGAGGATTTGAAGGAGATTTTACGCCAGGTGTATCGTGAATTGAAAATGGAAAAGACGGTTGAATAATTAGTCGCTGGACGTTAGTCTATGGTATTTTAAAAGGCTGCTCAGAAATGGGCAGTCTTTTTTTATAGACGCTAGACGTTAGATGATAGTTAGGTATACCTTGCTAACTTCTATTTAACATAATATAAATTATATAACAAATTGAATTGGAGCTGTAGAGACGCGATACTTCACGTCTATTGCATGTAGATGTGAGTCAGACGCGAGGTATCGCGTCTCTACAATCCAACGTCCAACGTCCAACGTCCAGCGTCTGACGTCCAACGTCCAACGCCCAACGTCTAACGTCCAGCGTCTGACGTCTAACGTCTAGCGTCTAATATCTAGAGTCTAATTGTAAATTTCGTCCAACCATTCAATTCAGACTGTACTGAAATTTGACCCGTGTGTAAATGAATGATGCGCTCGACAAGTGATAAGCCGATACCATAGCCCTTTGAATTCGCTGTATTTTCACCACGGAAAAATGGTTGGAAAATATACGGTAAATCGCCCTCAGGAATACCTTTTCCCTCGTTTTTCACTTCGATGACGATCTTATTATCTTCAATGGCTAGCTGTACAAATGCCTGCTTATTGGGGCTGAATTTGCACGCATTTTCCATTAGGTTTTTGATCGCTGTTAAGATGAGTTTCTCGTCGCCTTTGATCATCAACAATTCCTCGTCCTCTGGCATGAATTGCGTGTCAAATAACACTTTATACGATGTATTTAATTTCTGCGTTAAACTACGAGCTTCCCAAAGTATTTCATCAATTCGTATCAATTGAAAACCTGCCTGGTAGTCAGAAACACTGATTTTATTTAATTCAAGTAAGGATTCCGTAATGGCTGCTAAATCTTGTGTATCCTCTAATACGGACGCAATTGTCGACTTATAATCGGCTGTTGAGCGCTCATTTAATAAACTAACTTCTAACTGTGCCGAAATCTTCGTTAATGGATTTTTTAACTCATGCGAAACATTGGCAATAAATGTCTTTTGAAATCGAAATGCACTCTCAATCCGCTCTAATAATCGGTTAATAGTAGCCACCATTTTGCCTATTTCATCCTCTGAATCTGCGGTTTCTAGCCTTTGTTCCAAACGTTTCGGTGATAGTAAGTCTACTTGTTTAATGACCTCTGAAATCGGACTTACTGCCCTACCCGCAAAAAACCAACCCGATATCACGACGATGAATACAAATAATAGAAATAAAGCAATCAAAATATTCTTTAAATCCTTGGCATTTTCAGCTGAATATTGGTCAACCGCTCCTGCAAAAACAACGATTTGACCCTCTGGTGTAACAAAAACAGTGCCGAGTACCTCCAAATCATCCATCTCAAATCGGACCTCTTTCTTCTTAAAAACCTCTTTGACCCGGTTAACATCAATATGAAAATTGATCGTGTCATTTGACCGATAAATACGCTCATTACACGTGTCATAAGCCATTATATTCTCCCGGAATAAGATATCCCGGTTGGCCCGGTCGATGATGCGTAAGAGCTTCGAATCTACTTGATTTACATTGACTAATAATTCAGCTGCGGTATTTGCTTTTTGGCGCAGCCGACTGTAAAACTTGTCTTTGTAATTCTGTTGGGTGAAAACATAGATAATGAAATACGATACGAATAAAATCGCCGAAACTAAATACGTAAACTGATATGTTAGTCGGGAACGTATCTGCATCTTATTCTTGTCGTAAAATGTAACCCATACCAAATTGCGTATGGATTAATTTGCTAGGAAAGCCTTTATCCACCTTTTTACGCAAGTAATTTACATATACTTCGATCAAATTTGAGCTATTTTCGTCTTCGACCTCCCAGATATTTTCGGCAATTTCAGCCTTAGAAATAACTTTTTCTTGATTACGGAGAAAATATTCCATCAATTGGAATTCCTTCGCCGTTAGGTTAATTTTTTGCCCTGAACGTGATACAATCTTACTGGTTAGATCTAATTCTAAGTCGGCAAATTTCAATACCTGTGCCTCGATCATCGTCTGATTAGATCGTTTAATTAAGGCTTTCACGCGAGCTAAAAACTCTTTAAAGTCAAATGGTTTCGCCAAATAATCATCTGCACCTGCATCAAATCCCTCCAATTTATCGTCGGTGGTACTCAAAGCTGTCAACATCAATATAGGCGTTTGGACACCTTCTAGACGTAATTTTCGGCATAATTCAAGGCCGTTAATGCCTGGAATAATGATATCCGAAATGATTAATTGATAGGTATTTCGTGTAGCTAATTGATGTCCCATATGGCCATCATACGCTACCTCTACCACATAGTTATTCTCTTCCAACCCTTGTTTTAAGGATTGAACGGTTTTAGGCTCGTCTTCAATTAATAAGATTTTGACCATCTAACGTAAGATACTCACCAAATCAGCCGGTGAATAATTTATCGATTTAAGTACTTTATTATCGGCCTTGCGATACACCTTCCACAACCCATTTTCTTCCACAATTTCAGCTTCCGTTCCGTCTTTATCCGCATAAAACTTGACCGTTGCTTCGGCTTCAGCTAGGCTCTGGCAAGCTTTAGACATGTTGGAACGCTGAACCTCATTGAATAATTCAACGAATTTTTCTCCCATTCCGAACTCTAAAACAGCACCCGAAAGGACATATTGTAAATCACATAAGGCATCCGCAATTTCAACTAAATCATTAGCTGCAATGGCTTCTTTGAGTTCGTCTAGTTCTTCGGCCAATAAGCTTACGCGGAGTTGGCAGCGATCTGCGCTTGGAATACTTGGTTTATCCACAATGGGTGCACCAAATGTTTGATGAAACTGGGCTACTTGGTTTAAAGAATCGAGTTTTTGCATGATTTAAGCGTTATTCCTTTAAAATTAAGCAATTATTTATCCATATTAAAAAGCTATTTAGCTACCTAATTGCTCCATTTGTGCACATTATCCACACTTATCCACATAAAATTGTGGATAACTATTGAGGAAAATATACAATTGTTCACAACTGTGGATAAGTCGTGGAAAAGAATGAATCGAATCAAATTCTAGGTTTGCGGTCGGCTTTCCGAAAAAGTACCATCTGAATAGAAAATTAAAACACGCTCAATTTTCTTTTCTAGATAACTTGGATTCGTTGTTGCTGCGGATATGGGAGTTGGCGCACTCGCAACACGCTCCGAATTGTTGTTTTCTTTAGTCCGTCTGAGATTTGATTGTACGATCGTTTGTTCAGTCGAATTATTTTTAACGGATTCTGAGGGCGTTGGTAAAATTGGGTCAAAAAGAGAAGGAGTTGAAGGAGCTGCGGTTATTTCTTTAACAATAGCAACAGATCCTAGCGTACGATCCTCAAATAATAAATCCTCAGCCGTGATTTCTGGAAATACACGTAAAATCTTCTGAACGACATCTAAACTAGGCTTATTACGACCAGAAAGAATATGTGATATACTACTACGAGGAATCCCTAATTTATCAGCGAATTGTGAAGCACTTAATTGCTTGCGCTTAATTAACAATTCGATCTTCTCACTTAAATTCATAATTGATTTTTGTAAACAAATAGTATTACAAAAGTAAATTATAAATTAACAAAAACAAATTTGAATTCGAGTACAAATGTAATTTACAAAAGTGATATACAATCTGAGTGTAACGTAATCAGTTTACTTTTGTAAAGAGATCCAACTCCCTTTTTAAAGTCTTTTTTAGACATACCCAATTCAAAATAGATCTCTTCTGCTGGGCTTTTATCATGTAATTTCAGTACTCCGTTGTTGGCTTTTATCGCATTTAATATACGCTCAGCTTGGGCATCAATACGTACCATACCTACTGGCTCTAAACGTAAATCAAGTTTACCATCAGGTCTAATGTTACTTATGTATACATCAGTCGGCTCACCAAAAGTTAGATTTGTGAACACTTGATTTTTGAATAACATACCAATTTTACAATTGTTTACCAAGCATTTAATTCCTAGATCTGTGTGTTCAAATGGAATTGCTGAAACTTTGTCTCCAATTGTAAATTCACTTCCATCGGTGACAGGAAGAAATTTTTCAATTCGAGCTGATGCGACGATGCGATCTGTTTGTCCATCTAGATAGATATAAACAAAATAGGATCTGCCAACTGACATCTTTTGGAATTGTTGGCTAAAAGGAACAAATAGATCTTTGGCTAATCCCCATTCCATAAATACACCTAGAGGCGTAACAGATTTAACTTCTAGGTAAGCAAATTGATCAATGGTAGCCTTTGGCTTGAGTGTCGTTGCAATAATGCGATCTTCAGAATCGCGGTAAATGAATACGTCGATAAAATCATCTATTTGATAATTTTCAGGTACATATTGTAGCGGAAGTAAGATTTCGTCTTCATAGCCATCTAGGTATAAACCGAATGGTACTTCTTTAATAATGCGTAGGTGATTGTATTCACCAATTCTCAATTCATTTTCCATAAAAAAACCCGGTTGATTGAACCGGGTTGTAAAGGTAAGGATAGATTTTGGTTTAGACTACCACATTGTTCTCGCGTAAGGCTTGATTCAAGGAGGTTTTTAAATCTGTGCTTTCTTTTCGTTTGCCTATAATAAGGGCACATGGCACTCCATATGTTCCTGCCGGGAAATTCTTTTGAATTGATCCTGGAATAACAACCGAGTTTTCAGGTACGTATCCAATGTATTCCACTGGTTCTGGCCCACTAACATCGATAATTTTAGAACTACCAGTAATGGTAACTCCAGCACCTAAAACAGCCTTTTTACCAATATGAGCACCTTCTACAACAATACAACGAGAGCCAATAAACGCTCCATCTTCAATGATTACTGGAGCAGCTTGAGGTGGTTCAAGTACGCCACCGATTCCCACTCCACCACTTAAGTGAACATGTTTACCGATTTGCGCACAACTGCCTACAGTCGCCCACGTATCCACCATGGTTCCTTCGTCAACATACGCACCGATATTTACATAGGAAGGCATTAATATCGTTCCCTTAGCCAAAAATGCACCATAACGTGCGACAGCTGGGGGAACTACACGTACACCCAATTCCTTATAATTTGTTTTCAAACGCATTTTATCGTGGTATTCGAAAATACCCACTTCACTAACAGCCATTTGGCGGATCGGAAAGTACATCACGATGGCTTTCTTAACCCATTCATTTACTTGCCATGATCCATCTGCCTTAGGTTCAGCTGTACGTAGTTCGCCAGCATCCACAGATGCGACTACTTGTTCAATGGCAGCGATAACTTCAGGGGTATTTCTAGTCTCAGGTTTTTCCCAAGCCGATAAAATGATTTGTTCTACTGAATTCATATGATATGTATGCAAAAATTTAAGAGTGCAAATTACCAATAAAAGACTTTTATCTCGACTCCTTAGCCAAATAAATCTTCCCTAAATCTAGTATAAGCCATTTTTTGCCCTAAAATACGAAGCAAATTTAACTTAAACTTTAAATAGCTAAGTAGCTGATTATCAGTTAGTTGATAATTGATTCCAAATAATGTTTTGTGCAAAAAGGCTTGAAAATTAGCCAAATAAACAAATGACATTCTGTCACTCCCCTGCCCCACTAGATTCGCGAAGCATTTCCTTATTCAAATATGCAAAATATTTTTGAATAAAAAACGTATCCGAGCTAAAATTATCATAAAACTTATATTATTAGCAATATTGCTAAATTTGAAATGTTCGATTTACAATTGTTTAATATGTATTTTAAACGTTTAAATCGTGGTATTTTTCAACACTTCTTGGAATTATTCTATTAATTGGCTATTTTTGGTTTTAATAAGGAAATCAAATTAATTCATTCAATGAAAAAAATTAAAGTTGCCATTAATGGTTTTGGTCGCATCGGTCGACTTACTTTCCGTCGTTTATTGGAAAAAGAAAATGTAGAAATCGTTGCTATTAACGATTTAACTGACAACGCTACTTTAGTACATCTATTAAAGTACGATTCAGTTCACGGACGTTTTAACGGAACTGTTACTTCAGATGCTGATAGCATTACTGTCAACGGCCACGTAATCAAAGCTTTTGCTGAGCGTGATCCAAAACAATTACCTTGGGGTGCTTTAGGAATTGACGTTGTATTAGAATCAACTGGTCGTTTTATTGATCAAGATGGTGCTGGTCAACACTTAACTGCGGGTGCTCGTAAAGTTATTATCTCTGCTCCTGCTAAAGGTGATATCCCTACTGTTGTTTTAGGTGTTAATGATGATACATTAACAGATGATATGACAATTATCTCAAATGCCTCTTGTACAACAAACTGCTTAGCTCCCATGGCCAAAGTTTTAGATGACGCATTCGGTATCGAAAAAGGATTTATGACGACGGTTCACGCTTACACAGCTGACCAAAACTTACAAGATGCGCCTCACTCCGATTTACGTCGTTCTCGTGCTGCTGCTTACTCGATCATCCCAACTTCTACGGGAGCTGCTAAGGCGGTTGGTTTAGTATTGCCACATTTGAAAGGTAAATTAGACGGAAATGCCATGCGTGTTCCTACTCCAGATGGATCAGTTACTGATTTTACTGCTGTATTAAAGAAAGATGCTACTGTAGCAGAAATCAACGCGGCTCTTAAAGCTGCTGCTGATGGTCCAATGAAAGGTATCTTAGAATTTACAACAGACGAAATCGTTTCGATCGATATCATTGGAAACCAACACTCTTGTATCTTGGATTCTAAATTAACAACAGCTATGGGTAACCTAGTGAAAGTTGTTGGTTGGTATGACAACGAATTTGGTTATTCTTCTCGTGCAGCTGATTTGATCGCTCGCGTAGGATAATTCAAACGACATATTGTTAACAAAAAAGAGGCTTAGGCCTCTTTTTTGTTTTCTGCCCGCGCATAATTGATGGTAAATCCCTTATCAAACCAAATTTTTTCAAACCGGGTCTTAATGCCAAAATGATCTTCATTCCACTCTGAAGTATATAAATCCTTTGTTTCAGCTAATATGGGTAGTTGGTGCGCACGGAACTGCTCGAGCGAATAATCAAAGAATGGTTCTGAATCCGTTTTTAAATGAATAATCCCACCAGGTTTTAATAAACGTAAATACTTCGCTAAGAAAAACGGAAAAGTCAAGCGCTTCTTCTCATCCCGATCTTTCATACGCGGATCCGGAAATGTGATCCAAATTTCATCTATTTCATTTGGCAAGAAGAAGTCCTCAATAAATTGAATCTGAATTCGTAAAAAGGCAACATTCTTTAAGTTCATGGCTTCCGCCTGCCTTCCGCCCGCCGCCAGTCGATCTCCTTTAATGTCAACTCCAATAAAATTTTTACCTGGAAATAACTGGCCCAATCCATTCGTATATTCGCCCCGACCACATCCAAGTTCCAAAACGATCGGATTCGAATTTTGGAAATAGTCAGTTAGCCATTTTCCTTGGCAATGATCAAAAAAATCCTTGGGACTTTGAATGACATTAGCCAAAGCCTCTGCCCACTCGTATTTGTATGTTTTTCTTCTACTCAAAATCTAATCAGCTATCTCTGCAACCATGTATGTGCTGCCGGTAATTAAAATAAAATCTGACTGCGTCTTGCGAGCCGCCGCTAAAGCTAGATTAACATGTGCGAACGTCTTACCCTGTAATCCGAAAACCTTTGCCTTAGATTGAAGGTCTGTAGCTGATAAGGCTCTTGGATTCGAAGCCTGGGTGAAATAATACTGTGCATCTTTTGGAAACAAGCTTAAGACGCGATCTATATCCTTATCAGCCACCATACCCAAAATGATATGAAGTTGACTCATATTCATGTTTGAAATTTGACCTAATACCTCCGTAATTCCAGATTCATTATGCGCCGTGTCTGCTACCACCCAAGGCTCCCGACTGATAATCTCCCACCTTCCACGCAGTTGGGTATTTTCTCTAGCCAATTGAATTCCCCGTTGAACCGATTGTGCGGTCACTTGTAAAACATGCATTTTACTCATTTGAGCACACCATGCGATGACACCACGTATATTTTGTACTTGATAGGCCCCTGCATACGGACTTACGATCTCCAATTCCCCCCATATTTCCGTATGAGCATGCAATTGTAACTCCATTCCCCGCTGACTCACCTCCAAAACCTGAACCAATTCATCCGCAAATTGTAGCGGAGCATCACATAGCTTAGCCTTTGTTACAAAAACCGCTTCGATTTCTTCCTGCCTCTCACTGATGAGTATCGGAATCTGATGTTTGATAATCCCTGCTTTTTCTGATGCAATTTCGGTCAAAGTTTCACCAAGTAAATCTTGGTGATCATAACCAATGTTGGTGATATACGTCGCTATTGGCTGAATGATATTCGTTGAATCCAATCGGCCACCTAATCCGGTTTCAATGACGGCATAATCTACACCTTGTTCCTGGAAATAGGCAAATGCCATGAGAACCGTCCATTCGAAAAAGCTAGGTCTAATTTCATCAATGAGCGATTGATGTTGGGTGAAAAAGCCAACAACCCATTCTTTTGACACTTCTTGTCCATTGACTTTAATGCGTTCAGTGAATGATTTTAAATGGGGAGAGGTATAAAGTCCTACACGAAATCCTTGTTCTTGTAAGATGGACGCCATAAAATGGGATGAACTCCCTTTTCCATTCGTCCCTGCAATATGCAAACTTTTAAAATGCTTTTGGGGATTTCCAATCTTCGCCGCCAGTTGTTCAATATTCCCCAATCCCGGTTTAAAGGCTTTTTTACCTTCCCGATGAAAAACAGGAAGTTGGGCATATAAGAAGTTAACAACCTCTTCGTAAGTCATACGAGTCAAAATGGCCTTAATTAGTTTGTAGGGACGATTTTGATCGTTTTAAATCCACTTGCACCGCGTGAAATACCTTCGCTACGTGGGTAGAAACGGGAATTTTTGATGAGTTTTTTATAACGCTCAGCTAAGGAAAGCTTCACGTTTGTACGATCAATGCGAATTTCAGTTACGTTGCCACGTTCATTGATACGAATGAAAAAGGTAATTTCACCTGTTTCAGATCCATTTTCAATTCCGTTTAAAGCCTTGGTGTCAAAAGTCCAATCTTGAGCAATTTTTCCTTCTCCTTGGCCGGTACCGTTTCCTGATCCACGTCCACCACCACCAAGACCTGTTCCTAAACCTTTTCCTGAACCTGCACCCGTTCCTGTTCCACCACCTGCACCCGATGCAGATCCTGCTTTTGGACTACGTTTTCCCAGTGTTAATGTTAAGTCCACGGGCTCTTCCACCTCTTTCGGTTCTACTGGAACCGGCGGTTGCGCCTTAACTGTTACCGGACTCGCTACATTACTGGTTAATGCAGGAGTTGAGGTTGTTTGTACAGCATCTGCTGTCGACTGAGTCAATTCTTGTTTTTGAGGTGCCGGCGCTGGAGCCGGTGCTTCTTGTTCAAAACTGATTTCACCTATACCAGCATCTTCGACAGGAATAGCCGGAGGATTAGGAGAATCATTCCATATTTTCACCTGCCAAATCAGCAAAAACAACAGCGTATTAATCGCTATCGTAATGGCCAATGCCTTACGTTGATTGCTTTTTTCGAACTTTTTATCTGAATACGCTAAGCTCATAGGTACTATTGTTTTTTAAACACCCAAATATCTAATTTCTTATCTTTCTTTATTTCAGCGGCCTTTTGATATCCTAAATCAAAATTAGCAACGCGACCCACACTCACTCGAAAATGCTTCTCTCCTGCTTGTTTTTCAATGATTTCAACCTCTGAAAAGCCTTTGCTTACAAGTTCCGACTGACAAAGCGCGGCCTTTTCTTCCGTTAAAAAACTACCAGCCACTAAATAAATATCTTCTGAAATCTCAGGTTCAATCTTTTCTACTGTTTTTTCCACTTCAGGTATGGAAGCTGGAATGGCTTGAGCGACAACTATTGGCGTGGCCACTTTTTCTTTTTTCTTAATCTTTATGGTCAACGGGCTCATCGAGCTATTCACATAGCGTGAATTAGGTTCAGTTAAGAAATAGGCAGCTGTTCCTCCTAACATAAATGCTAAAATTACATAGGTGTAAAATTTAACAGATACGCGCTTTTCTTTTAGCTCTTCAGCTACAACGGGTTCTAAATCCACCATGGATTCGACCACAGGATTTGAAATTAATACTGGTTTTTGAGCCTTAGGTTTTAGTTGCACAGGTAAAAGACCAAATTGAGCTAAATCAAAATTGGTTTCCTGATTAGGTTCAAAGTTGATCTTCGATTCATTACGCAATGAAAATGTACCCACTTTCCCTAAAACAAACTCCTCTCCTGCTTGAATGCGCTGATTTAGTGTCTGCGCAAATTCATGTATCGCTTTAAATGCTTCTTTCTGCTTTAATCCAGTCTTTTGCGCTAATGCCATCGCCAAAACACCATCATCTGAACGTAAACGTTCATTGAAAGCGACCCATTTACGTTTTGGATAAATGGTTGAAGTAGTTTTGTCAAATGTGAAATCCTTTGTATTGAGTACAAAACCTCCAAATTGCGGAATAATCACGCAATCGTAGCTTAATAAGGATTCTTCAATAAGAGTTATAATCGTTTCTTGCATTTGACTAAAAAGAATAAGCTAGCCCTACTGTATAATTAAGTCCTTGAGTAGCATAGTTCAAATATCGTTGATATTCTTTATCCAACAAATTATTTGCACTAACCGAAGCATTGAATTTTTTAGTTATTAAATAATTGACCTTCAAATTCAAATCAATAATGTCATCCATTTTAACAGATTTTCCTGTTTTTGCCTGCATTCCATAGAGTCCACCAACATAAAATAGATCAGGAGAAACGATGATGCGATCTTTAAATGTGATTGAATTCGTAAATGACAAACTCAACATGGGCTTGGAAATAGCTTTTCCATCTCCTAAATCAATATTGGTATATTGGTTATAGTCATATTTTAAAATTGATAGCACTTTATCAAATGTCTGATAGTTAATTTGACCAGACATGTTCAAAACCTGTACTTTTTTTACACCCCCAGCATATTTAATATCAAAACGTGTGGAATCCGTTGCGGGTACAAAAAACGCCAAATCACTAAATTCAGAATAAGATACCTTCATCTCAAAATCTAGGTTTCGCTCATTGGATCCCTTAACCCCACCATAAATATTCGATGTCTGAACCGTATTACGCAAATTCACTTGCTGTGCCATCCAATTGTTTTCAGAAGCAAATTGATTCAAGGTATTGAAATAAGTTTCACCGCCTAGACCCACAAAAACATGAATAAAGTCGGTTGGTTTAACGTCTAATTTCAAAATTGGAAATAATCGAGTCTTATTCAATCCTACTAATTTATCCTT
>JACCDS012357888.1_pt1 | contig 14374 bp, 11 predicted proteins | sample 7446441 | NCBI WGS metagenome assembly JACCDS01 (sample SAMN15323445, study PRJNA562643) | freshwater metagenome | isolation source: river surface water | place: USA:Blue River Watershed | collected 2017-08-17 | reverse complement strand
GGTCCACATCGGATCCTGCACGATCACGGTCTCGGCTTGTGTTCGCCAGACCCGGTCCAGCCGCCTCAGGTCCTGATGGTGGTGGAAAGGATTGCCCCCGGCCCAGTAGACCAGCCGCGTATCCGGAAAGCGGCGCTCCATGCCTTCATAGGTAAAGGTGCCGCCGGGGCTTTCCAGCATCTCGGTAATGCGCGACACGGGAATGAAGCTGTCGAGCTCATTCGACAATGGTGATATCGCGGGCGAGCGCCCGGTGTTGGCACTCACGCCCACGCCGCCCAGCGATCCGTAGCCATAGCCGACACCTCCGCCCGGCAAGCCGATCTGCCCGATCACGGCAGCCAGACCCAGCGCCGCCCAGAATGGCTGTTCGCCATGCTGCGCTCGCTGAAGGCTCCAGCTCACGGCGAGCATGCTCCGGGTAGCGGGCAGCACCGCGGCGAGCGCGCGGATGCGGTCCGGGTCGAGGCCGGTGATCCGTGCGGCCCATTGCGCGTCCTTCACGACGCCGTCGTCTTCGCCTGCAAGATGGCGCAGGAAGGTCTCGCTTCCCGTGCAGTGCGTGCCGAGGAAGTCTGCCGCGTGGCGCCCGCTGGCGACGATGTCGTGCGCCAGCGCCAGCATCAGCGCAGTGTCGGTGTTGGGTTTGATCGGCCACCACTCGGCATTCATCCAGTCCGGCAGATCGTCGCGTTGTGGCGAGACATGAATCACACGAATACCGCGCGCACGGATGTCCCGCAGGTGCTCCTCAAGCATGTGTCGTCCGAGGCCGCCGGATTCGTTCTGCGCAGTGCGCGGAGACATCGCGCCGAATACGACCAGCGTCTCCGTGTGCCTCGCCACGTTATCCAGCGAGGTCTGCAGACCCTGGCAGGCGTCGGCGCTGCCCAGTACATGCCGCAGGATCACCGGGCCGGCCGCAATCGAATAGGTATCCACATGCCCGGTGTAGCCGCCGACAAGATTCATCATTCGCCGCAACAGGGTGGGCGCATGATGAAAACGCCCTGAGCTGGTCCATCCGTAAGACCCGGCAAAGACCGAGCGATTGCCATGCGTGTCAATCACGCGGCGTATCTCGCCGGCGACCAGGGTGAGGGCTTCATCCCAGGAGATGGGGACGAATTGCTCCCTGCCGCGGTCGGCGCGCTCCCCGAGCGAAGCTGGCCGACCGGCGCGTGCAGCGGCCAGCCACCCGCTGCGTGCCATTGGCTGCAGTACCCGGCGATACGGGTCTCCCCAGGCAGCAACCGACTGCATGATGGCTGAGGGGTTGGGATCGCCGGCGAAGGGCTCAACCCCGACGATGCGGCCCTCATCGACCAGCAGTGTGTAAGCGCCCCAATGGCTGCAGTGTGGAATGCGCTGAGGAACTTTCATTGCAAGGGACTCCTGTTGTGCCGGGTTTGTCTGGAACGCTTCGTTATTGGGGTGATTGAGGTGATGCTGACCCGGAATTCATCCATCGGGATTCAGCCGGTCACTGCACTACATCAGCCGACATTTTGGCGGGCAATACGAATCCTAATGTTTTTCAGAGTCTTTCATGAAGTCTTGCAGGGGGGCTTTCCTGATCGGCGTAAAAGATTTCAGATCAGAGAGCAGGTGAATTGTTCGGCATGCTGGCATAAAGCCCCCATCCGCTTGAACCGTGAGCGGCACTGGTCGTATCTTGCCGTTCGCCGTTACTCTCGTTATTCGATACAAAAATTGTACTCAGATTGGCGGAGCGGCTATGATGGCACCGTAAAGCCGGTCGGCTCTTTCGCCGCCGGTGTCCCTGGTCTGAAACGGCATTCACCATGCGCCCAGAAAATTCCTGCGATATTGCGATTGTCGGCGGCGGCTTCTGCGGCGCCATGACGGCGGTTAATCTGATCAGGGCAGGACTCAGCCCGCAAAAAAAGATCGTCATTATTGACCCGGCTTTCGCTGCCGGGCGCGGACTGGCCTATGGCACCTGGGATGATAATTTCCTGCTGAATGTGCCGGCCGGCAATATGAGTGCGCTGGAGGGTATCCCGCAGCATTTTGTCGATTATTGCCGCACCATCGATCCCGCCCTTAGCGAGGGTTCGTTCGTCTCCCGGCGAATCTACGGCGATTATCTGCAGCACACCCTGCGTGCCGCGCAGCAGGGCTGGGTCGGGAAGGTGCAGCAGATGACCACCCGGGCGGCAGCCATTCAGCCGCAGGAGGGCGACGCCGGTTTTGCCATCACCCTGGCCGACGGCCAGACGCTGCACGCGGCGCGGACCGTGCTGGCCTTCGGTCATTTCGCGCCGAAGGCGCCGCCCGCCTTGCTTCACTTGCCGGGGGTGACTGACCGTTATGTCGATAACCCCTGGGATTTCACGGCGCTTAATGAGCTGCCTGTCCACCTGCCGTTTTTGCTGGTCGGCACGGGCTTGACGGCGGTCGATGCCCTGTTCCGGGTGAATAGCGACGGCAGGCGCAAAGTGATCCTGTTGTCACGCAAAGGCCTGCTGCCGCACGGGCACCGGCCGACCCCGAAACAGCCGGCGCCCGTCGGATTTCCTGCCGGGCTGCAAAAGCCGGATTTGTCGGTGCGCGACTGCCTGCGGTATTTGCGCCGCCGCGCACAACAGCTCACCGAGCAGGGCGGCGACTGGCGCGACGCCGTGAATGAACTGCGCGCGCATACGCCGGAAATATGGCAGCGCTGGTCGTCCCGTGAGCGCCAGCGGTTTTTGCGGCACGCGGTTGGCTATTGGGATATCCATCGGCACCGTCTGGCGCCGGTGGCGGATGTCCGCTTGCGGGGAATCCTGGCGTCCGGCAGCACTGAGCGGCTGGCCGGGCGACTCGAAGAGTGCTGGGAAACCCGCGATGGCTTCGATGTCCGGGTTCGACTGCGCGGCAGCGGCGAACTCCGGAAACTGACGGTTGGCGGCATCGTGAATTGCACCGGGCCGAACGCTGATCTGCTGACGGTGCGCGACCGCCTGACAAGCCAGATGCTGACGGATGGACTGGTCTCGCCGGATAGCGCAAGGATAGGGCTGCTGGTCAGTGATCGCTATGAAGTGCTCAACCGCCATGGCACGCTGAACCGGCATCTGTATTACGTGGGACCGATGCTGAAAGCCATGTTTTGGGAGGCGATCGCCGTGCCCGAGTTGCGTGCGCATGCACGGCGGGTCGCGGAAGAACTGATTCGCTCTTTCTGAAGGTGCGCATCTCCTTCGTACGCGGGCTGAATCGCATGAAGGCGGACAGTCGACGCCTGTTCCGGCGCAGGTCCGGCCGTCATTCCTTCTCCAGCACCAGATAACCCTCGGCCAGCGCCTGCAGGAAATGCGTACGCGGCACACTGCCGGCCGCCGAGACACCACGAAAATGATAAACGTCGCCCTCGGGAATGGCTTCGAATACGTCGATTTTCACGCAGGGAAAGACATGTTTGCCGCGCGGACAGCGGAACTGATGGCGCAGCTGCGGCGTTCTGGAAAACCGGAATTTAATCATCCGGCCGGATAGTTCAATATCCGCTTCCGGCTCGTCTTCAATTATTCCTGAGTACCGTTTGAGCATTTTTAGCAAGCCTCTGCCAAGAACTATGAATTCAAGCCGGCAGGTATCGTCCTGTTTTCAGAGTGATTGTTTAATACCCCCTATAAAATGTTTTTGCAAGTGGAATCTGCATGAATATTCAAAATTCTGTAACTTTTCCATAAACGGTTTTCACGCGGAAAATAATGTTTTCCGTAATCACGCCCGGCGCTCGCAAATATTATTTAGATAATTATTCATTTATTATGCGATGCGCATGCAGTTGCAGATGTGCAGGCAGTGGTGACGGCCCGTCATGATGTCTGGCGCACCTGACCGGATGGTTCGCCGCCCCGAAAGCACTTGGCATGGCATTTTCTAATGTGCTAATTTTTGTATCTTTTCGGGCTGTGGCGCGAGCCACCCCGGATCCGGTCCGGCGAATTCAAGCGAGGAGAAAATCATGGGTGCTCTGTCGGGAAAGCTGCGTAGCGGATGGGTGGCGGCCCTGGTCTTGTGGGCTGTCGTGGCGAACACCGGGCCTGCGGTCGCCCAGACCGCAAGCGACTGCAAGGGCTGTGGCGAGGTCACGGCTGTGCGCACCGCCGAAGTCGCCGGCAAGGGATCGGGCGTGGGCGTCGGCGTGGGCGCGGTGGTCGGCGGCATCCTCGGTAACAAGGTCGGCGGCGGCACTGGTCGCACGCTCGCCACCGTTGGCGGGGCCGTGGCCGGCGGCTATGCCGGCAATGAGATCGAAAAGCGGGTGAACACCGACACGCAGTATGAAGTGCTCGTTCGCATGCAAAGCGGGAAAACGCGGGTCTTCAGGTTCAGCGAGAAGCCGCACTGGGAAGTGGGCGATCTCGTGAAAGTGGTGAACGGCACGCTGGTCGAGCGTGACGAGTAGGGCGCTTAGAGCCTGTCTCGATAGGCCGCTGGCGGCGTTGGCAGTCCCTTGCCGTACGTCTGTACTGTCTGCGGGACTGCCGCCTTGCCACCGGCCTATCGAGACAGGCTCTTAGTAGGGCGCTTAGCCGGGCGCGAGCCGCTCGAGGCGCACTTCGACCGCGTGGCTGTCGTTGCGCATCCAGATGTCCCCGTCCTGTATCGTGACCTGCAGCTGCATCGTGCGTTCGCAGAGCTGCTCGAGCTGCTCGGCGACGCTGGCGTCGATACGGTAGGCCGTGAGATTTTTTGTGCGCGCCAGCTTGCCGCCGATCTGCTTCCACCAGATATCCGCGCTGCTGCCATACGCATACACCTTGACCTCGGCCGCGCGGCCGCAGGCTTTCAGCAGCCGGCGTTCTTCGGGCTGGCCGACCTCGATCCATTCGTCGATGGCGCCAGTCAGGTCTTTGCGCCAGAGGTCGGGTTCGTCGGTATCCGAGATGCCCTTGCCGAACTCGAGCCGCTCATGCGCGTTCAGCGCGAAGACCAGTACGCGCGTCATCATCCGCTGCAGCGTCTCTGACGGGTGGCAGGCGATGTTCAGCGCATGGTCGGCGTAGTAGTGCCGGTCCATGTCGGCGACCTGCAGCTGGACTTTGTAGATGACGGATTTGATGGCCATGGTCAGGGCATTGCCGGGCGCGGCCCGGTCAGGCAAAAGCCGCGAGTGTACCCTGCCGTGCCGGCGCCCACTACGGCCGGCGAAAGCCGCTATGCTGGCGTCCGTAATGATTTGTGCCGGGAGCCGGCCCGGTACCCGCAGATGACCGCGCAGTTCGAGACAGGACCAACCCATGAAATCAAACGACGCCCCCGACCCGATCCGGCGCACGCTGCTGTTCTTCATTGCGATATTCGCGTTCGCCGCCGGCAGCCATGCGCAGGAAAAGCCGACCAGCAGCGTCGGTACCGGATTCTTCGTCTCGAAAGCCGGCCACATCGTCACTGCCTATCACGTGATCCGCGGCCGCTCGCAGGTACTGGTCGGGCCGGTCGATCGCAAGCTGTGGCGTATCGCTTCAGTGCTGAAGATCGACGAGGCCAATGACCTCGCACTGCTACAGGCGAAGCTGGACCGGCCGCCGCTGTCCGTCGCGCCATGGAACGAGGTGCCGATTGGCCTCGAGGCGCTCGTGATCGGTTATCCGCAGCCCTTCGTGCAGGGGCTGTCGAAGAAGATCACGCAGGGCATCGTGAATGGCGAGCGGACCGAGTCGGGCGAGCATGCGCAGTTCCAGCTGAGCGCGGAGGTCCAGCGCGGGAATTCCGGCGGCCCGGTGCTGTCGCCCGATGGCGTGGTGATCGGCGTCGTGCGCGGCAAGCTGAATGCGCTGTCGCTGGCGCAGAAGACCGGCGACATCGCGCAGAACGTCAACTACGCGCTCAAGTCTTCGCGGCTGATCGATTTCCTGCAGTCGGCCGGCGTGCCCGTGCAAATCGAGCGGCCCAACCTCGCTCTGCAGCCACGTCCGTTCGAAACCTTCCGCAAGGCCGAGGCCTCCATCGTGGCGGTGGTAGGCAGGAACCCGGCCGACGCTGCGGCCAGCGCTGCTGATACGCGTGGCGGCGCGCAGAAGGACGTGCAGATTCAGGACAAGTCCGGCAACTGAGGCCTTCGCTGCCGGCCCGGCCGCGTTCAGGCAGCGGCCTTGATCGCGTATTCGCCAACGATCAGGTCAATCAGGCGGCGCGCATAGCCCGGCAGCTGCTCGACATTCTTCACGCAGATCGACAGCTGGCGTTGCGCCCACGGATCCGACAGCGGCACGTGCTGCAAGCGCATGCGATTGGCATAACGCATTGCGGCCGACTCCGGCATCACCGCGATCGCGGCGTTCACTTCGACGATGCGGCAGGCGCTCTCGTAATTGCCCACGCGCGTGCGCACTCCGAGGCTGGCGTGGCATTCGGCGGCCATGCGCGACAGCAGTTGCGAAATCGCGCACTCCTCCGTCAGGCTCACCTGCTCATGCTTGAGCGTCTGCATGAAGTCGATTTTTTTCAGTTTGGCCAGCGCGTGCCTGGGCGAGAACACAACGACCAGCCGATCGTGCCGGTAGGGAAGCAGCTGCACATCGCGGCCCCGGGCATCGCAGGAGACGATGCCAATGTCGGCGGCGCCTTCACTGACTGCGCGCACGATATCTTCACAGGTGCGTTCGCGCAGCTCGATGTCGATGTCGGGATGGTCCGCCAGATAAGCCGGCAGCAGCAGCGGAATATCCTCGTTGATGGCGATCGTTTCCGCGTGCAGCCTGAGCGTTCCCTTCACGCCGCGCGTGAACTGATGCAGCTCGCCGCACAGGCGGTCAAGCTTCTGCTGCACGTCGCGCGCCGACTGCAGCACGACCTTGCCTGCGGAAGTCAGCGTCAGGCCCTGCGCACTCCGGTGAAAGAGTTTCAGTCCCAGGCTTTCTTCGAAACGCTTCAGCCTGGAACTGGCCGCTGGCAGCGACAGGCAGGCACGCTCGGCGCCTGCGGTCAGGCTGTTCGCCTCGGCGATATGAATCACCAGCCGCATGTCGGTGAAATCGAAATGCATCGACACCTTGGGTTCCCCTGTCTCGTCTTTGTTTTTGGTTTTTTCCGGAGCGGATGCGGGGTGAACGTTTGCACACCGCTCACACTGCCTTCTCTCCGGAACGACAAGCTACGCCATTTCAGGCCGCAGATGCTGCTTAAGTAATTCGGCTGGATATGGGGCGGCAGCATAAACTGCTTCTTATAAATTTTTTTACGGTTGTTTATTTTGGAATTGTCAGGGACCCTGCTGAAATTATGCTGGCGGGCCGGTTTCGGGGGCGTGCCCCGGCACTGCTCAGCTACGCGGTTTAGCAGAATGGCCGCAGGCGGGAGGCAGGTCGCATATAATTTCCTCTCGGAATTATTATTGGCTGCGCACATCACACCTCTCCCGGGGAACAGGCGAGCGCGGCGATTCTCTCGGATGACCGATCGGAGCCGGACAGACTGATGCGCTGTTCCCATTTCATCGACGCATGCGCTGCACCCGCGACCTCTGGCCGAGGCGAGCGGCGCTGTGCGGCGGTTCCGGCCTTGCGCTCGCCGCTGCGCTGGCGGACGGCGCGCGTCGTGCTGCTGATCGCGTCCGCGCTGTGCGCTGTGCCCGCTGTGGCGGATCACGGCATCACGCTGCAGCTGAAGTGGAAGCACGGCTTTCATTTCGCCGGCTATTACGCCGCATCGGCACTGGGCTATTACGAACAGGAAGGACTGCACGTCGAGATCGTCGAGGCACAGCCCGGCATCGATACGGTCTCGCAGGTCGTCAGCGGCCGCGCACAGTACGCGATCGACAGCAGCAGCCTGCTGCTGTCGCGCGCGGCGGGCAAGCCGGTGGTCGCGCTCGCAGCGATCTTCCAGCATTCCCCGCAGGTGCTCGCGGTGCGCAGCGGCAGTGGCGTGCGCTCGGTACGCGACCTCGCGGGCAAGAAGGTCATGATCGAGCCGGACGCCGAGGAACTGTTCGCCTTCCTCGGCCGCTCGGGTGTCACGCGCGACCAGCTGAACATGGTTGCGCAGGATTTCAATGTGCGCTCGCTGATTCATGGCGAGGTCGATGCGATGAGCCTCTACATCTCGAATGAAACCGAGGCATTGAACAAGGCCAGGCTCGACTATCTGACCCTGTCGCCAGTGACCTCCGGCATTGATGTCTATGCCGATGTGCTGTTCACGTCGGTGCAGGAACTGCAGCAGCATCCGGAGCGCGTGAAAAAATTCCGCGCGGCCAGCCTGCGTGGATGGCAGTACGCGATGAGCCATCCGGACAAACTGATCGACCTGATCCTGTCGCGCTATCCGGGCAGCGCCACCCGCGAGCACCTCGAGTTCGAGGCGAAGGCGCTGAAGCCGCTGATCCAGCCCGACCTGATTGAAGTAGGGCACATGCATTCCGGCCGCTGGCGCGACATCGCCGACGTGTATGTCGAGTCAGGCGCGCTGCCGCCCGACTTTTCGCTCGACGGATTCCTGTATGCCCCCGATAGTGAGTCGAACCTCGACGGCCTGTACTTCCTGCTCGGCGTGTGTTTCATCGCCCTCAGCATGAGCGGCGGCATCGCCCTCTACATCTACTCGATCAACCGTCGCCTGACGCGCAGCGTGAGCGATCTCGAGGCGGCGCGGCACGCGCTCGAAGAAGAAAAGAAAAAATTGCTGGCCTCGGAAGAGCAGCTCACCGCCTTCACCGAAGAACTGAGCCTGCAGAATTCCGTCCTCAAGCTGCTACAGGACGCCGTGGCATTGCCCGAAGTGCTGCGCTCGCTCGCGCACTCGGTCGAGTCGATGCATCCGGAGATGCAGTGCGTGATCATGATCTTCAGCGAAGCCGACCGTGCGCTCTATCTCGGCGCTGCACCGAGCCTGCCGGACTTTGTCACCGATGCGCTCAACGGCATGGCCGTCAATGAAGGCATAGGCTGCTGCGGCACCGCGGCTTACCGCAACGAGCTGGTGGTGATCGAGGACGTCCGCAGTCATCCGTTCTGCGGACCGTTTCGCGGAATTGCCGCCCGTGCCGGGCTGCAGGCCTGCTGGTCCCAGCCGATTCACTCGTCCGAACACAAATTGCTCGGCACCTTCGCCGTCTACCACCGCACGCCGACCCGGCCGGCCGAAGCGGATCTCGCGCTGATCCGGCATTTCTCGTGGCTGGCGGGCATCGCGATCGAGAAGAGCCGCTCATCCGAGCGTGTGCGCCAGAGCGAAGAGCAGTTGCGCTTCGTGCTCGAGGCTGCCGAGCTCGGCTACTGGGACTGGGATATCAAGGCCGGCACCGTGGCGCGCAACGAGCGCTGGGCGAGCATGCTCGGCTACACGCTGGAGGAGATCGGCCAGGCCTCGTTCCGCCCGACCTTCCTCGTGCATCCGGACGATGCCGACAAGGTGCAGCACTCGATCGATGACGTGCTCGCCGGCCGCTCGGCTGCGCACCAGATCGAGTACCGGATGCTGCACAAGGACGGCTCGGTGCGCTGGATTCTCGATCACGGCAATGTCACGCAGCGTGACGTCCAGGGGCGTGCCGCGCGAATGAGCGGTACGCACATCGACATCACCGACCGCAAGCTGATAGAGGAGCGTACCCGCCAGCTCGCGTTTTACGACCCGCTGACCGGACTGCCCAACCGGCGCCTGCTCAGCGACCGGCTGCGCCAGACCTTTGCGTCGGTGGCGCGGCATGTGCGCTACGGCGCGCTGATGCTGATCGACCTCGATAACTTCAAGTCCCTGAATGACCGGTATGGCCATGCAGCGGGCGACCAGTTGCTGGTCGAGCTGGCGCAGCGGCTGGACTCGCGCCTGCGCACGGAGGATACCGCCGCACGGCTTGGCGGCGATGAATTCATCGTGGTGATCCATGAACTGGATGACAACCCGGTGCTGGCCCTGCGGCAGGCGATGGCGGTCGCCGAAAAGATTCGCAGCTCCCTCGACGAACCTTACTCGCTGCGCATCGGCCCATCCGGGCAGGAATGGCTGATCGAGTATCGCTGCTCGACCAGCATCGGCCTGACGCTGTTCCACGGCGTGGGCAATGAGGAAACGACGATCATCCATCACGCCGACCAGGCGATGTACCAGGCCAAGCAGGCCGGCAAGAATGCGATCCGCCTCCATGACGCCCATGCGCATTTACTGACCAGCACGATGGACATCGGTCCGGCTGCCTAGCGCCGCTTGCCGCAGCGTGCGCAAACCGGCGCTTCGCTAATGCCGAACGTCGCCGGCGCGCGAATGACTACAATCAGCTGCGGTACCCTGACGGCACTTGTCCCGCCCACGTCTCTTGAACGCCTCTTCCCAGCCTCTCCGCCCGACGCGCCGACTGTTCCTGACCGGCCTGCTGCTGGCCATGCTCGGTTCGGTGCTGTTCTCGGCCAAGGGCGTGGTGGTCAAGCTGCACTACCGGCATCAGGTCGATGCGATGACGGTGCTGGCGCTGCGCATGCTGTTGTCGCTGCCTTTCTTTGCGCTGGTCGGCTGGCTGCAGATGCGGCGCTGCCCGCCCCTGTCCGCCGGCGACCGCGGCCGCATCGTCCTGCTCGGCGTGGTCGGCTACTACTTGTCCAGCTACCTTGATTTTCTCGGGCTGCAGTACATCTCCGCCGGCCTCGAGAGACTGATCCTGTTCCTGACACCGTCGTTCGTGCTGCTGATGTCGGTGTATGGGCTGAAGCGGCGCGTTGGCCGTACCGAATGGCTGGCGCTCGCCATCTGCTATGGCGGCACCGTGCTCGTTTTCCTGCACGATGCCCAGTCCGGCAGTGTCAACGTCTGGCTCGGCGGCGCCTTTGTGCTCGGCAGCGCGGTGTTCTATGCGCTCTATCTGCTGCTGTCGGGCGAGCTGGTGCGGCGCGTCGGTTCGCTGCGGCTGGTGTCCTATGTGATGTGCGTGTCAGCCGTGATGTCGGTCGGCCAGTTCCTGTTGCTGCGTCCGGCGGCGGCCTTCGTACAGTCGCCGGAGGTCTACCGGCTGTCCTTGCTGAATGCGCTGTTCTGCACCGTGTTGCCGGTTTTCCTGACCATGATGGGAATTGCGCGCGTCGGCGCGCCGGTCGCGTCGCTGGCCGGCATGATCGGCCCGGTATCCGTACTCTTTCTCGCCGCCTGGCTGCTGGGCGAGCCGATCACGGCGATACAGCTGGCCGGCACCGCGATGGTACTGGCGGGGATGGCGCTGCTGTCGACGAAGAAAAGCTGACCGCGATGCCGCGTGGCGGGCGGCGCCGCGCGTCAGGCCTCGGCCGCCATGGCGAGGTCGTCGAGCATCATGTCGATCAGGTCGCGCGCGAAACTCGGCAGCTGCTCGAGGCTCTTCACGCAGATCGACATCTTGCGCAGTGACCACGGATCGGTGAGCCGCGAGATGCGGATACGCATCGATTTCTCATAGCGGCGTGCCGACGACTCCGGCACGATGCCAATCGCCACATTCGCCTCGATGATCCGGCAGGCCGCTTCGAAATTGCCGACGCGGATGCGAGTGCGCAGGGTGCGGTGGCTTTCGTTGGCGACCTGCGCGAGGAAGGTGCTGATCGCACTGCCTTCATGCAGGCAGACCTGGTCGTACTTCAGCGTGCGCACGTAATCGATTTCGCCCGCGTCGTTGAGCTCATGGTCGGGTGAGGTCACCACCACCAGCCGGTCGTCGCGATAAGGGATGACGTCCAGTTCCTCGGCGCGTACGTCGCCGGCAACGATGCCGATATCAGCGGCGCCATCGCACACCGCGCGCACGATGTCGGGACTGAGCCGCTCGCGCAGGTCGACATCAACATCCGGATGGGTGGCAAGGAAGGCCGGCAGGATGGCCGGAATGAAGTCGGTGGTGGCGATCGTGTTTGCCTGCAGCCGCAACGTGCCCTTGATACCGCGCACGAACTGGTGCAACTCGCCGCACATGCGCTCCAGCTTCTGGTTCACCTCGCGCGAGTAGCGCAGGACCACCTCGCCGGCCGGCGTCAGCGTCAGGCCCTGTGCAGTACGGTGGAACAGCTTCAGTCCGAGGCTTTCCTCGAAGCGTTTCAGCCGCGAGCTGGCCGCCGGCAATGACAGGCAGGCACGTTCGGCGCCCGCGGTCAGGCTGTGCATTTCCGCAATGTGCGTCAGCAGCCGCATGTCGGTGAAGTCGAAATGCATGCCCATCGCTTGTCTCTCCGGCTCTCGTCATCATGTGACGTGTTGGTCTTGTTCCGCACGCGCTTGGGCGGCCCGCGGGCATCGGGATCCGATGCCGAGGCACGCCTTCCGTGCACGTCAGGGTCGACGGGTAGCGACACTGGCGCCGTGCGGCTGAGTGATGGACGAACTATAAATGCCGATAGCCGGCCTGACAAACACCACTAATTTGCCTTTGCAAAATGTGATGTTTGGGATGACTGAAGCGTTCAAAAATCTACGATAGAGACACTTTTCAGAACGGCCGCACATCCGGGAAAAGCTCTAAATCCCCCTTTCGGAAAACGAAATTTTCTGCCGTATCGCCGCTATACGATGCGGGGGCAAGTGGAAGTACGGAATGTGGAGAGGCTGGCGCGGGTTGGACGCGACTGCGGCTTCGCAATCTCCGGTTGGTCTTGACTCCCGCAGGACGGCCATCTTGCGGGAGCTTTTTTTGCCGTCGAAGCAGAGGTAATGGAATGAATGCAGCAATCCGGCGCGAGGCATTTTCAGACCGGTTGAGGATGGCCCTCGCTTGGGCCGGCTATCCGGCCAACAGCAAGCGTGAGTTTCACGCGGAGTTCAACCGGCGTTACCCTGGCAAGCCCTTGTCGCTTGCCTCGGTGTACCGATGGGTGGACGCGGATGCGTATCCGACCGAAGACAAATTGTCTGTGATAGCCGGCATGCTCGGTGTGTCGCCCGAATGGCTGCGGCACGGCTCGGGCGAACCGCGCCGGCGCGCCTGAGCCGGACCATCCGCTGCGTTCACGGCTCGCGCACAATGCGCAGGCCGACGAACTCGTAACGGCTTGTCGTGGAATAGCGAAAGCGCGCGGCCGGGCGCAGGAACTGCGGCAGGTTCACCCAAGAGCCGCCGCGTACCACGCGCAGGTCGCAGTCGCCGTCGGTGCGCGCGCTGCCGTCGGTGGGCGCGTCCTCGTAATGCGGGCGCCAGCAGTCTTCGGTGCGCTCCCACACATTGCCCAGCATGTCGTACAGGCCGAAGGCATTCGGCTCGCGCGAGCCGACCGGATGGCTGTGCGCATCGGCATTCCCGCGAAACCAGGCATGGCGCGGCAGCTCAGCCGGGTCGTCGCCGAACGGGAAGGTCTGCGTGCTGCCGCCACGCGCCGCATATTCCCACTCCGCTTCGGTCGGCAGCCGGTACCGCTTGCCGGTGCGCTTGCTCAGGCGGCGCGCGAACTCCTGCGCATCCTCCCAGCTGACATTCTCCACCGGCAGCCTGTCACCCTGCGCGCTGCTCGGGTTGCTGCCCATGATGGCGATCCATTCGGCCTGGGTAATTTCATAGGTGCCGATTGCGAACGCGCGGATGTTCACCACATGCTGCGGCTGCTCCTCGAACTCGCCGGCATACTTCAGCGCTTCTTCGGACAGGCCTGCAGTTTTCACCTCGGGCGACCCCATGGCGAGTCGGCCGGCGGGCAGCGCCGTCATCTCGGGACAGACGTCGCAGTCGCGGAAGCTGCGCGGCTGCGCGCTGGCCGGCAGCGCCAGTGTGCCCAGTGCGGCGGCAATGATCGCGCTGCAAAAAGCAGCGCGTACAGAGGGGCATGTCAATGATTCAACAGGGATTCGCATGATGGAGAGAGTGTTTTATCTTGCAGTGCAGGAGAGGGTGATTTCTGATTTTTGATATAGCGATCAAGAAAATAAAAAGAGGGTGTTCACGGCACAAGAATTGACTTTACTTGGTGCAAGTGTAGATTCACGCAAGCCGACTTGCATGAGAAATGTTGGACGGTCACCCGCAATACACATACCACTAAGGGGGAGATAAATATGCCCATGAAGCAAACCAAGCCGCTCGCCAGCCTCGGAGCGGTCATCGCAGGAGCCGTCGTTTCGGCTTCCGCGTTCGCCGGCGACGTCACGTTTGACCGACTCGCCAACAGCGAGAAAGAGCCGCAAAACTGGCTCAACCATCACGGTAACCTGGAAGCGCATCGCTATTCGGGTCTTGACCAGATCAACACCTCGAACGTGAAGAAGCTGAAGGTCGCGTTCACCTGGGCCATGGGCGGCACGCAGGGCGGTGGCAAGGAAATCATTCAGTACAAGTACGCTGGCCTCGAAGGCACGCCGGTGGCCGAAGACGGCTTCCTGTACGTGACCACGGGCTGGGGCGTTGTGACCAAGCTGGACGTTCGTGGCGGCTCGCCGCGCATGGTCTGGCAGTACAACCCGGCTGCTGATCCTG
>JACCDS011528027.1_pt1 | contig 14378 bp, 6 predicted proteins | sample 7446441 | NCBI WGS metagenome assembly JACCDS01 (sample SAMN15323445, study PRJNA562643) | freshwater metagenome | isolation source: river surface water | place: USA:Blue River Watershed | collected 2017-08-17 | reverse complement strand
GTGTTGAGCCTGACCACCTCCCGCACCCGCACCACCGGCCAGGGCGGCGACCTCGCCGCCCAGCTCGGGCATGTCGACGCCCTGGGCGGGCGGCTGGGGGCCGGGGCGGACTTCGTGATGGCGGCGGGGGCGATCATGCAGATCGCGTCGGCGGCGATGCAGCTGGCCGATGGGCAGGCCAAGGGCGACAACCGGCTGGTGAGCGCCGCCGCGCTGAACCTGACCGGGGGGATCGTCTACATGAGCAGCGGCCTGGTCTCGGGCGTGGGCCAGTCGCTGGGGGCGAACCTCGCCTCGGTCGGCTCCAAGTTCGGGGTGGCCGGCGCGGTGCTCGGCGGCATCGGCTCGATCGCGACGATCGCCTCGATCGGCACGATGCTGAGCCAGCCGGGACTGAGCCAGGAACAGCGCGAGATCATGATTGCCGACATCGCGGTCAAGTCGATCGGCACGGTGCTCACGGTCGGATCGAGCATCGCGCTGGCGGTCAACATCGCGCGCGGCGTCGCCGCCGGTGCCGGCCTGCTCGGGCCGATGCTGGCCACGGCGGCCGGCGCGTTGATGCTCATGCTCAGCCCGATCCAGATCTACGAGCTGGTCCAGCTCTCGGGCTATGCGGACAAGCTCGATGAGCTGGCCCGTTCGGTCGACAAGTACGGCTACTCCGGCGACGAGATGCTGGCCGGTCTCTACCGGGAACGGGTGGCGGCCTCCGGCGGGATCGACGGGGCGATCTACACGCTGGCGCTGATCGGCTCGGGCGTGTCGCTGGCCTGCGCGGCCACCGGTGTGGGCGCGCCCGTGGCGGCGATCGTCAGCGGGGTCACGGCGGCGTTCACCGGGATCCTCCAGGGCATCGAGCAACCGGTGCTGGAGCTGATCGCCACCAACTACGCGCACAAGATCCTCGAACAGGGCGGCAGCCAGGTCTTCTTCGGCCGCAGCATGGCGGCCAACCACCTGCAGGTCATCACCGACAAGGGCACCGAGGCCTACCTGAAGGAGGTCCAGGCCAGCTACGGCGTGGGCAGCGTGGTGGGCGTGGACGGCGCCAAGATCAGCCCGACCGCGCTGGAGCTGGCGGCCGACACGTCCAACGCGGCCGACATCCAGACCATCACGGACTACGTCAACCGCTTCCGGGACGGCTCGGTCAGCGCCGACAGGTCCGTGTTCATCGACCCGGTGGCCGGCATGGCCCAGATCGAGGGCGCGGCCGGGCAGAAGCAGCTGGTGGCGATGATCTCGCCGCTCAACGGACCGGGGCAGGAGATCCGCCAGCGCGTGTCCACCGGCAAGCAGAGCTACTTCACCGCGCTGGAGATCATTTCCCAGACGCAGAAGTGGCAGTTCGAGCTGGGCGATGCCGACACCGTGCTGGACCTGCGCCGCGTGGCCACGCGGCTCTACCGGGACGACGGCAGCGAGCGCTTCTCGGTCGGGCTGGAGGTCCATGCCGGCGAGGGCCGCAACACGCTGCTGGCGGGCGTCGCCACGTCGCTGACCTACCGGGGCAGCGCGGGGCAGGACGGCACGGTGGACTACAGCGGGCTGATCGGCGCGGACGGCACGGCGGGCGACAACGGCATCGCCGTGCGCAGCAGCGGCGACGGCCTGGTCGTCGACAAGACCCTGCGCAACCAGCAGATCTACAAGGAGCTGACGGCCTCGCGCGACTACACCTACGGCAAGCGCACCGAGACGGTTCAATACCGCGACGTGCAGCTCGAGACGCTCGCGGGCACCTGGACCTACCGCGACGAGCTCACCGGCATCGCCCACATCACCGGCAGCTCGGCCAACGACACCTTCGATCTGCGCGACAGCGCGCTGGCGCGTCGGCTGTTTGGCGGCGCGGGGGCGGACACGCTGCTGGCCGGCTCCGGCAACGACACGATCGCGGGCGGCGAGGGGGCCGACCTGATCGATGCCGGTGCGGGCAACGACTACCTCGTGCAGGACCTGCGCGAGGAGTCCGACACGCTGCGCGGCGGGGCCGGCATCGACACGGTCGACTACGGCCAGGCGGCGCTCAAGGACACCCGGCTCACCGGCATCGCGGCCGACCTGTCGGCGGGCATCGTGCGCAAGCGGATCGGCGCGATCGCGGGTTCCCGTGCCGACACGATCGAGTCGATCGAGAACCTCGTCGGCTCGCAGGGCGACGACACCATCACGGCGGCGGGCTCGGCGCGCGACCACCAGCTGTCGGGCGGTCTGGGCGACGACGTCATCACCGGCGGGTCCGGCAAGGACACGCTGGTCGGCGGCGCGGGCAGCGACAGCCTGGACGGCGGGGCCGGTGACGACACGCTGCTGGAGACGGTGGACCGCGCCGCCAACGTGATCGACGGCGGCGAGGGCAACGACACGCTGGACTACAGCGGCGAGCGCTTCGCGCCCAAGGGCTACGAGCAGCTCGGCATGGACATCAACCTGCGCACCGGCGTGGTCGAGAAGTTCCGCGGCCTGCTGGTGGGCGTGGACACGGTGCGCCGCATCGAGAACGTCAAGGCCAGCGCGCAGGACGATGTCATCGAGGGCTCGGCCGACGGCGGCGTGCTGGCCGGCGGCTCGGGCGATGACCGCATCACCGCCGGTGCGGGCCACAGCCTGCTCTACGGCGAGGACGGCAACGACTCGCTGACCGGCGGCGCGGGCAACGATGTGTTCTACGGCGGGGCCGGCAACGACACCCTGGTCGGCGGGGCAGGGCGCAACCTGTTCGAGCAGGCCATCGACGAGGAGAACGACCGGATCTACGGCGGGCGCGACGTCAGCTCGACGCTGGACTACAGCGTCAGCGACACCAGCGAGCGCACGCTCAGGGTGCTGCTGGTCGAGGACTTCAACGGCGCGGTGACCTGGTCGGGCGACTTCAGCCGCCTGGGCGCCACCGATGCCCCGGCGAGCGGCGCGGGCCTGGTCATGACCACCCGGCGCCTGAACGCCGGGGCGAGCCGCTACGGCAAGGTCTTCACGCAGGACTTCGAGGACTGGGCCCGGCGCGGCTCCGGCGAGGACACCGGCTACACGATGGTCGGCTCCCTGCCCGAACTGACCCAGAACCGGGCCATGCTGGTCGACACCCTGCCCAAGGCATCGGACATGCCCGGCGCCGGCAAGGCCGAGTTCGCGTTGCGCACGGTGCAAGGTCATGCGCTGCTGGTCAACGGGGGCGTGGACCAGCCGATCTGGAGCAAGGCGGTCGACCTGTCGGCCGGCCACTACCGGCTGAGCTACCAGGTCAATGCCAATGACCGCACGCCGCAGCTGCAGCTCATGCTCGACGGCGTCGCGGTGGGCCTGCCGCTCAAGGGCCTGAGCGTCGACGGCTGGGAGAGCTACGGCGTCACGCTGGACATCGCCAGCACCGGCCGCCACACCTTCGCGCTGCGGGACCTGAGCGGCAACGCCGACGGCAACGACCTCGCGCTGGACAACGTGGTGCTCGAACGTGGCTTCGGCGCCGATGCGTTCGACACGCGGATCTGGTCGCAGGACTTCACCAACTGGCGTGCCAGCGCGGCCGAGACCACCGGCTACACCGTGGTCGACACGCTCGATGCGCTGGCACCGGGCAAGGTGCTGGTGGGCACGTCCCTGCCGGTGGCCCAGGGCTTCAAGAACGATGTCGGCGACGGCGCCATGCTGATCGTGGCGGGCACGGCCGACAAGGCCTTCTGGAGCCGCGAGCAGACGCTCGATGCCGGCCTGCACCGCATCACCTGCAGGATCAACAGCAACGACAAGCTCGCGCGGCTGGTGCTCAAGGTCGACGGCGTGGCCGTCGGCACGGCGCAGGGCGCGGGCTGCGCGGGCTGGGAGACGCTGGGCTTCGACTTCTCGCTGGCGCTGTCGGGCAGCCACCGCATCGAGCTGTGGGATGTCCGGGCGGCGACCGACACCGGCAACCGCTTTGCGATCGACGATCTGGTGCTGTCCAAGGTCTACACCCGGGGCCTGAACAGCGTGCAGGGCCTGGCCGACCAGGCCTTGCTGGTGCAGGCCGGCATCGGTGCCAGCGGGGGGTTCTGGCGGCAGGCGCAGGAACTGCGCAAGGGCGTGCGCTACGACTTCAGCTGCAAGGTCTGGGGGCAGGACACGGCGCCCGTGACGCTGCAGCTGATGGTCGATGGCTTGGCGGTCGGCGCGGCGCAGACCTTCCGGCGTCCGGGATCGGACGTCGGTCAGGACTTCAGCGTCGGCTTCGAGGCCGCGCGCAGCGGCCTGCAGCGCATCGAGCTGCGCAGCGTGGGACCCGGAACAGGCACAGGCACAGGAACCACGGCCACGGCCACCGCCACGACCTTTGCCGTCGACAAGGTCGCCCTCAAGGAGACGCAGGCCCAGACGAGCATCGAGGCCGACGTCATCGCCGGCACCGTGGTCAAGTACATCAACGGCGTGCGGGTGGGCATCGACACCGTGGTGGACGCGCCCAACGTGGTGGGCACCAACGGCAACGACGTGATCATCGGCGCGTCCTGGTCGCCCGAGCCCGATGCCAGCGGCAAGACCGCGCCGGACGCCTTCATCCGTGGCGGGGCCCTGAGCGGCGGTGGCGGGCAGGACCTGATCAAGGGCCATGTCGGCAACGACACGATCATCGGCGGGACGGGCAACGACATCCTGATCGGCGGCGGCGGGGCCGACACCTTCCTGCAGGGCGTGGCCACCGGTGACGACGACATCAGCGGCGCGGCCGACGGCTACGCCATCGTCGACTACGGCGGCGAGAGCGAGGCGACGTCCTGGATCGATGCCGACCTGAACCTGCAGCGCGTGCGCAAGCATTCGGTCCAGGGCACCGCCGACGCCAGCGGCGCGGGGGTCGGCACCAACGTGGTCCAGACCGACCGGCTGCACGACATCGACAACGTGTTTGGCACGGCCCGCGGCAACAACGTGCTGCGCGGCAACGCGCGGGCCAACGGCCTGAGCGCGGGCGACGGCGACAACACCCTCAGCGGCGGTGCGGGCAACGACCGCATCACCGTGGGCCGGGGCAGCAACACGATCCAGGGCGATGACGGCGACGACGTGGTGGCCGTCAAGATCGGGGCGGGCAACAACCTGATCGACGGCGGGCGCGGCATCAACACGGTGGACTACGGCGCGCTCACCTTCCCGTCCGGACGCGAGGGGCTGGGCCGCACCGGCATCGTCGCCGACCTGGCCACCGGCGAGGTCCTCAAGCACCCCGGCCAGCTGCGCGGCATCGACCGGCTGATCCGGATCCAGAACCTTGGCGGCAGCAGCCTGGACGACGTCGTGCAGGGCGATGCCTGGGCCAACGTGCTGTCGGGCGCGCAGGGCCACGACGTCCTGCACGGTCGTCTCGGCGACGACGTGCTGTCCGGCGGCCTGGGCGATGACAGCCTGTCCGGCGGCGAGGGCAACGACCTGCTGATGGGCGGCGAGGGCAGCAACACGCTGGCCGGCGGCGACGGCGACGACCGGCTCATCGTGCTGCTCGACGGCGGCCACAACCACCATTCCGGCGGGGCCGGCGTGGACACGCTGGACTACGGCCTGAACGAGCCGACCGGTGACCTGCTGCCCCTGCTGGACGACGGCTTCGAGTCACCGGCGGGCCCGGGCACCGACCTGCAGATGACCGCCACGCTCGGCTTCGCCGATCGCGGCAGGTTGGCGGTGCTCGACCGCCTGCCCGTGGAGATGGGCTTTCGCGGCAACCTGCAGCCGGCCCACGGCCAGCGCAGCCTGGTCGTGGCCGCCGGCGTCGACATCGGCCGCGCGTTCTGGAAGTCGTCCGTGCTGATCGAGGCCGGCGTGCGCTACCGCCTGAGCTTCCAGGTCAAGGCCAGCGATGCCACGGCGCGCCTGCAGCTGTTCATCGACCAGCGATCGGTGGGCGCGGAGATCCGGCCCACCGACGGCGACTGGCAAGCCGTGTCGATCGACTTCGAGGCGCCCGCCAGCGGCCTGAGCGTGCTCGGCCTGCGCGACCTGAACACCTCCGATGCCCATGCCGTCGCGCTCGACGCGCTGGTGCTGCGGCAGACCCAGGTCAGCGGCATCGATGCGGACCTGTCGACCGGCGTGGTCCGCAAGCTCGGCTGGGGCAGCGCCTCGGACGACCGGCTCGATTCGATCGAGCGCCTGATCGGCACGCACGGCAACGACGTCCTGCGCGGCTCGGACCGGCACCAGGGCGTGCTCGACGGCGGCGGCGGCCACGACACCCTGCTGGGCGGCAGCGGCGACGAGCAGCTGATCGCCACCGGCGGCGGCGACCACCGCATCGACGGCGGCGGCGGCGACGACCTGATCGCGCTGGATGCCAGCCTGGGCACCAACACCGTCGACGGCGGCACCGGCGTCAACACGGTCGACTACAGCGCCCAGGTCAAGGACGTGGCCGGCACGGCCGGCATCGCGGTGGACCTCGCGGGCGGCACGGTCAGCAAGCAGGCCGGCGGCGTGGTCGTCAGTCGCGACACGCTGCGCAACATCCACCACGTCGTCGGCACCTTGCGGGCCGACACGCTGACCGGGGATGCGGCCGCCAACGTCCTCACCGGCGGTGACGGCCACGACACGCTCACCGGCGCGGGGGGCGACGACCTGCTCAACGCCGGCCCGGGCGACGACACGCTGTCGGGCGACGCGGGCGATGACACGCTGGTGGGCGGCATGGGCCACGACACGCTGCGCGGCGGGGCCGGTGATGACCACTTCATCCAGGGCATCGGCTGGGAGAACGACCTCATCGACGGCGGCGCGGGCCGCAACCTGGTCGACTACAGCGCCAGCGACGGGAGCGGCGAGCTGATCGTCTTCCAGCAGGACTTCAGCAACCGCCAGACCGTCGACAGCGACTACACCCGCCTGCCCAGCGCCAGCGTGCCGGGCTCGGTGGCCATCGTGCAGGCGGTGCCTTCGGCCGGCCTGCTGGGCCGGCAGGGGGCGGGCGACGCCTTCCTGGTCGTGCACGGCTCGCCCGACCCGAGCCGGGCCTTCTGGCAGACCCGCGTCCAGCTGATCGCCGACCTGCCCTACACGCTGCGGCTGGACGTCTCGGCCTACAGCTCCGGCGCGACGCTGGGGCTGTTCATCGACGGCGTCGCGGTGGCCGGCGCGACCCTGACGCTGGCCAACGAGGGCTGGCAGCAGCGCACGCTCACGCTCGGCGTGAGCACCAGCGGGCTGCACACGCTGTCGCTGCGCGAGATCAGCGATCTGCACCCGCTGTCGCTGCGCGAGATCAGCGGGGCGGGCCGGCAACTGGCGCTGGACAACATCACCCTGCTGGAGGCCCGCAGCGAGGGCATCGTCGCCGACCTGCAGAAGGGCGTGGTCCGCAAGTTCGGCGACGGCCATGACCGGCTCGGCGTGGACACGCTGAGCGCCGTCACCCACCTCGTCGGCACGCGTGGCAACGACCGCATCACGGCGGCCGACGCCGGCAGCGACATCGACGCCGGGCGCGGTGACGACACGCTCATCGGCGCGGCCGGGCAGGACATCCTGATGGGCGGCCTGGGCCGCGACAGCGTCAGCGGCCTGCTGGGTGACGATCTGCTGATCCAGCACGTCGCGGCCGACAACGACGTGCTCGACGGCGGCGCCGGCCGCGACACGCTCGACTACAGCTACACCCAGCTGGCCGATGCGCAACTGCAGTTCAGCCAGGACTTCGAGTCCACCTGGGTGCTGGGCAGCCAGCAGACCGCCCTGCCCATCACCACCACGTTCAAGCCGGACGAGCGCAACGCGAGCCTCACCACGGGCAGCGTGGCTGCGGGCGGGCGCACCTTCAGCGGCCTGCGCGGCGCGACCGATCACTACCTGATGGTCAACGCGCAGGACGCCCGACTGGCGGTCTGGCGCTCGACCACCACGTTGCTGTCCGGGCGCTACACGCTGAGCCTGGACGTGGCCGGCGCCGATGCCCACTGGCAGCTGCAGCTGCAGATCGACGGCGTGGCGGTCGGCCCGATCCTGTCGGCCCGCACCGATGCCGGCGCGCCCACCGACCCGGCCAACCCGAGCGCCGTCTGGCAGACCCTGCAGGTGAGCTTCGACCTGCCGCGCACGGGCCTGACCGAGCTGGCCCTGGTCAGCCGCAGCGACGGCGTGCGCGGCCACCTGTTCGCGCTCGACCAGATCGCGCTGATGCAGATGGGTCAGACCCTGGGCGTCAACGTCGACCTCGCGCAGGGGCGCGGGGCCAAGTACGGGCCGGGCGACGAGCTGATCGGCACCGACACGATCCGCCAGATCGAGACCGTGGTGGGCACCTCGCGCAAGGACCTGCTGAGCGCCGACGGACTGGGCGAGGACGTCACCCTCCACGGCCTGGCCGATGACGACCGCCTGATCGGCGGCCTGGGCAACGACAGCCTCCACGGCGGCCTGGGCAGCGACACGCTGATGGGCGGTGCGGGGCACGACGTCTTCTTCCAGGACATCCACTGGGATCACGACGTCATCGACGGCGGCGCCGGCCGCAACGCGGTCGACTACGGCTCGGCCGGGCACCTGGGGGACTCCGGGCGCCGCCTGCTGGCCGAAGGCTTCGAGGCCATCGCCGTCTCGGCCGACGACACCCGCTACGCCGTGCGGTCGATCTTCCGGGGCACGCCCGGCGTCGTCGCCACCGGCGACACCTTGCCCACCGGCACGGGCTTTGCCGGCCTGCACGGACCGGGCGGCCCGGGCGACCGGTTCCTGCTGGTCAGCGCCTCGGGCGACGCCAGCCAGGCGGTGTGGATGCTCGACGCGGTGCTGGTCCAGGGGCGCGCCTACGAGCTTGCCTTCGACATCGCCACCGCCAGCCGGCTGGCCGGTCTGGGCCTGTACGTCGACGGCCAGGCGATGGGTGAGGCATCGGCCTTCGATGCCGGCGCCTGGAGCCGGGCGAGCCTGCCCTTCATCGCCTCTCGCTCGGGCCACCACGCCATCGAGCTGCGCGGCACGGCAGCGGTGGACCTTGGGGTGAACTTCGCGCTCGACAACCTGCAGCTCGGCGAGGCCGACAGCCAGGGCGTGAAGATCGACCTTGGCTACGGCGGGGCCTGGAAGTTCTTGTCCTCGGGCACGTCCTCCACGCAGGGCCATGACGTCCTGAGCAACATCCAGGACGCCACCGGCTCGGTGGGCAACGACTGGATCCTTGGCAGCGCCGAGGCCAACCTGCTCAAGGGCGGCGCCGGCCGGGACACGCTCAACGGCGGTGCCGGCGACGACACCGTCCACGGCGGCCTGGGCGACGACACGCTGCGCGGCGGGCTGGGCCACGACGTCTTCGCCTGGTCCGGCGCCGAGACCGGCAGCGACGCGGTGCTCGACTTCGAGCCCTGGAACGGCACCCAGGGCGACCGGCTCGATCTGGCCGGCCTGCTCAAGGCCCACACGCCGGGCAGCTCGGCCAACCTGGGCAACTGGATCAGCGTCAACCGCGACGGCGGCCACACCACGCTGACCGTCCGCCACGAGCCGTCCAAGCCCGGCTCGGCCTTCCAGACCATCGTGCTGACGGGGGTGATGCTCGACACCACCGACCCGGTCTCACTGGCCGATCGGGGGGTGCTGCAGGTCTGAGCGCGGCTCGGGCGCCGGCCCGCTGGTCAGCCGATCAGCGGGTCAGGCCTTCACCTCGACCACCTGCTCGAACCCACCAAAGATCATCCGCCGGCCGTCGAACGGCATCGGCGGGTTGGCGGGGTTGGACGGGTCCATGCGCGGGTCCTCCGTCATCGTCTTCATCGCCGCGTCGCGGGTGGCCTTGTCCGGCCATTCGACCCACGCGAAGGCCACCGTCTCGTCGGCGGTGGCCTGCACCGCGCGCCGGAAGTCGGTGAGCTTGCCCTCGGGGATGTCATCGCCGAGCGATTCGACCACCCGCAGGGCGCCCAGCTCGATGAACAGCGCGTCGAAGTGCTGCGCGTGCGCGATGAACTTGTCCCGGTCGGCGCGGGCCACCGGGATCACGAAACCATCGATGTAGGACATGTCCTTGCTCCTTCGTCGCTCAGGCCAGCAATGCATCGAGCTGGTCGAACGCCTCGTCGTTCCAGCTGATGCTCTCGGCGGCCAGGTCCTGCTCGAGCGCTTCCTGGGTCGGATACAGGTCCTGCACGACCAGCAGCGTCTGGCCGTCGTGGTCCTCGAACAGCACCGTCGTGACCTGCCCGTTGCCGACGGCCTCCTCGTTGGTCCACACCAGCCGCGCGGGCGGGCTCACCTCCAGATAGCGCCCATGGAACGCCATCGGCTCGGGTGCGGCCGGATGACGGAACACCAGCCGATAGCCGCCACCCGCGCGCACGTCCAGCTCGCAGGCATCGAGCGTCATCCCCATCGAGGCGGGCACCCACCACTGGCGGAACAGCTCGCCCGTCGTCCAGGCCTCGAACACGCGGGCCGGCGGGGCGTGGATGAGGCGGTTGACGACGAGCAGGCGCTCGGACGCCCGGGTGAGCGTCATGCGGGACGGGGGGCGGGTAGCGGGGCGGGTAGCGGGGCGGGACTGGGTCTGGCCGTGTGGCCGGCTGTCGGGTGCGTCCATCTGGGCCTCCTGGCGGGATTGGACGCCGATCATGGCGCGGCGGGCCGGGCGGCGACAAGCGCCTTGAGGCGCGGCCCGCGACAAGATATGTCGATCGTCATATGATGGCCATCATGTCGAACGCACCCACCCGCAAGGAACTGAGCCACGACCGCATCGTCGACGTGGCGGCGCGCGCGATCCGCCGAGCCGGCTATCGGGGCGTGGGCGTCGCCGACATCATGAAGGAGGCGGGCCTGACCCACGGCGGCTTCTACGCCCACTTCGCGTCCCGCGATGCCCTGCTGGTCGAGGCGATGCAGCGCGCCGGTCGCGACAACCAGCTCGCGCTGTCGCAGGCGATGGAGCGTCGCATCGCCAAGGGCAGCACCCGCTTCGCCGCGCTGGTTGGCGTCTACCTGCACGACAACAGTCTCGATCGGACCGAGCAGGGCTGCGTCGTCGCCGCCCTGGCCTCGGAGATGACGCGCCAGGGCGAGGCCGTGCGCGAGGAGGCGCGACGCCGGGTCGACGACCTGGTCGCGCTCGTGGCCGCCTGTCTGCCGCAGGGCGCAGCACCCGGTGAGGCGACCGTCGTCACCGCCACCCTGATCGGCGCGCTGCAGCTCGCGCGCACGCTCGACGGCAAGGCAGGCCGGGCCTTGCTGGCGCAGACGCGCGAGGCGCTGATCCAGCGTCACGACGCGCCGTCCTGACCACGTCTTCTTGATCACCCCTTTCTGATCGAGGCCCCCGGGGCCTCGACCTGCCCGCCTCACGGCGGTTCGCCCGCGCGTATGACGGGCATCATATGAAGGACATTGCCATGAAGATCTCCGATTCGACCGTGCTGATCACCGGTGCCAACCGAGGCATCGGACGGGCCTTCGCCCAGGCCTTCCTCGCCCGTGGTGCGCGCAAGGTGTACGCCGCAGCGCGGGATCCGTCGCGCATCACGCTGCCGGGCATCACGCCGGTGCGTCTGGACGTGACCTCGCCCGCCGAGGTCGAGGCCGCTGCCCGGCTGGCCGGCGACGCGACCATCGTCGTCAACAACGCCGGCATCGCGACCTTCGGCAGCTTCCTGGCCGACGACGCGGAGGCCCTGCTGCGCCGGCATCTGGAGACCAACGTGCTGGGCGTGCTCCGCGTCAGCCGCGCCTTCGCGCCCGTGCTGGCCCGCAACGGTGGCGGCGCCTTGCTCAACGTGGCCTCGGTGGCCAGCTGGATCACCAACCCGCTGCTGGCCAACTACGCCGTCTCGAAGTCGGCGGTCTGGAGCCTCAGCAACGGCCTGCGCAACGACCTGCGGGCGCAGAACACGCAGGTGCTGACGCTGCACATGGGCTTCGTCGACACCGACCTGACACGCGGCGTCGACATGCCCAAGGCCACGCCCGAGGCGATCGTCGCGCAGGCGCTCGACGGCCTCGAAGCCGGTGCGCTGGAGGTGCTGGCCGACGACCTGACACGCCAGGTCCGGGCGGGGCTGTCGGCCGATCCGGCTATCGATCTGGTCGTGCGCTGACATGAGCCGGTCCGCCGCCTCCGCCACCCCATCGGCTGACGCATCGTTGGCCGCATCAGCCGCCGTGGTATCGCCCTGGCCGACGTTCTGGATCGCCTGCAGCGCGGTCTTCCTCGTCTCGCTGGACGCGACGATGCTGTTCGCGGCCTTCGATGCGCTGCGCCTGAGCTTCGCCGACCACTCGACCGCGACGCTGTCGTGGGTGCTCAACGCCTACACCGTCGTCTATGCCGCGATGCTGATCCCGGCCGGCGGCCTGGCCGACGCCCATGGGCGCAAGCGCGTCTTCATGCTCGGCCTGGGCGTGTTCATCGCCGCATCGGTGGCCTGCGGCTCGGCGCCGACGGTCGAGTGGCTGATCGCGGCCCGTGTGGTGCAGGCCGTGGGTGCCGCGCTGCTGACGCCGGCCTCGATGTCGATCGTGCTGGCGGCCTTCCCGACCGAGCGCCGGGCGGCCGTCATCAGCCTGTGGGGTGCCGTGGGCGGACTCGCCGCGGCCGTCGGCCCCAGCCTGGGCAGCTGGGTGACCGCGCACGCCGGCTGGCCCTGGGCCTTCTACATCAACGTCCCGGTGGGCCTGTGGGCCCTGTGGCGCAGCGCGTCGCGGGTGGACGAAGCCGTCAAGCCGGTGCAGCGCCGGCGCGTCGATGTCGTCGGGCTGCTGCTGCTGATGGCGGCGGTGGGGGCGGTGGCGCTGGCCATCGTCGAGAGCGGCTCGCCGGCCTGGCAGCCGCGCGAGACCGCCGCCGTGGCCGGCGGTGGCGTGCTGGCCGGGCTCGCGTTCGTCCTGTGGGCGCGGGTCCACCCGGCGCCGCTGCTGGACCTGTCGCTGTTCGGCCATGCCACCTACCGCTGGGTCAACGCCGGGACGCTGACCTTCGGCACGGCCTTCTCGATGATGTTCCTGGGTTTCTTCTTCTTCATGACCGGCATCTGGCACTACACCCTGCCCCAGGCCGGTCTGGCCGTGACACCCGGCCCGCTGCTGGTGATCCCGACGGCCATCGTCACCGGCCGGCTCGCCGGACGGCTCGGCCATCGCCCCTTCCTGGTCGGCGGCTCGCTGCTGTACGCGTGCAGCGGCCTGTGGCTGTTGCTGGTGCCGGGCACGCAACCCGACTACCTGCGCGACTGGCTGCCCGGGCTGCTGATGAGCGGCGTGAGCGTCGGACTGGTCCTGCCCTCGCTGGCCGGCGCGGCGGTCAACCGACTGCCGGCCGAGCACTACGCGGTCGGCGCGGCCTTCAACCAGGCCACCCGGCAGATCGGCGGCGTGCTGGGCGTGGCGATCACGGTGAGCCTGCTCGGCCACGCCGGTCTGGTCCGGGCCGACTTCAACGCGCTGTACGGCCTGCACATCGCACTGGCCGTCCTCACCGCGTTGCTGTGCTGGCCGGTGAACACGCGACCGCGCTGAGCACCGCCCCCGGCCGCGCGCCATGCCACACGAACCGACCCCCCAACCCCTCACAAGGCACCCAGGAAACCATCATGGATGACCCCGACGTTCTCGCCCGCTGGACCGCCGATGAGCAGGCCGTCCGCGCCCGGCTCCGGCCTTCGGACGCCCCGCCCCCGACACGCCGGCTGGCCGAGCTGTCGGGCATGGAAATCTTCGAGGCCATGTTCTCGGGCGACCTGCCCCCGCCCCCGATGGGCGAGACGCTGGACTTCGTGCCGATCCACATGGCACCGGGCCTGGCCGTCTTCCAGGGTCGACCGCAGCGGCGGCACTTCAACCCGATGGGCACGGTCCACGGCGGCTGGTTCGCCACCCTGCTGGACTCGGCGGTGGCCTGCGCCGTCCACACGACCCTGCCGGCCGGTCGCGCCTACACCACGCTGGAAATCAAGATCAACCTCGTGCGCGCGCTGACCGATGCCGTGCCGCTGGTGCGTGCAGAGGGCAAGGTCATCCACGTCGGCCGCCAGACCGGCACGGCCGAAGGCCGCATCGTCGGTCCGGACGGCAAGCTCTATGCACACGCCACGACCACCTGCCTGATCTTCGACCTGCCGTCTGGCCAACGCCCAGGCGCTGGTGCCTGAAGGCCGCACGATGAGCGGCCCCAGGCGATGCATGAATCAGGATCCGGGTGGTCCCGCCGACAGGAATCGAACCTGTATTTGCCGCTTAGGAGGCGGCCGTTCTATCCATTGAACTACGGCGAGTGCGCGTCAGGGCGACGGGCTGGACGAGGCGCCCGTGGCGGGCGCCGGGGCGGATTCTAGAGGGGCGAATCGGGCCTCCCGCGGCCAGCGTGTGTCGACCCGCTCTGGCTCACCTCATGAGCTTCGCGGCGGACAGCATCGGCGCCTGGCCTGTATGGATGC
>JACCDS012187471.1_pt1 | contig 14384 bp, 18 predicted proteins | sample 7446441 | NCBI WGS metagenome assembly JACCDS01 (sample SAMN15323445, study PRJNA562643) | freshwater metagenome | isolation source: river surface water | place: USA:Blue River Watershed | collected 2017-08-17 | reverse complement strand
TCTGCAGACAAGGCTTTGTCTTGGTGGGGGCCGTGCACCACAGTGCCCGAGATCTTTTTGCACTTGCACGAACCGCAGGCGCCGTCCTTGCAACCATAGGGCAGGCCGATGCCTTGGCGGATGCCTGCTGTGAGCAGGGTTTCGTTGACATCGGCGGTGAAGCTGCGGCCGCTGGGCTGCACGGAAATTTGGAAGCTCATCTTTTCGGTATCCTTGAGGGATCGTCTTTGACCCGGAACCTCTGATTTTGCCTTCAAACCAAACTCCCTTGGGCGCACTGCCCGCCCGGTTTCGCCGTCAGCGTGTCCTGATCGTGGGTTGTGGCGACGTCGGCTTGCGCACCGCAGGCCAGTTGGGTGCGCCGCAAAGCCAGCGTGTGCGCTTGATGGCGCTGACTTCGTCGCCCGAACGTGTGCGTTTGCTGCGCGCTTGTGGCATCACCCCTTTGCAGGGTGATCTGGACGATGCCGCGAGCCTTCGCCGCTTGGCGGGCATTGCGCACCGGGTGATTCATCTGGCCCCGCCGCCCAGTGAGCGCCGTGGCGACTGGGAGCACGACCCCCGCACCCAGGCCTTGGGCCGTGTGCTGCGTTTACGCACGCTCCCACAGGTGTTGGTTTATGGCTCGACCACCGGCGTATACGGCGACTGTGCAGGCGAACGCGTCAGCGAATCGCGTGCCGTCAAGCCGCACACGCCCCGAGCCCAGCGCCGTGTGGACGCCGAGATGGCCATGCGGTTTCTGGGCCGCAGCGGTGTGCGGGTGAGCGTCTTGCGCATTCCAGGCATTTATGCGGCCGACCGCGAAGGCGGCACGCCGCGTGAGCGTTTGCTCAAAGGCACACCGGTGCTGGTGCCCAAAGAAGACGTGTACACCAACCATATCCACGCGACCGACCTGGCCCGCGCTTGCGCGGCCGCCTTGTGGCGCGGCAAGCCGCAGCGTGTGGTCAATGTGAACGACGACACCGACTTGAAGATGGGCGACTACTTCGATCTGGCGGCCGGTTTGTATGGTTTGCCCAAGCCGCCGCGCATTTCGCGTCATGACGCCAACACCGCCTTGCCGCTGATGTTGCTGAGCTTCATGAACGAATCGCGCAGGTTGGACAACACCCGCATGAAGCAGGAGCTGAGACTCAAGTTGCGTTACCCGCATGTGCGTGATGGCTTGAGTCCGCAAACGGCCTTGTTCGGCAGTTGATATGGACTCGCTGCGCATTGACAAATGGCTGTGGGCGGCGCGGTTCTTCAAGACCCGCAGCATCGCCAGCGACGAGATCGGCAAGAACCGTGTGCAGATCAATGGCCAGGACGCCAAGGCCTCGCGCGAAGTCAAACCGGGTGACACCGTGCGCATGCGCCAAGGCCAGGTGGAGCGCACCGTCTTGGTCAAAGACATCAGCGCCGTGCGCGGCCCGGCGCCAGTAGCCCAATTGCTTTACGAGGAAACCGCCGAAAGCCTGGCGCAGCGGCAAAAACTGGCCGAAATGAACCGTTTGTCGCGCGAGCCTGCGCTGAGCATCGAGCAGGGACGCCCCACCAAGCGAGATCGCCGTCAGATCGAGAAAACCTGGGACGACCGCTGGAGCGCAGGCATCGATTGAAGCCCGGGTGACTTGAAATGGTCTGCGCTTCAGAACTCGTCTTTCACCATGGTCAAGCCGAGTGCATCCCAGTCGAGCATGCCGCCGCGGTAGTAATAAATTTTGTCGGCCGGAAAGCCCTCTCGTGTCATGGCACGAATGGCCATGGGGCTTTGTGGACAGACGGGCCCATTGCAGAAAGCAAAAATTTTCTTGGCCTCGGTGCAGTTCCATTGGCTGCCCGTTTTTTTGCAACCCAATTCGCTCAGACGCGAGGCCACCTCTGTGTAGGGGATGCCCACGGAGCCCGGGATGGTGCCTTTGACGCGGTCGTTGGTGTCCCGCATGTCCACGACCAAGGCGTTGCGGTCACTCAGTGCTTCCAAAATTTCGATCTCACCGACGGGGTGAACGCCGGCGACGGGGACCAAGGGCTGCAAGGTGCCGCCGTTTTTGGCAGCCACGGTCATGACACGGGTGATTTCAACCGGGCCTTTGGTGGTTTTCACGACAACGGATTTCTGGTTGTCAAAAATGTTCAAGGCTGTCCCTACGGGAATGATGGCGGCTTGGCCAAAGGCAGCGCCTGCAAAACCAATTCCTAAGAGCCAAGCTGAAATGCTTTTCATGGTCATTGTTCAAAAAGTTGAGAATCAAGGGATCCTGACTTTGTAGGCCTTGTTTTGACTTGATTTGCATCAATGGTTGGGTCAGGGTTATCCCTGTGCCGCAGGGGAGCCTTGATTGCGCTCAAATAGTTGTGCGACAAAATCTGCCAATGTGTTTTGGGTGACAATCACACTTCAATTCTGAAATAAGACGGGAAGTTCTATGGTCAAAATGACCCATAAATCTGCTGGGGACCAGTCCATTGCCGTTTCGGATGAGCAAATCGAAAAAGCTGCAGAGGTTTTTCGCGTCATGTCGGCACCCATGCGCTTGAGGATCATCAGCTGCTTGTGCAGTGGCGAGAAAAATGTCGGTGAATTGCTCACGGAGATTGATACGACACAGCCCAATATGTCGCAGCACTTGAACACGCTTTATTTGGCAGGGGTATTGGACAAACGCCGAGAAGGCGTTCAGATTTACTACAGGATCGTCAACAACAACATCGTCAACATTTGCCGTGCAGTGTGTCAACAAACCGATCTTGAAAGTTGAGCGTCAGTTTCGAGTCGGGTTTTCACTGTCGTACCCATGTGCTGTGAGCAGCTAATATCAGTCCATCAGGAGACACGAATGAAGCGTTGGTTATTATTGATTTCAGGTTTGTTGGCCTGCACCTTGAGCATGGCGCAAATCAAGGTGGTTTACCACTTGAGTGAAGGCATTCCCCAAGCCTCACGCGCGATTGGCAACATTCGCAATCACCTCAATGCAGACCCGACAGCCAAGATTGTGGTGGTGACCCACGGCTTGGGGATTGATTTTCTTCTGGATGGTGCAACCAATCAGATGGACCAACCCTTTGCAGGCAGCGTGAGCGATCTGGTGGGCAAAGGGGTGGAGTTCCGTGTGTGCAACAACACATTGGTCTCGCGCAAAATCTCTGCAGACAAGGTCCAGATGGAAGCCAAGGTGGTTCCTTCGGGTGTTGCTGAAGTGGCCAAACTGCAAGCCAAAGAAGGCTTTGTTTATCTGCGCCCGTGATGGTTCATGAGGACCGTCATCAATCCGTTTTTTGAGGAGTTTTCATGAAAATTCAACACGCTTTGAGCGCCACTGCGTTGCTGGCACTGTCTGGCTTGGCGCAAGCCCAGATTGATCCGCTTCACGTGCGCAGCATGGCGGCCTCTTGTTCGGCTTGTCATGGCACCGATGGGCGCGCCCAGCCGGGCATGGAGTCGTTGGCCGGTGCCAACAAGGACGACATGGTCAAGAAAATGCTGGATTTCAAGACGGGTCGCAAGCCTGCCACCATCATGCACCAGCTGTCCAAGGGCTATTCCGACGAGCAGATCGTCGCCATCGCTGGCTACTTTGCCGCCCAAAAGAAATAAGGAAAACAGCCATGCAACGTCGTCATTTTTTGCAGACAGGTTCCGCACTGGGAGCCATGGGTTTGGTTTCGGGTTGTGCCACAGTGGGTGGCGGCAGCGGCCCCAAAGTGGTGGTCATTGGCGGTGGCTATGCCGGCGCTACGGCGGCCAAGTACCTGCGCCTGTGGTCCGAGCACAAAATCCAGGTCACCCTGGTCGAGCCCAACGATGCGTTCATTTCCTGCCCCATCTCCAACTTGGTGATTGGCGGCAGCAAGACCATCGCCGAGATCACCACCCCCTATGACAACCTGACTAAGCGCCACGGTGTGAACATCATCAAGGACCGCGTCAACACCATTGACGCGCAAAAGCGCATCGTCAAGCTGGCCGGTGGCACCGAGCTGGCTTATGACCGCTTGATTGTCTCGCCCGGCGTGGACTTCATGTGGGAAACCTTGCCCGGCATGGCCAAGGCAGGTGCCAAAGACAAAGTCATGCACGCTTGGAAAGCGGGCGAGCAGACCGTCACGCTGCGCAAGCAACTCGAAGCCATGCCTGATGGCGGTGTATTCGCCATGTCGATCCCTTTGGCGCCTTACCGCTGCCCGCCCGGCCCCTACGAGCGCGCTTGCCAGGTGGCTGAATATTTCACCAAGGCCAAGCCCAAGAGCAAGGTGCTGATTTTGGATGCCAACGACGACGTGACATCGAAAGGTCCCTTGTTCAAGAAGGCTTGGACCGAGCGTTACAAAGGCATTGTCGAATACCGTGGCAAACACCGAGTGACCGATGTGGACGCCGCCACCAACACCTTGAAGTTCGAGTTCAACGACGACATCAAGGCCAGCGTGCTCAACGTCATTCCTGAAATGCGTGCGGGTGACATCGCCGTCAACGCAGGTCTGGCCACGGCCAACAAGCGCTGGTGCGAGGTCGACTTCCTGACTTTCGAGTCAAAGGCTGCCAAAAACGTCCATGTGCTTGGCGATTCGATCCAGATTGCCCCGGGTATGCCCAAGTCTGGCCACATGGCCAACCAACACGGCAAAACCTGCGCTGCAGCGGTGATCGCTTTGTTGATGGGCAAAGAGGTCAATCCCATGCCGATTTACAACAACACTTGCTACAGCTTTGTCAGCTCGGAAGACGTGGTCCATGTGTCCAGCGTGCACCGCTACGACGCGGAAAAGAAAACCATGCTGACGGTGCCAGGCTCCGGTGGTGTGTCCAGCGCAGCCAACGAATTGGAGGGCCGCTATGCCCACGCTTGGTCGCGTAACATTTGGGCCGATACGCTGGCGTGAGGTTCAATCGAAAAACGCCGCAGTCGCCAGACTCGCGGCGTTTTTTTACGGCCATTTTTTGCAAGTCGAGGTACATCATGAAAAAAACAGTCACATCCCTCCGCCTGTTGCAAGCAGCTTTGCTGCTGGGTTTTGCGGCGCTGGGCAATTCAGCCATGGCCCAGGCGGATGAAGCGCGCGCCAAAAAAATCGTGGGTGGAGTTTGCTTTGTTTGCCACGGCGCAGAGGGTGAATCGTCCAGTGAAGTGTTCCCGCGTCTGGCCGGTCAGCACTGGGAATACACCACCAAGCAGCTCGAGAACTTCAAGAGTGGCAAGCGCAAGAGCACAGCCATGGCTGACATGGTGGCCAAGTTGACCCCCGATGAGATGGTGGCTTTGGGAAAATTTTTTGAGAAACAAGCCGTTGCGGTGGAGCCTGCCAAAGACCAGGGTCTGGCGGCCGTTGGCAAATACATTTATCACCAGGGCAACAAGTACAGCGGTCTGGCCGCTTGCGCCAGTTGTCATGGGGCGGAAGCCAAAGGGACAACGGCTTTACCTCGCCTTGCTGGTCAGTATGCAGACTACATCGCCACGCAGTTGCAACAGTTCAACAAGCGCGAACGCACCAATGACAACGCCGTGATGCACGCCATCGTCAGCAAGATGACGCCGCTGGAAATGGTGGCTGTGGCGGAGTACCTGAGCGGCAAATGACGGTGCTCAGTCTCAGGGCGCGGTAAATCCTGAAAGGGGCATTGGCTGCGATGGCTTGATGCTGGCCGATGTGCCGCCATCCAGCCAACGGTCGGTCAGGCCCGCTCCTGCCCACATTCCCACCAGGCTCACCCATGCGGTCAGGGCAAAAATGGCACCACCAGTGACGCCTGCTCCGACAGCGCAGCCGCCAGCCAGCATGGAGCCGAATCCCATAAAAATTGCGCCGCCGATGTAGCGGCGCATGCTGTAGCCATCGGTGAAGCCTTCCAGCTTCCAGTCTTTGCCGATCAGCGCACCGATCAAAGAGCCCAGGAAAACGCCTGGCATCAGACCGAATTCAAAGCCGATCGCTGGCCAAGGCCATTGCACCACCCGCATCAACCATTCGGCAGATGGGCCACTGAAGGTCAAGCCCTGAATTTGCACCGGATCAAATGACTCGCGCGCCACCCACTGGCTAAACCCCCAAGCAGAGGCGACCATCAGTCCCGTGCCGATACCCCCCACCCACATCCATAAACTGCGCTGAGGTGAGCGCCATGAAAAATACAGGGCAGCGATGAGCCACACGCCGCCCATGGCCAAGCCCGCTCCGTGTCCCAGACCTGTGATGGCCAGCAGGTCGCGCGCTGCACCGCCAGGGATGGTCCACCAACTGCTGATCGCCAGGCGCAAAGGCGACAAAACGCCTGAGAGTGCTGATTGGGCCGTGACCGCAAATATCAGGCCCGACAGCAAGGCTCGCAAATTGCCATTGGCCGACAGCACCAGCAGTCGGCTGGCGCAGCCGCGGGTCATGACCATGCCAATGCCGAAGGTCAAGCCACCGATGAGTGCACCGGACAGGCTGCCGGTGGCAGAGATTTGACGTGCGTTGTTGGTGTCCAGCCAGCCCATCAAGACCATGAGCTGTACGGTGATCACGGCAGAGGCAAAGGCCAGCAACCAAACTGAAAGCTTGTCGCCAAAACGGCGGTGCCAGAATTCGATCACTGCCGCTCGCAAGCAAAAGCGCGAGCGCTGGGCAAAAAATCCAAACAGGCCGCCGATCAGCGCGCCACCCGTGGCGAGCACCGTGGGGTTTCCGTAGGCTTCCAGCCATTGAGCCATGGGCATGGCAATCTCCATTTACATCATTGTTGAATGATGTATATCCTAAGCCCGAAGTCGTTCTAGGCGTTGATGGAGGTCAAGAAGCGAATTCAGACCACCCAGCCCATGCCTTTGCTCAGACGCCAGGCCATGCCTGCGCCGATCCAGATGCCGATCAGTGTGAGCCAAGCGGTCAGTGCAAAAATCGCACCACCGGTCATGCCGGCACCGACCGTGCAGCCACCAGCGAGGACCGCACCAAAGCCCATCAATATCGCCCCGGACAAGTAATGCCCCAGCTTGTTCTCGGTTTTGAAGCCTTCAAATTTGAAGTCACGACCGAGCAACGCCCCGATCAAGGAGCCCACAAAGGCACCAGGCAGCACGCCGGTGTCAAAACCCCAACTGGCCGCGTTGGCCGTGGACAGGACCCGCATCAACCACTCGGCGGAGGGGCCGCTGAAGCTCAGGCTTTGTACCGCCACCGGTTCAAACGATGCGCCTGCAACGGCCTGTGTGAGCCCCCAGCCCATCGCGATGGTCAGGCCAGTCACTGTCGCGCCCAAGCCCAAGGCCCAGCGACCCGCGTGGTGGCGCATGAAGAACGCCAGGCCAACGACAAAAACCAAGGTCGAAAGAATCAAACCACCCACCGAACCCATCCCGCTGAGGACCAACAAATCGCGCGATGCCCCGCCGTCCACGGGCCACAACTGGCTCAATGTGCTGCGCAAGGGCGCCAACCAACCGCCAATCGTGGCTTGTACCGTGACGGCAAACACCAAACCAGACAGCAGGGCGCGCAAATTGCCATTGGCCGACAGCACCAACAAACGACTGGCGCAGCCGCGCGTCAAAATCATGCCGGCACCAAAGCACAAGCCTCCCAACACAGCCCCGGATATGCTGCCCGGCTGCGCGATGAAACGGCTGACCGAAGGTTGAAGCCAGCCTAAGGCCACCAGGATTTGTACACCCATTAAGCAGGCACCAAAAGCCAGGAGCCAGACGCTCAGGCGCTCGCCAGCCTGGCCTTCACAGCATTCCAGGACTGCGGCACGGGCGCAAAAACGTGTACGTTGGGCCGCAAAACCAAACACCAAGCCGATGATCGCGCCGCCTGCGGCCAGCACATTGGCGTCTCCCCAGGTTTCCAGCAGGCTTGCAAGATTCACATTGATCTCCAATAATTTGATAATTGCTTATATTTCGTCTTGCCTAAACTGATTGACAATACATTGTGTATTTTCCTGGTTTTTTGATCGGTATTCATGAAAGAGCCCATTTTGTACTTCGCCTCGCACCGTCGCCAGTTTTTGGGGCTGGTGACTTTGGCGTGGGCCCAAGTGGGGGGCGCCCAATCGGTCATGCCAGCACTTTTGCCATCTCCCCCCTCCCTGCAGATTGAATTGGCCAAGGCTTTGCAGCAAAAGCAAGCCCTGATCGTCATGGTGAGCTTGGAGGGCTGTGCCTTTTGCCGTATTGCCCGCAGCAGCCATTTGGTGCCCATGCAAAAAGCAGGAACGCCCATCGTGCAGCTGGACATGCGCAGTGTTCAGGGTGTTCTGGATTTCCAAGGACGTGCGACCACGCACGATCAATTGATCAAGCAGTGGCGCATCTCTGTTGCCCCGACTTTGCTGTTTTTCGGTCCAGGTGGTAAAGAAGTTGCAGAGAGAATGGAGGGCGGTTACCTGCCCGATTTTTATGGACCCTATCTGGAAGAGCGATTGCTCAAGGCTCGGCAGGCGCTTTGAGTGAGTTCTTTGTGTGCTGTCAAAAGCTACTCGCCTACTTAACAATTAGCCATGATTCCAATTCGCATTGATTCCGCTTGGCAAGGCACCTCGGATTGCCGCAGTTGCGGCATCCGAGACATGGTGTTGTTTGCCGATCTCAATGAGCAAGACTTCAGCGACATGCACACGCCCATTGATGACCTGAGCTTTCAGTCAGACGCCATCTTGTACTCTGAAGGTCAATCAGCGCAAGGTGTGTTCACGCTGAGAAAGGGCACCGTCAAGTTGGTGCGTGCCACCGTGGATGGTCGTGAGCGGATTGTTCGGGTTTTGCGCCCTGGCGATGTGATTGGGCTGGAGGCCTTGGTGACCGGCCGCTATGACAGCGAAGCCGTTGCCATGGTGGATGTCAGTGTTTGTCGAATTCCTTTGTCGGTCATCAACCATCTGTCTGCGAACTCTCCCCGCTTGCATTTGCGCTTGATGCAAAAGTGGCAGCAAGCCTTGAAAGATGCCGACGATTGGTTGGCAGAACTGAATTTCGGTACTGCACGTCAGCGTGTGGCGAGCCTGGCCTTGAAAATGCGAGAGCCTGAAGAGCCCCGTTTCACCGCTTTTTTTGCGCGCGACGACATGGGGGCGATGCTCGATCTCAAGCTTGAAACTGTGAGTCGTGAAATTTCTGGCTTGGTGCGTGATGGTGCTCTGAAAGCCTGCGACAAGCAGGGACGCCGGTATGAAATACTGGACGAAAAAATGCTGATGCTCTGAACGGCACTGGCTGGGGTTTCGGCGCTTTCTCGCCGTCAAGCCCAGCAGCCCTGACATGCCTTTGTGGGCCGTGCCCTCGTCAATCTGGGCTTCATAGGTCTGCAAATCGATGATGTCGTAATCGACAAAAGCCTCGCGCACCATGGTCTCGTCATACATGTGGTCCAGCTTGCCTGGCCCGCCCATATTGAACTTCAGTTGAGCTGCTGTGTAGCCCTGAATGATCAGGGTGCCGCCGGACTTGACGCTATTGTCCATCTTGGCAAACAGTGCAGTGCGATCTTGGGGGGGTGACAAATTGAAAGAAGATGCCAACTGGAATTCAAGATGAACAATATACGTTTGCTGCGCAGCCACTTCATGGCGTGTACATTGAGTGGCGACAGGTGGTGGCCAAATCGGCGCAAATTTCTCAAAACAAACCCGTGTTGGTCGACTGAAATTCTGGCTCCTTGTCGGCCCAGGCTGATTTAGCATTGCGCGTCGCAGGATGGGAAAATGTTCGCCTCTTGCAAGGAGGCTATGCCGAATGGAAAGCCTAAGGTGGCATGGAAGCCCACCTGAAAGCCACATTAACCCCCCCCAACATTGAAGGAATCCCCCATGAAAACCGCACATGATTTGGTGGCCGATGCCAAAAGCTGTACACAAGAAATCGCCTTGAAAGACGCTGAACAAGCCATCAGGGAAGCCGATGTGTTGATTGACGTGCGTGAAGCCGATGAATTTGCCGCTGGCCACTTGGCTGGCGCAGTTTTGATGCCTCGCGGCTTGCTGGAGTTCAAACTCAGTGCAACGCCCGCCTTGGCTGCGCGAGACATCAACGTGGTTTTGTATTGCAAGACCAGTGGCCGAGCTGCGCTGGCCGCGCAGAGCATGCAAGCCATGGGTTATTTGCGTGTCAAATCGATTGCTGGGGGTTTTGATGCTTGGCTGGCCGCTGGCAAGCCGGTGGTCAAGCCAGAGCAACCCTCATTTGATTGAAAACCAGGCTGAATCAGTGAAAGCACTGATTTTTTGGGATGCATTTCGTCAACCCCGAAGCTGATTTATGCGTTAAATTAGTCGCTATTGATATTCAACACAAGGAGCTCCCATGAAATTGATTTCTGCACTCATCGCGGCCTCTGCCGCTTTTGCTGCACCCGCTTTCGCCAATTTGGATCTGGCCAAGAAGAACGCTTGCATGGCTTGCCATGGCGTTGACAAAAAAGTGGTGGGCCCTGCCTACCAAGATGTCGCTAAGAAATATGCGGGTCAAAAAGACGCGGCAGCCAATCTGGCCAAGAGCATCAAAGCGGGTGGCTCTGGCAAGTGGGGTCCGATCCCCATGCCTGCACAAGCTGCTTTGAGCGATGCTGATGCCAACACCTTGGCCGCCTGGATCATGGCTGGCGCCAAGTGATGTCCACTCCAATTGCTTGCAATTGGATGAAAAATTGAAAAGCCCGACTGGTACTCGTGGCTTTATCCTTCCGCTTCCGGGGCGACTCGGGAGCGGTTTTTTTTGGGGATAGAAAGTATGAATGTGATCAAGACTTCCTGGCTTGTTGGCCCACTGTTGTTGCTGTCGATGACCGCGCACGCCCAGCCCGCGATTTTCAAAGATGCAGACCTCAAGTTGGGGCAAAAGCTGATCGCAGAAAACAAATGCGTGGAATGCCATGCCTCCAAAGTTCCCGGTGATGGCAGTGCCATTTACAAGCCCAAGGGACGCATCAACACGGCCGGTTTGTTGCGCGGCATGGTGGAGCAATGCAACACAGAACTCAACATGGGCATGTTTCCTGAAGAGGTCAATGCGGTGGCTGCTGTTTTGAACCGAGATCACTACAAATTTAAATAAACCTTTACTTATATAGGGTATTTCCTATATTAGCTTTTGTCGATATCTCGGATGATTTAAATCAAACGGTGTTGGTGCATGGGCAGCGACACCATGTTTGATTGCAGCAAATCTGAAGGAGATACACATGCGCAAATCTTGGACCTGGGTGAAGTGGGGCGTTTTGGCCAGTTCGGTCTGGTTGACCGGTTGCGGCACCATCAGCACGATGGGCAAGCTCGAGACAGGCGCTGCTGCAGAGGCTGGTCGCATGTGGGACCGCTGGGTTGATGGCAATGGCGACATCGCAGTGGCCACCACCTGGGAGCGCAAAGTCAAGGCCGGTGTGACCGCCAATGAAGTTGAGCAAGTGCTCAAGCAAGTGGCCACCGAGCGCAACATGAAAGACGTGGGCACCTTGCCTTTGTCGAAAGAGCTGGAAGCACGCACCGGCCAAAAACAAAAACTGCTGACGGTGTACTCGTTTTGCACCCCTACCACCGCCCGCCGCATGGTGGACTTCAGCCCGCACATGGCCGCGTATTTGCCTTGCCGAATTTCCTTGGTGGAGAAAGAAGACGGCCTGTGGATGTACACCCTCAACATGGACATGATGGTCAAGATGGGGCGTCAGCTGCCTTCTCCCCTGAAGGAAGAGGCCCGCGCTGTGCGCGACACCATCTGGGAAATGATGGAGCGTGGCTCCAAGGGCGAGTTCTGATTTAAAAACACGAGGAGACAAAACATGAAAACGACACACACACTGCGCGCCACTGTCGCTGCATCGGCTTTGCTGTTGGCTTCTTTGTCAGCACACGCCACCAACGGCATGTTGATGGAGGGCTATGGCCCGCAATCACTGGCCATGGGCGGCGCTGCCACAGCGTTTGACAATGGCACGGCGGCCATGATGAACAACCCTGCTACTTTGCAATTGGGGGCCAACGGCACGAGGGCTGATCTTGCATTGGGTGTATTGGGTCCCAATGTCACATCCATGGGAGAAAAATCCAGTGGTACCTCGTATGTGATGCCTGCTTTTGGCTGGGTGCGTAAAAATGACCAGTACAGCTATGGTATCGGTGTCTTTGGCCAAGGTGGAATGGGAACCGAGTATTCGGCGCGCTCAATGAATGCTGCGGGGACAGATCAGCCTGTTCGTTCCGAGTTGGCCGTTGGTCGTGTGATTGCGCCTGTGAGTTACAAAGTCAATGAGCGCACCAATGTCGGGGCGACGCTGGACTTCACATGGGCAAGTCTGGACATGCGCATGGCGTCCATGTTCAGTCAAATGGCGGGGATGAATCCTGTGCCGACAGGTCAGTTTATTGGCATGATGGGAGGGATGACTCCTGAAACGGCGCCACCGACAGTCCGAATCGATTTCTCAGACAACAATAAATTCTCAGGTGCCGCCAAATCGAGTGGTGTCACCGGCAAGCTGGGCATGACTTTTGAGGCCAGCAAAGACCTGACACTGGGCGCTTCTTATCAACTCAAGACGCGATTGGGGGATATGAAGACCAGCGCCACCGGTGCGACCATGACCATGGGGCAGGTCTTGACAGGGCGCATGGTGGTTCAGGATTTCCAAATGCCTTCGGTCCTGGCGGTGGGGGCTTCTTGGGTCGCAACGCCACAGCTTCAGTTGGTGGCTGACCTCAAACGTATTGGTTGGTCTGCGGTGATGCAGAACTTCAAAATGACTTTTGAGTCTTCGCAAGGTCTTGGCACGATGGGCTTCACCATGCCTCAAAACTGGAAAGACCAAACCGTGTTGTCTCTGGGCGGGGCTTACAAAGTCGATGATCTGTGGACGGCACGTGCAGGCTATAGCCATTCCACAAATCCTATCCCTGATGCCTACGTCCACCCCCTGTTCCCAGCCATCGTCACGGACCATTACACGGCTGGCTTTGGCTACAAGATCAGTAAGGGGGTGAGCTTGGATGCTGCTGTTTCTTATGCACCCAAGGTCACGGTCAGTGCCGGCATGTTGAATGGTGCGCCAATTAGCCACAGCCAGACCAACTACCAAATGATGCTGAGCTATCGCTATTGAGTCCGCAGGCGCACCTGATCAGGGTTTATCCTGATCAGGTGACGTGTTCGGTGTAATCCCTGGTTCAGATTCATCCTTTATCGTATATATTCGCACATCCGAATATACGAACTTAATGGCAAGCAGTGCATGAGCGATGAAATAGACGAGGTTTTCGACAAAGCGGCAGAGTTGTTTGCCGTACTGTCCACGCCGATCCGTCTGCGCATCATCAGCCAGCTGTGTCAGGGTGAGAAAAATGTCGGGCAATTGCTCGAGAGCATTGATGTGGCGCAGCCCAATATGTCTCAACATCTGAACATCATGTACAGATCAGGCGTTTTGGGTAAACGTCGCCAAGGTGCTCAAATGTTTTATCGGATTGCAGACGAATCTGCAGTGATGGTTTGCCGTGCTGTTTGTACGCAAAAAGCCATTGATGCGGCCGTGAATTGACAACTCAAAACGAGGAGTTTGTGTGAAAGAAGACAACATCAACTCAGGAAGGGTGCAAAAAGCACCGGAAAACTTCCTGACCCAAAGCGGGATCAAAGAGGTCTTTGCCGAAGGTAAAAAAGGCCGCCGTGATTTCATCCGCAACGCTTTTGCAGCGGCGGCTGCCGGTGCTGCTGCCCCCATGGCCATGGCCCAGGGCAACCCAGTGCCCACCGAGGGTGGTGATCCCAATATTCTGAATCTGCCCGAGCATGCGACAGGATTGGGTCAAGGCGTGGCTGTTGAGGGTTACGGCAAGCCCTCCAAATTTGAAGCCAATTTGCAACGCCGTCAGAGCCCGGGTTTGACACAGACCACGCAGGCCTCGGTGTCCTTTGCGCCCTTGCAATCCTTGTTCGGTATCGTGACACCCAGTGGCTTGCATTTCGAGCGTCACCACCAAGGCTGGTGGGACATCGATCCGTCCAAGCACCGCTTCATGATCAACGGCATGGTCAAAAAGAACATGGTGTTCACCATGGACGAGATCATGCGTTTGCCATCGGTGTCGCGCTTTCACTTCATCGAATGCGGTGCTAACACGGCTGTCGATTGGGGCAACGTGGCTGTGCCTACGGTGCAATACACACACGGCATGTTGTCGTGCAGTGAGTTCACAGGCGTGCCTTTGATCACCTTGCTGGAGTTGGCTGGTGCTGACCTGAAAAATGGCAAGTTCGTTTTGGCCGAAGGTGGTGATGGTTCTGCCATGACGCGCACCATTCCGATGAGCTTGATTACCTCGGGTGAGGTGCTCGTGGCTTATGGACAAAACGGCGAAATGCTGCGTCCTGAAAACGGCTATCCATTGCGTTTGATCGTGCCGGGTGTGCAGGGTGTGAGCT
>JACCDS010644974.1_pt1 | contig 14384 bp, 1 predicted proteins | sample 7446441 | NCBI WGS metagenome assembly JACCDS01 (sample SAMN15323445, study PRJNA562643) | freshwater metagenome | isolation source: river surface water | place: USA:Blue River Watershed | collected 2017-08-17 | reverse complement strand
TCACCCCGACCTGCAGGGCTGGGCGCTGAAGCTGCAGGCCGCGCTGTTCCCGCCCGAGCCGGCCCGGACGGGCAAGGCGGCCCACAGCGGCCCGATGCCCCTGGACGGCGCCTCGCCCGCCAGCCCGGACGCCCCCCTGCGCCCCGCCCAGGGCCTGCTCGGCCGCTACGTCGGCGGACTGCGCTGACCTCAGCCGCGCTGGCGTGCGGATGCGGCGGACGCAGCTGACGCAGCGAACTCGGCATATTCGGCGTGATAGGCCTGCAGCCGCGCCCGCGCGACATCCCGATCAATGGCCGCCCCCTGGAACGACAGGATGCGGCCGGTCGTGCAGCCCGGGCTGACGCGCAGCGTGCGCAGGACCTCGGCCGGCAGTGCGCGGGTCTTGAGCATCTGGGCCATCAACCGGTTGACGGCGGTGCTGCCGATCCAGTCGATCAGCCAGATGCGGTCCCCGCTGCACCAGTCGGTCTTGCCCAGGCTGGTCGGGTCGGCCAGGTATCTGCGTTCCGACAGCCGGTCCATGCGCGCCCAGGTGCACAGCCCGAGCGCCTTCTGGGTGCCCTGTTCCAGCACCAGCAGGTACTGGTCGAGCAGCACGGCCGGCATGACATAGGTGAACAGCCGCTCGGTCGGCGCATGGGCATGCAGCGGCGAGCTGCGCCAGAGGGATTCGATGTTCTCCAGCAGCCGGAAGGCCTGGGCGGCGTTGGGTTGGGGGAGGGTGAGGGTGCGCTGGATGCTCGCCAGGGATACCGATGCATCATGGCTGCCACCGCTGGCCAGGTAGATGATCACGATCCGATGGCTCCGGTGGTGTTCGGGCCGAAGGCGAGATCCTGGGTCAGGATCAGGCGAGTGAGGTAGCTCTCTCCATACCCGAGGTAGACATTGGAGGTGTTGAACATCCGGTTCTCGTGGTACATGGCGTCCAGGCTTTGCAGCGACTTGGATTCGATCAGGTCCGGGTCCTCATAAGCGAACTTGGCCAGTTCAGTGGTGGTTCGCGTGCCATCCTTGAAATGCAGCAACACCGGCGCATCGTCAAGCGAAAGCTGGATGACCTTGAGGTAGGTGGAGCGAATGTCGTCGTCGGATTCCGATGGGCTCCAGACGCCCATCAGGGTGTTCTGCTCGGTGTCCTTGAACCACAGGAAATGATCAAGGGTGGAGCCGCCGTCATCGAAGTGGACATCGACCTCGCCAAAGTCCTGACCGTTGTGCTTGATGCTGACACTCTGGGCAAATCCAGATCCCGACAGCCGCACGGTGTCACCGCCGTCGGCCTCGATCCAGACCCTGGATTCCTCCTGCCGTAGCGCTTCGAGTATTCCGGCATCCAGACCTGCACTGCTGACCTGATCGAAGACGTCACGACCGTGGTCGCCTCGCAAGCTGAGGGATCCGCCGAGGAAATAGGCCAGGTCGTTGCCATTGCCCATCGAGGTGGTGACCTGCCCCATCAGCGGGGCCGAGAACGTGTCGTTTCCGAGGCCCAGTTCATAGTGCTCGCCACCACCGCCGCCGAGAATGACATCGTCCTCGCGGGTGCCGATCAGCACATCGACATTGACCAGTCCGATCTTCTGTGTCGGTGTGGCGAGCGCTGCGTCATTGGCGTTTTCTCCTTGAGTGCGGGTCTTGATGCCCGAAGCCACGGACAGTCGCAAGCCGGTGTTCTCCAGCGAATAGTCGATGGTTTCAATGGCTTGACCGGAACCGAGGTAGAGATCGCTGCCGCGTGAGCCGAAGAAGTATCTGGCCGAACGTGTCTTGGCTTCGAGCATGATGAAGATGTCATCGTTGGAAGTCCCGCCAATGCATTCGAAGTTCGTGGCGTTGAGCAGGACATCACCCACCTTGAACTGGTCGGGGTTGACGGACGTGTCGTAAACCAGGCCCTTGCTGCTTTCCAGAAACAGGGTGTCCGTGCCTTGCTCACCTTCAAGATGGATCACCTGATCCGGTGTGCCGGATTCCGTCGTCACCCGCAACGAGACATAGCAGGTGTCATTGCCGTTGCCGAGCCGGATCAGCGTGTCTTGAGCAAACTGGTCTGCGGTATAGCTGCCCATCCAGGTCAGGTTGACCACATCACTGCCGTCGCCGGCATCAACCTTGTATTCGCTGAAGGTCGATGAGGCTATTGACACGCTGTAGTCGATGACGTCATTGAACTTGGAGCCCATGAAAACCAGGCCAGACAGGGATGAACTTGCAGACTTCTGGACATGCGCGCCATCATGGGTCATGGTTCTTGCATCGACCACGTCACGGCCTTCGCCATAGACCATGTTGGGTGCCGTTCGACCGTCACCGCCCAATGTCGTGGTGCGGATTTGCGGAATATCCCCGAACAGCACCAGATCGATGTCCTTGAAGTTGTATGAGAGATCAGAGAAGTTGATCTGCGTGTCGGTCACCTGATGCAGATCGACGATGTCCGTGCCGCCGCCGCCAGCGTAGAAGTCCTGCAGGTCATTGCAGGAAAAGTACTGGTCACCGAGATCGCCCAGATAAATGTCGCGGCCCAGCGAGCCATTGATCAACTCGACCGAAGTCAGGTGGTCGATCAGCTGCCTGGAGTCGATCCGGACGTTGTCGATCTTGTAGACGTCCATGTATTCGACGATTTCCGTGCGCTTGCCGTAGCTGCTGCTGCTGGTACTCAGGGCACTGGCGTTGAGGGTGCCGATGAGGTTGTTCTTTTCCACGGTGACCTGTTGGCCGGTGTATCGGAAGGTCAACGAGGTCTTCGCGTCGCTGTTGCCCGAATAGTCGACCATGTCATGGCCTGCGCCGCCATGGATGACATATTCGCCCAGTCCCGGAATGACCACGTCATCGCCGCCTTCGGCGTTGACCTGGGTCAGGGCCACGAAGTTCATCTTGACTTCGCGCTCGATCGAGCTCAGCGAGGTTTCGAAACGGTAGTCGCTGAGAAACCCTCCGACGTCCTCGAAGCCGCCATTGGCAATCAGGTTGGGCGTGAGGTTGAGGCCGTCGAGCGCGAAGTCGTTGCCGACGCCTCGGGGTGAACGGTCACGGATGCCCAGCGTCACCGTGCCGGTGATGTGGCTGGTGAAGGTTGAACGCCAATCCTGCCAACCTCCGCCCGGCTTGGGCTCGAACGAGGTGCCGACATCACGTCCGTCGACCGTGAGTTGCAGATCCACCTTGTCGTTGCCGGCGACGAAGGCGAAGAAGTCGTAGGACATGCCGGCCTGGAGCTGGACCTGCTGCTTCCACACGAGCTTGCTGGCGTCGCCCGCGCCGTCGGCCATCAGGAAGGTTCCGGTCTTGCCGACCTTGTCACCCGTGATGCCCAGACCCCAGTTCGGTGGCGTGCGCAGCAGGGCGTACTGGCCGGCGCCGTCGAGGCCGCCCTCGCGAAGGATGTAGTCGCTCTGGAAGCCGGACGCGTCGTCGAGATGCCCGTTCTTGATCAGGTTGCCGCCCAGCGGCCGCAAGGTCAGGTTGTCCAGCGCGAAATCGTTCTGGTTGGCCGATGTGGACCGGGCGCGGATGCTCAGCGTGGCCTCGCGAGAGTTGTCGCTCCACAGCGTCCCGTCGTTCTTCCAGGTTTGCCAGCCTGCGCCCGCGCGGGGAGAGAACGTGCTGACCACCTCGTCGTCGATCAGAAACTCGAGCTTCACGCCCTCATTGCCCATGACGAAGGCCGTGAACTCGACCTCCTGACCCTTGACGAGTTGCACCTTTTGCGACCAGACCCGGTGGCTGGGATTTTTCGAGCCGTCGACCATCAACATCCTGCCCGTACTGCCGTGGGCTGTCGTACTGCCCAGACCCCAATCCGGCGCCTGACTCACCATGCCAGCCGCGCCCGGGCCTCCGGCCTCACCGATCGAGTTCAGGTCATATTTCTTGGCGATCTCGTTGGTCGCGCCGCTCCATGGATCGAGTGAGGTGAAGTACTCCCTGAAGTACTGGTCGATCTGGCCCGACTGGGCCAGCAATTCCATCCATTTCTCGGTGCCTCGTTTGGGGCCGCTCGCGCCGCCCGTGGTGGTCCAGATTGCGGACTTCACGGCCGCAGGCAAGAGGTCATCGTAGGGGCGAGAACCATTGGTTCCCAACGACCATTCCGAACAGTAGTACCAGAGCTGGTAGTGCATCGAGGACAGCGGGTCATAGCTGGTGGACGCGTGGACGGATACCACCTGACTCAAGTCCAGGACCGAACTGCTCTCGCCGTCCTGGATTGTCCAGCCACTTTGCTGAAGCACCTGCAGTTTGGTCTGGAACTGGTAATCGCCGACGTTCAGTCGGAAGCTCTTCTGCGTGCTATGGGGTACGAGCGGCGTGACCAGGATGACCTTCTGATGGTCTTCGGAGCTCGCCACATTGATTCGGGTGTGTTCCACGTCGACCCGTGCGGTCGTGCTGTTGGACAGTGCCAGTGAACGGTCCATGTCGGCCGTGAAGAGCTTCCACTGCGGCAGAAATTCCGTGGTCTTGGTCAGTCCTGCGGTTTGCATCATCGCCGGATCCGGCTTTCTGGATACCAGGCCGATCACCCGATCGAAGTCGCCGATCGTCAGTTGCGATTCGAAGTAACTTCGGACCTCTTCGTCCTTGAGCATCTTGGCAAAAGATGCTTCCATGCCCTTGGCGAAATAGGCATGCAGGTCGCCTCCGCTTTCGTTGAGCATTTGCTGACGCTGGCCGTCGGCGATCGTTTCCAGGATGGATTGGCGTATCGCGTCGATCACGATCGACAAGATGCTGGTCACGACCGTGACGATCCAGCCGATCGGACCGCCGGAAATGCTGGCGATGGCGCTGACCGTCCCCAGAACCACCTGGGTGGTGAGCAGGCCGGTTTCCAGGTCGGCCTGCGCCTTGTAGAGATAGGCCAGCAGTTGATCGCCCGAATACCCGAGTTCCTGGCGACCGAGTTCATTGGCGAGCTTCTGGACCTGTCCGGCCTTGTCATACATGCGGACGATCTGCTCGATCTGCATGGGGTTCAGGTATGACAGCACCGACAGCAGCACCACGGCGCTGCCCAAGCCGTAGATCTTGAAGCTCTTGGCGCCATTCATGATGGCCGAGTTCAGGCTGGCGAGCGCCACGCTGCCGCCGACCGAAGTGATCACCTCGAACGAGATGGTGACACCCAGGGCCGCCTTCTGTTCGGTGGTGAGTTTGTCGTTGGCGAAGTGAGTGGACAGCGAGGCGATCGTCGCCAGTGATTGCAATACACCGCCAGACAGCCCGAAAATGTCGATCGCGAAGGTCTTGGTCTTCAGCTTGTTCAGCACTCGTTCCGCGCCTTCCCCGACGACCTCGGAGATCATTGAAGGAATCATCAGCGCTCCCAACGGGCCCTGGCGGGTTTTCGTCGAGATGATGTTGTTGAGCTTGATCAGGCCCGCGCTGCCGCCTGCGTTCAGCGTTGTCAGGGCCAGTCCGAAGTTGGCCGCGAACGAGCCGAATCCGGCGACGATGTCCAGGGACGATCTGGCAATTGCGGCATCCCGGTCCTTGCCTTCGGGCATCTTCAGCGCAGCATCAAGGGCCAGGCCGGCACGGGCCATCGAGACAAAACCCAGCAGTGAGAAAACGCCGACACCAAAGAAGACGCTGATCTTGGAGATGTCCTTGCCCGAGAAATTCTTGCCGGCCCGGATGTTTTGCAGCGGCGAATTGGGGGCGCCCAGGTAGTAGGCAATGATGGCCAGTTCCGCAAGGATGCTGTTGGCCAGCGCGAGCTGTGCCTGTTGATCCTTGTTGGTGTCGCCCGTCAGCTTGAAATTGCTGATCTGGCTGCCCAGGGCATATGCGGCGGCCTGTGTCCACGCCACCGCCGCCATGCGGCCGGCCATGCCCATGAAATTGAGAAAACGGTCATCCATTTCAGCCTTCAGCTTGCCGGCGACCGCCTTGGTGAAGTCGTTCCATTCCAGGTCCGGGTCGGCCGTGACGAGCTGGGTCCTGTATTTCCACAACAGGTCGTCCAGGTTTTCGGGCTTCAGGAAGTTCAAATTGTCTTTGAGGAACTTGTTGCGGATCACCGTGCGCGTGAGGCCACGCCAGCGATCGTCGAGCGCCTGGTCGGCCAATTGGCTGATGTTGACGGCCACGGATCCGACGGTGGGCGGCACGACCGGAGCTTGCTGGGCGAAATAGTGGTTCAGTGTTTCCAGCAACTGCGCATCACTGGTGACCTGGCCCATGCTGATCAGCACACCCGACAGGTTGGCAAGCTGACCGTGGAGATCGTGCACGGGTGGCAACGGAGCGGGTTCGGCCGGACCGTCCGGCGTGGTGGGGCCGGGCGCAGGCTCGGCAGATCCGTGGGTGTCATCCGGTGGTAGCGAAGTGGCGTGCAGCGCCACGTCGTCCAATCCGAAACGGGCTCCGCTGGCGGAGAGGTCTTCAAGGGTCAGACGCAGCGGTGCCTGGCTGACCGGCGCGGTGTAGCGGGCTTCAATGCGGGTCCAACCCTGTGAGGTCGTCATCGCCGTGGTGAGAAGGTCGGACACGATCAGGCCGTCGGCCTTGAGCCGCAGCAAAGGCAGGGCGCCCTCGCCGGTGTTCACCCATGCGCTGAGCGTCAATTCCGTGCCTGCAGGGACGTCGACGGTCTCGCTCCAGACGACCTGTCCCTTGCCCTTGGAATGCACCGCGAGAAAACGGTCTGCGCCATGCGCGCCGACGCTGCCCAGTTTCCAGTCAGCTGGCGCCGTGACCACGGAGGCTGCCCGTCCGATGGCGGGAGCCGCGTCATCGCCGATCAGGATGCTGACGGCGTCCGTGTCGTCGACCGTGGCGGGGACAGCGCTGCCCAACTCGAAGCTGCCGCTAGCCAGGAGGTTGTGTGCTTCGCGGGTCGAGTCCCGATCGGGCAGGTGGACCAGCTCGATGTTGTCCAGGCCGAAGTAGGAGCTCGACTCGGTGCGGTTCCTGTTGACCAGCGTGAGGACCAGCGGGCCGTCTTCGGCCTTCACGAAGTTGACCGTGATGCGTGACCACCGGCTGCCCTGCGGGAGAACGGTCACGTCGCCCATCCAGGCACTGTTGGCCTTCAGGCCGAGGGCGGGCAACTGGTACTGCGCTGCATGGCCGGTGCACAGCATGAACGAGAGTTGCAGGGTGGCGCCCTTGGGCAGGTCGAGCACGGTGCGCTGCCAGTCTGCAACGCTCTTCGTGTCCATCACCAACACCTTCCCCCCCGACGGCGGCAGGCCCGGGTCGATGCCCAGCAGCTTCACCGCGTCCGTGTGCCAGACCGCCTGGGGCTGGTCTTCCATCGTTTCGAGGAAAACCGTCTTGCGGGCGGCCGGTGCCTCGGCTTTCGGTGCGGGCCCGAGGGTGCGGGGGGCGCTGGCCAGACCGGACAGCGTCGGGACGCGCACCAGCGCCAGGCTGTCCAGGTTGGTCGACAGGTTGCCGGCAGCGTCCTGCACGCGCACGTCCAGGCGGCTGCGGCCCACCGGCAGGGCGGCCATGGCCTCGGGCAGCAGGGTCACGGTCCAGCGGCCCAGGGCATCGGCGGTGGTGGTGGCCAGCGCCTGTCGCGCGCCGTGCAGGTAGACCTGCACCACGTCGCCGGCGATGTACTGGCCGCTCAGGGTCACGGTCTTGTCGGCCGCCAGACTCCAGGTGGAGGCGACGCCGGCGTAGACCTCCGAGTTCTCGATCGCGCCGAAGGCCTGACCGTCGACGACGAAGGTATCGGCGTTGACGGCGCCCACCACCGACGCGGCGGAGCGGATGCGCAGGTCCGGTGCCATCGGATCGTGGTCGACCCGCAGCATGGCGCTGGGCGGGCCGGCATTGCCGGCGGTGTCGATCAGGCGGACCTGATAGACGTGGTGGCCCAGCGCGGCCAGGATCTGCGAGGACTTGCTGTCGCCGTCCTTCCAGTCGCCGCCGTCCATGCGCCATTGCCAGGTCGCGTCCGCCACCAGGCCGTTGACCAGGATCACGCCGTCGCGGCTGAGCAGGGCGCTGCTGGTGCCATCGGCGCTGCGGTGCAAGGTCAGCGCATCCAGCGCAACGTCGTTGCCTTCGGCGGCGGTCGACAGGTTGCGGATCGCCAGCGTCACCTCACCCGAGACGGTGCTGGTGTAGCGGGTCTTCCAGGTCTGCCAGCCCGCACCGGCGGTCGGCGTGAAGGGCGAGCCCACGTCGACGCCGTTGACGGTGAACTGCAGCCGCGCATCACGGTTGGCGGCGACGAGGCCGCTGAAGTCGTAGCTCGCGCCTGCTTCCAGACGCAGCTTGTGCGTCCAGAGCCGCTTGCTGGCGTCTGCCGCGCCGTCGAAGACCAGGAACTTGCCGCCGCCGCCGTGGCCGGCCGTCACGCCCAGGCCTGCGCCCGGTGCGCGTTCCATCACGGCATAGGTGCCGGGCGCGTTCGGGCTCGCGACGCGGGTGTAGTCGCTCGACAGCGTGCGCTCGGCATCGTCCATCTCGCCATCGGCCAGCAGGTTCTGCAAGGGCGCGGTGGTCTTGAGCTGCAGGACCTTGAACAGCTCCTGGGTGCCCGTGTCCCCTTGCAAGGTCAGGGTCGGCGTGCTCTTCAGACCGGGCCGGCCATCGGGCCAGTAGGCCTTCAGGTCGCTCGGGGCATTGGCGGGTTCGAGCAGGGGTTGCCGGTCCAGGCCGAAGTCGGCCTCGCTGCGCCAGCGGTCCCAGACCTGGATGTTGAGCATCTCGCCGCCCCAGCCGCGGTCGTCGCGCGTGGCATGGCCGCCCAGGGTCAGGCGGGTGTCGCTGAAGGTGCTGCCCGCCGGCAAGGCCTGCTGCAGCACCTGGCGGCCGTCCAGGTGGACGCTGACGCGGCCCTGCGCGTCGAGGTTGACGGCGTAGTGGTGCCAGCGGGTGTCCAGCGCGATGCCGACTTCCGGCTCGCGGGGGGTGCCCAGGCCGTCGAGCGTGGCGTAGCGGCGCGTGCCGGCGGCCTCGAACACCAGCTTGCCGGCCTCGAAGTAGAGGTCGCCGAAACGGTCGCCCGTGCTCAGGAGCTGGCGGGTCAGGGCGGCACCCGTCGCCGGGTTCACGGCCTCGCTGGCACGGGCCCAGAACTCGACGCAGGCGCCGTCGGTCGACGACAGGGCCAGCGTCGCGCTGGCCTTGCTGGCGCCGCCGGGCTGGGCGCCCAGGCGCAGCGCCAGGTGGTCGAAGTCGGGCAGGTCGGTGTCGAGCCGGACGGTCAGCGTCTGGCTGCTGGCCCCGAAGTCGGTCCCGGCACCGTTGCTGTAGAGGCCACGGACCTCGTAGGCATGCTTGCCGGGCAGGGCCTTGAAGCCGGTGTTCTGGCCGTTCTGCCAGGTGCCGCCGTCGGCGCGCCATTGCCAGGCCTGACCGGGCGTGAGACCGGAGACCTCGATGTCCGCGCTCTGGGTCACGCCGTCCTGAGCATCCTTGCCGGTGTCACGCACGAGCTTCAGGCCGAGCGGCTCGCAGTGGGCTTCCAGGCCGGCCACCTGCTTGAGGCTCAGGCGATCCAGCGTCGGTGCCGGATCGGCCGGCTGGCTGGTGTCGGTGCCGCTGGCAGGGGCGTCGCCGGCCTTGTCGCGGATGGCGAGCGTGACGGTGCCGGTCGTGGCGCTCATGAAGCGCAGGCCCCAGTGCTGGGCATCCAGGCCGGGCAGGGGCCGGAAGGACGCGCCCACGTCCACGCCGTTGACGCTGAGCTGCAGGTCCGCGCCAGCCGGGCCTTGCGCCAGGCTGTTGAAGTCATAGAGCGTGCCGGCCTTGAGGTCGACCTGCTGGGACCAGAGCGTCTTGCCGCTGGCGCTGCTGCCGCTGCTGCTGCTGCCGGTCCCGGCGCGCAGCAGTTCGGGCGTGGCCGAGGCGTTGCCGGCCGCATCCAGCGCCCGCACCTCGTAGACATGGCGGCCGGGGCTGGCCAGGAAGCTGTCGCCGCTGCCGGTGAGCCAGCCGCCGCCGTCGATGCGGTACTGCCAGATGCCGTTGGGCTCCAGGCCATGCACGAGGATGCGGCCGACCCGGGTGATGCCGGTGGCGGCCACGTCATGGGTCTCGGGCGCGAGGCTCAGCACGGGCGTGGCTGGCGCGGCCAGGTCGAGCCGATAGGGCAGGGTCGGGCCGGTGGCGCTGACCTCTCCGGCCGCATCGACCTGTCGCACCGCGTAGTCATGCCGGCCGGCGCTCAGCTCGAAGCCGGTGGCCAGCGGGGTGGCCTGCGGGTTCAGGCCCAGGTAGCCGTCGCTGACCGCCACGCCCAGGATCTTCAGCATGCGCACGCCATAGCCTTCGGCGCTGTCGCCGGTGGCCACGGGGTGGGTGATGCGGCTGGCGCTGGCCCAGTCACGGACATGGTCGCCATCCGTGTAGGCGGCCTCCAGCACCTGCGCATGGATGTGGCCGTCGCTGCCGCTGGTGAAGGCCACGCGCACGCCTTTGGTGTGCACGCCTTCGAGGCTGACCAGCCAGGCGGTCTTGCGCCCGCCCACGTCCTGCCAGTCGGTGACGGTGGCCGCGCGGTCGGCGCCGATGTGACCGCCGTTGAGCGTGGCCGAGACCATGTCGGCCCGCAGATCCTGCAGGCTCAGGAAGGTACCGCCGGTCTGCCAGGGCCCGTCGTCGACGCGGAACTGCCAGTTCGCGCCCTGGGCGATGCCTTCGACGCGGACCTCCGCCACGCGGGTGACGCCGTCGAAGGCGTCATGGCCGGTGTCGGCCACCAGCGTGGTCCGGGGCTGGACGCGCCGGGTTTCGAGGCTGGCGACAGGGCCGAGGTTGCCCGCCGCATCCACCTGTCGCACGGCATAGGTGTGGCTGCCGGGCACGATCTGCAGGGGCGCGGTGGTGCCGGCGGTCCATGCGCCGCCGTCGATCTGGTACTGCCAGCTGGCGCCGGCCTCCAGGTCGCCCACGACGATCTGGCGCGCCTCGTCGCCCACCTGGGTGACGGTCAAGGACGGTGCGCGCGCGGGCGCCTGGGTGTCCAGCGTGTAGCTCACCGCCGGGCTGGCCGCACCGACGTTGCCGGCGCCGTCGATCTGCCGGACGGCATAGCGGTGGCTGCCCTCGCGCAGCTCGAAGGCGTCCGAGGCGGAGGCCTTGTCGCCCGCGATCCAGGCACCGTCGTCGACCTGGTACTCCCAGCTGGCCTTGGGGCCCAGCCCGGTGACCAGCACCTGCGGAGAACGGGTCAGGCGGTCGCTGCGGTCGGCGCCGCTGTCGTGTTCAAGCGCGATCGAGGGCGCCAGCGGCGCCTGGGTGTCCAGACGGTAGGTGCGGGTCGGGCTGGTCTCGCCGACCGTGCCATCGGCCGCCACCTGGCGCACGGCATAGCGGTGCTCGCCGTCGACCATGAAGAGCGCGGCGTCCGCCGTGCCGGTCGCATGCAGTGCGGTGAGGGTGTTGCCGAGGTAGCCCTGCGTGACCGGCAGGCCCCAGATCGCCAGTTGCTTGACGCCGTAGCCAGCCTTCGTGTCGCCATCGGCCAGCGCCGTGCGGGTGAGCGTGCTCGTGAGCCAGTCCGTACGGTGGTCGCCAGCGACGAAGGCGGCCGACAGGGTGCGCGCCTGGATCGGCCCGGTCCCGTCCTGCGTGAGTTCGACCATCACGCCCTTGGTGTAGTGGCCGTCGAAGAACAACAGCCAGGTATTGACGGTGTTGCCGCTGCTCACCCAGGTCAGCGCCTTCGCGTCCTGGGCGCCCTGGATGTAGCCGCCGTTGAGCACGCCGGTGACCTGTGCGGCCTTGAGGTTCTTCAGCGAGATGTTCAGGCCCATCGCCTGCCAGTCGCTGTCGTCGATGCGGTATTGCCAGGTGTGGCCGGCGCGGCCTCCGCCGGCCTGCAGCACGGGCAGGTTGGTCCAGCCGTCGCTGGCGTCGGTGCCGTTGTCGCGGCGCAGGTCCAGCGTCAGGTCCGGTGCCGGCGCCCGGTGGCGCAGGGCCTTGCTGTCGGGCGAGCGGTTGCCGGCCAGATCGGTCTGGCGCACCGCGTAGGTGTGGGTGCCGCCGAGGGCGTCGAAGGCCCGGCCCTGGCCGGCGACCCAGGCGCCGCCGTCGACCTGGTAGTCCCAGCTTGCGCCGGCCTCGAGATTCAGGACCTGGATGCGGCCGGGGTCCGCCGGATCGCTGGCCAGCGCCGGGGCCAGCGCGGTGCGGTCGATCGTCCAGGCGATCTTGTTGGTGTAGTGACCGAGCAGGTCCCAGGCCACCACCTGACCGGGCGCGTAGTGGCCTTCCGGCAGCACCAGGCCCTGGGTCGGAAACAGGGTCATGCCGCCGTCCAGGCTGTAGTGGGCGCCCTTGTCGCCGAGCACGACCTTGCCGTCGCTGGTGATGCCGTCACTGGCCGAGGCGCCGCTGTCGGTGATCAGCCGCAGCGCCGGCGTGAGGGTGTCGGTCAGCCGTGCGCTGGCGTTCGCGCTGATGTTGCCGGCCCGATCGGTCTGGCGGACCTCGTAGTCGTGCGCCCCCGCCCGGGTCGTGAAGCTGCTGCGCTCGCCGTCGATCCAGGCGCCGCCGTCGATGCGGTACTGCCAGGTCGCGCCGTCCTCCAGACCCTCGATGTTGACGGTGCCGTTGCCGAGCTTGATGAAGCTGATGCGGGGCGTGGCGACCTGGCTGTCGATGGTCCAGGCTTGCGTGTTGTGGCCGATGGGGGAGACCTGGCCGAACGTGCCGTCGTCCATCTGCCGCACCTGCACCTGGCCGACGGCGTAGCTGCCGTCGCGCAGGTCGATGTGGTCGGCCGGGATGTCGGCGGACCAGCGGGTGCCGCGTTCGCTGCGCAGCCAGTCCGATCCGAAGGTCGTGCCCTGGACCTGCAGCACCGCCACGCCGTAGCCGTTGGCGTTGTCGCCGGTGGCGATCTCGATGGTGTGGGTGAGGTGCTGCACGTCCATCCAGTCCCGCACATGCCGGCCCTCGGCATAGCGGGCTTCGACGATGCGGGCCTCGATGCCGTCGAGCTTCTGCTCGAAGCGGACCTGCACGCCCTTGGTGTAGACATCGTCCTCGATCAGCAGCCAGACGGTCCTGGACGTCGCGTCGCCCGCCAGGCCGACCGCCGTGGCCCGTTGACGCGGGCCGATGGAGCGGCCGCCCAGCGTGGCGGTGATCATGTCGACGCGCAGGTCGTCCACGCCCAGCACGCCCTTGTTCCAGGTGGCGCCGCCATCGGTGCTGTATTCCCAGCGCGGGGCGGTGAGGCCTTGCACGGGGATGCGGGCGGCCGAGGTCAGGCCATCGGTGCTGCTGATGCCGCTGTCGTGGCTGGGCTTGAGCGTGGGTGCCTGCAGGCCGACGGCGTCGAGTTCCACGCTCATGGGCGCGCTGGCGGGGCCGGCATGGCCGGCGCGGTCGATCTGACGCACGCGGTAGTCGTGCAGGCCTTCCTGCAGGTCGAAGGACCAGGCCGTCGCCAAGGCACTGGCGCTGTTCGCGCCCAGGTAGCCCGAGCCGAAGCGCAGGCCGTCCAGGTAGAGGGCCTTGATGCCGTAGCCCGATGCCGTGTCGCTGCTGGACAAGGCTTGCCACTGCAGGGCGTTGCCGGTCAGGGAGGCCGTCCAGTCATGCCGGTGATCGCCGTTCATGTAGCCGGCCTGCACCGCCTTGGCCTGCAGGCGGCCGTCGTCGGAGACGCTGACCTCGCAGCGCACGCCCTTGGTGTAGGTGCCGTCGTAGCCCACCAGCCAGAAGGTCCGCGCCGCATCGAGCCGATCCGAGGGGTTGGCCAGGCCGACGGCGATGGCCGGCATGTCGTGGCCCACCGCCCCGCCGCCCAGCAGGCCGCCCAGGCGGCTCGCCTGCACATCCTGCAGGGTGGGTCGCACGGGGTTGGCATCGCCCAGGACCCAGGTGGTGCCGCCGTCGCTGCTGTACTGCCAGAGCTGGTCCGGCTCGATGCCGCTCACGTAGGCCTTGCGCTCGGCGGTGCGGCGATCGCTGCCGCTGCTGCCGCTGTCGCGGGCCAGCGTCATGACGGGCACACCGCTCGGGGCCGTCTTGTCCAGCGTGTAGGTGACGGTCTCGCTGGCCTCGCTGACATTGCCGTCGGCATCGACCTGACGGATCGCGTAGCGGTGCTGGCCCTCCAACAGCGTCAGCGCTGTGGCCTGGGTCGCCAGCAGGACGGGGGTGCCGTCGAGGTAGTCCTGCGTGACGCCGGTGCCGCGCACGCGCAGTTCCTTGATGCCGTAGCCGCTCGCGCCGTCGTCCGTGGCCAGCGGCACTTCGAAGCGTTCGGTGCTCATCCAGTCGGCCACGGCATCGTCGAAGGCATAGGCGGCCGACAGGGCCCGGGCCTGGATCGCGCCACTGGCGTCTTCGGTCAGCTCGATGCGCACGCCCTTGGTGTAGATGCCGTCGAAGAACACCAGCCAGGCGGTGGCCGTGCTGCCCGTGAGCTGCCAGCCGACGGCGCTGGC
>JACCDS011233649.1_pt1 | contig 14385 bp, 9 predicted proteins | sample 7446441 | NCBI WGS metagenome assembly JACCDS01 (sample SAMN15323445, study PRJNA562643) | freshwater metagenome | isolation source: river surface water | place: USA:Blue River Watershed | collected 2017-08-17 | reverse complement strand
TTGATAGTTTTAGGCAATTCAATTTGGATTTTCCACTTAGCATTCTCTAATTTATAACTCACCGAAATACTTCCTTTTGGATGTGGCATATTCCCATTTATATCCGTTATTTCTCCTAAATGTGGCTCAATTTTTACTTTTGAAAATGCCAAATCATCACTGTCAATTCCTAAAATAGTTCGATAAAATTCGATATTGGGGCTTGCCCCCCAAGCGTGACAGTCAGAACGGGTTTTATCTATATCAGAAGTTTCTGCCCAAGTAGTAAGCCCCATCTTGATATTTTCACGCCATTTATCTAACCAATTCAAATAATCATTTCCCTTTCCTGCCTTGATTAATGCTTGATGCAAATAATATTTGAAATAAATAGAAGCAGGTGATAAAGATTTGTTTTCAAGAAGTTGTGTCGCAATGGCAGTTGTTTCTATTTGAGAACTTATTCCTGTTAGAATTGCCAATGAGTTAGTATGTTGTGAAAATTCATCTTTCTCTTCACGGTCGGCAAATAAATTTTTAGTTTTATCCCAATATTTTGCTCGAATGGTCTTTTTCAATACTTCAGCCGCTTGAAGATATTGATTTGCAAAAGCAGGATTTCCCAATTTAGCTTCTAAATCAGCCGCTACTTGATAAGCCCAAAGTAATTGAAAATCAAGTACTGCGGATGTGCCATTAGTACTCATAGGACCAACACCAGCTTTCCACTCTTTAGCATTGTCAACCCAATCGGTAAACATCCACTGAGGCGTGTTTTTTAATGAACCATCCGCTTGCTGGTAGCTTTTAAAATATTCCAAGATTTGACGAACACCACCCATTTTGCTTTTTACAAAATCGGTATCAGCACCATAACGGCTATAATCTTGTAGCATTCCAATATACCAAAGTGAAAAGGTAGGGATAAACTGAGGTGTGTAAGACGGATGTCGGCTCAAAGTTACGCCTTCAGGTGTACGTGAGAAATCCATCAAGTTCAGTGCATTTTTTACCAGACGGTCATCACCACTATTAAAAAGAGAAACTAAAGCTTGAATTCTACCGTCGCCAATGTATTGGAGTTGCTCATAATAAGGACAATCCATGTAAGTTTCATAAGCACAAAGGCGAGCAGTACGCCAGCCAATATCAAGGATTTTACTTATTTCACTATCCGAAGTAGTGAGATTCGCATTCATTTTGAATGGATACCCCGTAAATGTACCATAAATATCGTTCAGGGTGAGTGGCTCATTTTGGGTACTGATGCTTACTTGAAGATAGCGATAAGTACGAAAGGAAAGGCTTGTAAATTTTTGTTTACTACTTCCATCTGAAATCAAGCTGTCTTTACGACCTAAAAACTGCTTGCCTTCTGTGTCATTTCTATTACCTTTTAAAGGATAGCCAATGTACATTGTTTCGGCATAACTCAAACTGATTGAAGCGTTTTTTCCACCACTAAATTCTACATTCGGATAGGCATTGGTTAAATAGCTTTGGTCTAAAATCATTTTGAATGTTGAATTTGCAGGAATAACTATCTCACTTTTTCTTTGGGGGAATCCGTCAGGTAAAGTAATACTCCCTTCTACTTTTACGGTTTTAACCAGTCGCTCATCTTTTAACTCCATCTGAGGGATGATAGATGGTACAAGCATCCAGCCACTCATAGTACCAAAAGCTCCTAACACATTTTTGGGTACTCCCCATCCAATTTGTTTTGCTTTTTGCCAAGATTTATCATCAAAATTCTCGCTTTGCCAATCTTTTGGAGATAGAGCCATATCACGAATCTCACCGGGACCAGCAACATAATAAGCACGAACCATAAATCGAAGTGGAGCAAAGCTATTGTCTTTTTCGCAAAGCCAAGTATTATTCGTATTTATCGCCGCTTCTAAAGAAGTTGCACCCTGTAAAATAAAGCCCGTTCGGTAAGAAATTTGGGCTTCAGGTTTAAATTCGCCATCGTTCCAAACCTGAGCTGCTATAATATTTTTTCCTGATTTTAAATAAGATGCTATATCAACAGTTTCAAAATTCCAATGAGCGATATCACCACGAGCAGGGCCTACCGAAACCAATTTCCCGTTTACAAATAGCTTGTAACGATTATCTCCAGAAACATGGATTTTAAAGTTGTTTGGTTTTGAGGTTATCTCAAGGCTTTTACGAAACAAGTATATTCCATAGCCATCATTACTTACATTTGGCACTGTAATCCATTGAGCGTGCCAGCGTTTATTGATAACGTCAGGTTCGCCTGTAGGCGGACCAAACTGAGCCTTGACAGTAAGTGTTGTGAGTGTTACTAAAAGTAGGACTTTTACAATTACATTTACACTTTTCATAATTTCTATTGGTTAAAATTGTAGTTGATATTTATTCAATCCCGCCACATATAAGCTAATTTCTTGTACTTATATAATTAAACAGAAAGGTAGAAAATCTACCTTTCGTTTGATTATACCCAACAATATGAACTTAGAAATATGGACTTAACAACGATTCACTGGCAGGCAGAGGAAAAGTGTTTACAATAGTTTGATATGCTGCTGGTGGTGGAGTTACCCCTGCAGAGAAGTAATAAGCTGATGGGTTGGCTTTTACTCTTGCTCCATAAGCAGACATGACAGATTGAGCAGTTCCTGTTCTTACCAAATCAAGCCATCTTTTGCTTTCAAAAGCTAACTCCACTCTTCTTTCTGCCATAATAGCAGTTCTTAAAGCAGCTTGAGAAGACGAAGTTGTAGCCGCTAAACCTGCACGTGTACGCACTTGATTAAGAAAATTTGCTGCTTCTGAGGTTTTTCCACCTTCGTTCAAGACCTCGGCATAAAGTAAAATTACTTCTGCATAACGATACACCGGCCAGTTTATACCCGTAATCCCATTTTGAGCATGAGGCTGCATGTATTTTTTTATATATGGATATGATTTTCCCCCTATCTCAATATTGGCAATTGAGGCTACTTTTCTTTTATCACCACCTTCATAAGCATTTATCAAATCAGGGGTAGGAATATTATATCCTTGTCCGTTTATGGCCTGTGGGTTTGCAGCACCCATGATACCCAAAACCTGTACAGCACTGATGGGTTGTGGCAAGAATTGGTAGATAAACGAACTGGCAAAACCTTCTGTTCCTTCTCTAAACTGCACTTCAAACACTGATTCTTTATTATTTTTGTTCGTAGTAGCGTAGATTGAAGCATAATCTCCTAAAAGTGCATATTCCCCAGAGTCGATAACTTCTTTTAAAAGTGTTTCAGCCTGCGACCATTTCTTTTGTACCACATAAACATTGGCTAATAAGGTTTTGGCAGCCCCTGAAGTTGCTCTACCTGCTTCTTGTACAGATTTAACAGGTAAAAGTTTCCCCGCCTCAGTTGCGTCTTTGATTATCTGAGTATAAATAGCATCTACTTCTGAAAGCGGTAAAGCAGCACCTTCTCTATCAATTACTGGTGTTAAGTGCAAAGGTACTTTACCGAAATACTGTACTAAATCGAAGTAAGCCAAAGCTCTTAGAAAAAGTGCTTCGCCTTTGATATTATTCTTTGAATCTTCTGCAAACGTAACTGCATCAATGGGAGCTAAAACCTGATTGGCTCTTGCAATGATTTGATAATCAGTTACGTATTGTAAGGTAGAAATTGTATTAGCCGCATCATTTGTAAAATCTGCCATTGCTTCCTGATTTTGAGTAGCACGGAAACCAGGATTATACATATAAGTTGTATTGTCTGAACGCATTTCTCCCATATAGAGTGCTCCAGAACCGTTTAGACCAGCACCATTATATAGTGTCCGCAATGGAGCATAAGCAGCGTTTACCCCTTGTTTAAAATCATTTTCGGATTTAAAAAAAGTAGCTGTGCTTAATTGTGTTTTAGAAGGCAATTCTAAGAAACTATCGCCACACGAACTCAATGTAAGCGTAGCAAACAATATATATAAGATATTTCTTTTCATGTTTTTGCTAATTTGTAAACGATAAAATCAAATGTATTAAAAACCAAAATTTAAACCGATGGTAAAAGTACGTGGTACTGGATATGAACCCCAATCCATCCCTAAATTGAGTGTAGTACCCGTTGTTCCATTTTGTGATGAACTTGTTTCAGGGTTGATACCACGGTATTTTGTTATCACGAGAGCTTGCTGAACAGAAGCATAAACACGAGCGTTTTTGATATATTTAATCTTTGAAGGAAGGCTATAACCCAATGTTACGTTCTTGATAGTAAAATAATCACCTGAACTCACAAAACGACTACTACCCCAGTCACGTTCCATATAAGTACCACCCGTAGTTTTTCCATATTTACCATCTCCAGGGTCACTTTCTGAACGCCATCTTTTAGAAACATCTTTTAGCACATTAAACACACCGTCTAAGTTTGTTGCACCTTGTTCATACATTACCATTAAATCATTTCCGAATGAGCCAGAGCCTACAATAGATAAATCAAAGTTTTTGTAACTAAAGGTATTGGTAAGTCCTACAAGCATATCAGGGAATGGATTACCGATGATTGTTCTATCATCATTATCTCCACCAATCGTAATTCTACCATCGCCATTTATGTCTTTATATCTTGCTGTACCAACTTGTGAATCTGTTGCTTTTGGCAGTCTGTTAAATTCTTCGGCATTTTTATATACTCCTTCGTGAACTAATCCCCAAAACTGACCAATAGGTTTACCAACCATAGTAATCGTATTGTAATTATTAGGACCACCATAAAGTCTTTCGATACCAGGAGCTAAAGCCAAAACTTCATTTCTGTTGAATGAAAGGTTTAAATTGGTATTCCATTTGAGTTTTCCAACTGTATTTTTTGAGTTTATGCTCACTTCATGTCCCCAAAACTTAATTTCACCTACATTATCATTGAAATTTGTAAAACCAGATTCTTGAGTAACTGATACGTTGTAAAGCAAATTCGTCGTGTTCTTTACATAAAAATCATAAGCAAAGCTTATTCTGTCATTCAAGATACCGAGGTCAAAACCTAAGTCAAGTTGCTTTGTTGTTTCCCAACCTAAGTTTGAATTCCCTAAAGTTGATACTGCTGCTCCACTATAGATAGTATTTCCAAAAACTGCATTTGCAGAGTTGTTGATAAGGGCGTATTGAGTATAGTTTCCGATATTATTATTACCAATAATACCATAACTCGCTCTTACTTTTGCGAAAGAGATTTCTCGGAAGTTTTTCAGGAAATTTTCTTCTGAAAGTAACCAACCTAAGCCAATTGAGGGGAAATTACCCCAGCGATTATTTGCTCCAAATCTTGAAGAGCCATCACGTCTGATTGAAGCAGAAAGCAAATATTTACCTTTATAGGAATAATTTAATCTTGATAAGTATGATGTTAATGCCCACTCTTGTACATCAGAACTTGTATTTAATCTATCAATGTTTAATGCAGACTGAATCGTGGTTATTCTATCATCAGGAAAGTTTGTTGCTCTTACTTGGTCGTTGTTCAAACTGAACTTTTGATTTGTGTAACCAACCAATAATTCGATGTTGTGAGATCCGAAACTTTTAGAGTAAGTTGCTGTATTTTCATTCAACCATGACAAATATTTTGAATCACTGTTGAAGGCACTCGCAACTGTTGGTGGTAGTGAGGCAAAAACCGTTGATACAGTTGATGGGCTAAAACTTTTGAATTCTGTATTGCCTAAATCAATATTGAAAGTAGATTTCAATACCAAATTTTTAATCGGAGAGTATTGTAAATATGCTGAAGTTAAAACTCTTGTAGATTTTGTTTGATTAGTAATTTCATTGGCTGCTCTTATCCAGTTTGGTGTTGGAAATGCTCCCCCAGGAATTGAAAGCGGAAGAGTACCATCAGGATTTCTATATGATAAAACAGGCCATGTCAACAGAGAATTTGAAATTAATCCACCAGGAATTGCAGCGTTGATGTTGGTTGCGTAAAAAGCTCCATCAGAACTTGGTGTATTATTTACAGAATAGGTAGGAGCAATATTGAATCCTACTCTTACCTTATCACTAATTTCGTAATCTGTATTGATACGTAAAGAATAACGGTTATAATCTGAATTTATCATTACGCCGTCTTGTTTAAAAACGCCCGCAACAACTGAAGTACTCAATTTATCTTTACTCGAAGACAATGTAAGGTTATAGCTTTGCATTGGAGCAACTCTAAACATAGCATCATACCAATCAGTACCGGCAGCACCAGCGTACTGTGATGGATTTTGAAACATTGTGGGAACTGCTTGTCCCAAAGCTTCAAATGATTCTTTTTTGAATTGAGCAAATTCTTGCCCATTCATCATTTGGGGTCTTCCCTTTTGAGGAACACTTTGCCAACCAGTAAAAACGCTTAAACCAATATTTGTCTGGTTTTTCTTAGCTTGTTTTGTAGTAATTAATACGACACCGTTAGCTGCTCTTGAACCATACAAAGAGGTTGAAGCAGCATCTTTTAGAACCGAAATGTTTTCTATTTCATCTGGGTTTATAGAGCTAATGTCTCCTACAATTGGAAAACCATCTACTACATAAAGCGGGTCACTACTTGCCAAAATAGATGCTTGACCACGAATACGAACAGACATTCCTTGTCCAGGTCTTCCTGTTGTATTATTAATTTGTACCCCAGCTAATTTACCTTGTAATTTCTGAGTAATTTGAGAAACAGGAATGTCTTTCAGCTCTGTTGAGTTTACAGACTGAATCGATCCAGTTAAATCTCGCTTTGTTTGACTCCCATAACCGACTACGACAACTTCGCTTAATGTACTTACTTCTTCCTCAATCGCTATTACTATTGGTTCTTTGCTGGGAATATCAACACCAACTTCTTTGGATTTGTAACCGATAAATGAAATGACAAGTTTTTGTTTTCCACTTGGAAGATTGCTTAAAGTGAAATTACCTCCCGCATTGGTCGTAATTCCTTTACTTGTACCTTTAATGCTAACCGTTGCACCAACTAAGCCTTCGCCGTTTATATCTGTCACTTTTCCAGATAAATTTTGAGCAAAAGTGGGGGTCGCAAATATCAAGGCAAGGAAACAAACCCTAAATAATTTGAGTAAATTTATGTTCATTGTATAAAATAGTTAATTAAGTGAAATTTGTTTTATCTTATAATATGTTGAAATATTACAATGCAAATTTCATCGCTAATTATTGCTCAACTATCTTACACCAACCATAGAAACATTATCATTTCCATATCATTTAGTGATATTATTAATAACTTTTTATTATCAAAAACCTATAAAATTGTATTTTTTAGCTATTATATTGAATAATAAACCTGAGAAAGTTGGGTGAAATTGAAATGAGTCCGATTTATATAGGCAATTCGCCAATTGGGAAAACATTAAAAAATGATAGAATTTAGCTATCAATTAGAAGAATTTATATGGTGCGTAAACTTGGCTAAAAAAAATCATCCTCATTTTGTTACAAGTGCTTGATAAGCATCCATTATCTTATTTTCTTGAAGATTGAAATATCAGAAAAGAATTATAAGCTTATTTTCGGTATCAGTAAAAATGGTAAGTAAAACAGTAAAATCTATAAAATTTTATGGGTCTTTAAGAGATAATTTTGAAGCGTAAAATCCTAACCATTAAACTATTGAAAATGAATTACTTAAAATTTTACTTTTTATTGATTTCACTTTTGTTTATTAAAACATGTTATGCCCAAAAAGATAGTACTGTTACCAAATTTTCGGGTTCAATCGGTATTACCAACAATGGCTTTTCTATCATTCCTACTTTTTCCTTGCATAGACCAGCCACCATTATGAATTTTTCATGGCGAAGAAATCAATTCAGTTTTGAACCAGACATTCGTCTGGTATCTGATGCTAGTAAAGGAGGAATGATTTTTTGGTTGAGGTATCGCTTAATTGAACATCAAAAATTTAGTCTTAGATTGGGCGTACACCCTGCTTTCACTTTTATCAGACGAACGATTACTGATAACGGAGTGCAATCAGAAATTACGGAAATGTTGCGTTTTGCTGCGGGTGAAATTGTTCCAAATTATCAAATTACGCCTAATTGGAGTATCGGAGCGATGTATTTGCAAGGCAATGCTTTACAGAAACATGGGCCGCAACTTACGCAAGTGGTTTTCTTGAATACAAGCATTTCAAATATTAAATTGTGGGAAGATTTTAGGTTTCAGATTATCCCAACGGTTTACTTTTTGACAACTGATGGCTTTAGAGGAGATTATTTTTCAGCCACAGGCATTTTGTCTAACAAAAATTTTCCTTTTACTGTACAATCTACTATTAATCAAACACTTGAGTCAGACGTTCCCAATAATAAAGACTTTATGTGGAACGTCATGTTGAGTTATAATTTTAATAAAAATCTTAAAAGTGTAAAATAATATTTACTCAAATGAAAACATACTCTTTAAACATCAACAACAAAATTGTAAAAGTAGAAGCAGAACCAGATACGCCAATGCTTTGGGTGATTCGTGATTATGTAGGACTAAAAGGCACAAAGTTTGGCTGTGGCATGGGGCTTTGTGGTGCTTGTACGATTCATCTCGATGGGCAAGCGATTCGTTCCTGCCAAACGCCCATTTCTTCTGTAAAAGCAACGAGTAAAATCACAACTATCGAAGGTATTGCTAACAATATCGACCATGTAGTACAAAAGGCTTGGATAGAAGAACAAGTACCGCAATGTGGTTATTGTCAGTCAGGACAAATTATGTCTGCGGTGGCACTTTTGAAATCAAATTCTAATCCGACTGATGAAGATATTGATAATTATATGTCAGGAAATATCTGTCGTTGTGGTACTTATGTTCGTATTCGTAAAGCAATTCATTCGGCTGCGAATGAGTTGAAATCAGCAAAAAGTAATACTAAAACCATTAAATCAACCCGTTAAACGATACAAAAATGTCAAATAATAACGTCAATCGCCGTGATTTTTTACGATATACAGGTTTATCGGGAGCGGCATTTATTTTAGGAATATCAAATGCAAATGCCTCGGTAGAGACGTTGCATGCAACATCTCTACCAACGTCTCTACCATTCAATTTTACGCCCTACATCATCATCGAACAATCGGGAAAAATCACTCTTTTCAATTCAAAACCAGAAATCGGTCAAGGTACTTTTCAATCAATTCCTGCATTGATTGCTGAAGAGTTAGAACTTTCGCCTGAACAATACACGGTACAACAGACAGGCGGAGAAAAGAAATTTGGTGATGCCCAATTTGCTGGCGGTAGTTTTTCGGTACGGGCAAGTTATTTCGATATGCGTAAAGCAGGAGCTTCTGCACGTGAAATGCTCATTACCGCTGCCAGTCAGCAATGGAATGTAGCTGTTTCAGAATGTTACGCCAAGCAAGCTAAAGTTTTTCATAAACCATCAGGAAGAAGTTTGAGTTATGGCGAATTGGTAGAAACAGCTTCAAAATTAGACGTACCGAAAAATCCTACTTTGAAGGATGCCAAGGACTTCAACATCTTAGGAAAATCAATAAAACGTCAGGATGTTCTCTTGAAAGTATCAGGCAAAGCCGTTTTTGGAATAGATGCTGAAATGCCTAATATGGTGTATGCCTCAGTAGAACATTGTCCCGTTTTCGGAGCAAAATTGAAAGATTTCGACAAAACGGCTACCATGAAAGTAGCGGGAGTTGAACAAGTATTGGAAGTAGAAAGAGTATTTGGTGTTTATAATGCAACTGGGGTAGCGGTAATTGCCAAAAACTATTGGGCGGCACTTAAAGGCAGAAAAGCCTTGAAAGTAAACTGGGATTATCAAGGGAAAGAAACCTTCAACTCTCCAGCATACACCAAATCATTGCATGAATTAGCTAAAAACGAAGGCGTAATTGATGCGAATATTGGCGATTTTGATAAAAGCTTTGGAGAAACAACCAAAAAGCTTGAAGCTTTTTACGAAACGCCATTTGTGTCGCACTCGCCTATGGAAGCTATGAATTGCACTGCTCATTGGAAAGAAAATAATACATTGGAAATCTGGACTTCAACGCAAGTGCCGTCTGATGTAATGCGTGATTTACCTACCCGATTTGGCTTAAAAGAAGAAGAAGTCACTTTGCATACAGCTTTTAGTGGTGGTGGTTTTGGAAGAAGATTAGCCATAGACTTTATTATTGAGGCGGTGAATTTGACCAAAGTGCTTAAAAAACCTGTGAAAATGATTTGGACAAGAGAAGACGATACGCAAATAGGTCCTTTCCGTCCGCCAACGTTTTCGGCTTTTAAAGGTGCTATTTCAGAAGAAGGAAAATTAGTGGCATTTCAGCATAAAGTGATTTCGCCAACCATCATGTCTTTTTTGAATCCTAATAATGATAAAACAAAATTGGATGGCACCATGACCGAAGGCATCAGTCATCAAAAATATGAGATTCCGAACATGAAAAACCTTTTTGTGTATTCGGATATTCATATTCCGATGTTTTGGTGGCGTTCGGTAACGAGTTCGACTTTAGCCTTTTCGCATGAATGTTTTATTGATGAGTTGGCTCATGCCGCTGGTAAAGACCCAATGGCTTTTCGTTTAGAAATGCTTACGAAAGAATCTGACACCAAACGAGTACTAAATAAACTCAAAGAAGTATCAAAATGGGATACTCCTTTGCCTAAAGGGAAAGGTCGTGGTGTGGCACAATGGGAATTTTTCGCAGGATTGGGCGGACAAGTAATTGAAGTAACAAAGCTTTCAAACAATGCTGTAAAAATCGACAAGGTTTATGCTGTAATAGATTTAGGAACAGTTGTAAACCCTGATACTGTAAAAGCACAAGTAGAAGGAGCAGTTGTAATGGGCATTACCGCAGCCATCAAAAACGGAATAACCTTTGCCGATGGGAAAGTAGAACAAAGTAATTTTCACGATAATCCTGTCTTACGCATCAGCGAAGTGCCAACTATAGAAGTACATATTTTAGCAGAAGGAGGAAAAGACATCAAAGGCGTTGGCGAGCCTGGACTTCCGCCAGTTGCTCCTGCTTTGGCAAATGCCATTTTCTCAGCTACGGGCATTAGAGTACGCAAAATGCCTTTTGATATTGATAATTTATAGTTCAATACTTTAATTAAAACGAATCTACCAATTTTATTTACTCCATTCGTTTTTCTGTAAGTACTAAAGCTTTTACATCTTGTGATGCAAAAGCTTTAGTACTTTTCTACAAAATTTTTCAGCATCATATAATTATACACCGCTTGGACGCATAGATAATCCTGAGGGATTGGCTACGGCTCTGGGTACAGGAAATGTAACGGTAAAGTTGAAGTAAAGAGAAAAGTGTTTAAAGTCAATTCATTAACAATTTTTCACTGAATGCCCTTTTAAAAAAAAATAGAAAAAATGATAGACCCAAGTAATACGTTGATTTTCCCAATTGGGGAACAATTACCCACAGACTGGTTTACGGGAAAAGCCTATTTGTATCCATTGATTGCAAAAGATACCAACAATGAATTTTCAGTTGGAAGCGTAACTTTTGAGTTAGAAGCAAGAACAGTTTGGCATACACACCCTAAAGGACAAGTTTTAATTGTTACCGAAGGCGAAGGTTTTTATCAAGAAAAAGGTAAGTCAGTCAAACCGATAAAAAAAGGAGATGTTGTGAATATTCCTGAAAATACAGAGCATTGGCACGGTGCATCAGCGACGAGTAAAATGATTCATATTGCTATTACCAATTACAAAGATGATGTTCAAGTAACTTGGTTACAGGCTGTTACTGATGAGGAATATGAAAGCGTAATAAAACAGTAATTAAAACCATGCTGAGACCAAAGGTTTTTTTTAATAAGTACTTATTATTTGCTCTTTTTCTGAGTATAAATACCGTTAATGCACAAAATAGCATGATTCAAAACCAAACATTAAACGCTCAACAACAGAGTATTGTAAGTATTGCCTCACTGACGGCGGCTGGTAACTTAACAAGCTTAAAAACACAGTTAAATATTGGACTTGATGCAGGGCTTACCGTCAATGAAATAAAAGAAGTATTGGTGCAAATGTACGCCTATTGTGGTTTTCCTCGATGTTTAAATGCTATCAATACTTTTATGGCTGTGGTGGAAGAACGAAAAGCCAAAGGCATAATAGATGAAGAAGGAAAAGAAGCTTCGCCCATTACTGATGCTGTCAATAAATATGAAACAGGGAAGCAAACATTACAAAGCCTCACTGGTGTAGAAGAAAAAGGACCTAAAACAGGTGCAAATGCCTTTACTCCAATTATTGATACTTTTTTAAAGGAACATCTTTTTGCTGATATATTTAGCCGAGATGTACTTACGCACCAACAGCGGGAGTTAGCTACAATTTCGGTGCTTTCGACACTGGAAGGCGTAGTCCCACAACTAAAATTTCATTTGGCTGTAGGCTTGAATATTGGACTTACAGAAAATCAATTAAAACAAGTTTTTTCGATAATAGAAACCCTCATTAGCAAGCAACAAGCAGAAATAGCTAAAAAGGTATTGTCGGAAATTATTGATACAAAGCCTTAGTATTTTTTAGAATGGACTATCACTTCAACAGAAAAATAACATACAAAAACAAGATGGGTTATGCGTCGAGAAGAGAACCAATAGAACAATTAGTTGTATTGAGCGCTACTTGAAAATCAAACGCTAATTTTTTCACAAGCCAATTAAAACTAATGAGTACAAACATAAAATCAAGAGGATACGCAGCCAAAGATACTTCTGGCGTATTAAGTCCGTGGGAATTTGAACGCAGACCTGTAGGCGATAACGATATTTTAATTGATATTAAATTTGCCAGCATTTGTCATTCAGACATCCATCAAATGAAAGGAGATTGGGGAACGCAACAATATCCTCAAGTTCCCGGACATGAAATTGTTGGAATTGTTGCTGCTGTTGGAAAAAATGTCACCAAATTCAAAATAGGCGATAGAGCAGGCGTAGGTTGTATGGTTGACAGTTGCATGACTTGTGAAAGTTGTACACATGGCGAAGAACATCATTGTGATAATGATGCAACTGTATTTACTTATGGTGCGCCAGATAAAACTTCTCCAACAGGTATTACGCAAGGTGGTTATGCCAACAATATTGTGGTAAGAGACCATTTTGCGGTTCACATTCCCGAACATATCAGTTTAGAAAAAGCAGCTCCATTACTTTGTGCAGGCATTACCACTTACTCGCCTTTGATGAATGCGAAAGTGAAACAAGGAGATAAAATTGGAGTAGCAGGAGTTGGAGGTTTAGGACATATTGCTATCAAATTGGCTGTTTCAAAAGGTGCAGAAGTCTATGCTTTTACTTCATCTGCAAAGAAAACCGAAGAAATACTTACTTTGGGCGTAAAAGAAGTAATCGTTGTGGATGATCTTGCTAAACTAAAACCTTACAAAGGGAAATTGGATTACATGATTTCCACCATTCCTGTACAATATGATGTTGCCGCTTATACATCTGTTGTAAAACGAAATGGACATTTTACACAAGTAGGAATGCCTGTTGGATTTAATATCACATTAAACAATCTTGGTTTATCTATTTCTCGTGTTAATTATAATGCTTCGCTGATTGGAGGAATCCCTGAGACTCAAGAAGTAGTGGATTATTGTGCAGATAACAACATCTTCCCTGATACACAACTGATTAAGGCTGAAGAAATCAATGATGCTTGGGAAAAAATCATTAAAAATGAATCAGGTCATAAAAGGTTTGTAATTGATGGAACAAGCTTTTAAATAAAAAAAATGAATCTACCATTTTTATTTACCCCATTCATTTTTTCTGTAATTACTTGTTTTACCTCTTGTAGTGGAGAGGTAAAACAACCTAGTAATGTAGAGATAAATCCTGCAAAATCGGATACAATTAGTAGCGTACAGATGAGCAATAAATTAAGCATAAAAGTAAATTCATTTACTTTTTCGGCAACACTTTTAGATAATCCAACAACAGTAGCTTTTAAAGCAATGTTGCCTCTTACGATTAAAATGAATGAGCTTAATGGAAATGAAAAGTACTTTGACCTTCCCAAAAGTTTACCAACAAATTCATCTGTACCATCTTCTATTCATAACGGAGATTTGATGATGTATGGCTCAAACACTTTTGTACTTTTCTACAAAACATTTTCAAGCTCGTACAGATATACAAAACTTGGACAAATAGACGATACTGCTAAACTCTCCGAAGCACTTGGTTCAGGCGATGTAACCGTAACATTTGAACTGATTCCATAAATCAAAAAGCGGTCTGAATTAATTTTCAGACCGCTTTTTGATTTTAAAATTCGTGATAACTTATATAATTTTTTACTTCATCTTCAAAAAGATTGCAGGTAAAGCTTCCAAATCCAAGGCATTCATTTCTAT
>JACCDS010794183.1_pt1 | contig 14392 bp, 11 predicted proteins | sample 7446441 | NCBI WGS metagenome assembly JACCDS01 (sample SAMN15323445, study PRJNA562643) | freshwater metagenome | isolation source: river surface water | place: USA:Blue River Watershed | collected 2017-08-17 | reverse complement strand
CCGATGCGGATATAACAAACATTTTTCCGATCCAGCATGTCGAGCAAATCGTGTTTATCACTGAGCGGCGGTACCAAAATCAGCCCATCCGCCAGCGTATTATCGATGAACTCTTCAATTTCATGCACCAACGTCGGCGAGCGGTAGCTGCAGTCATACAAAAACAGTCCCATGTTTTCTTCGCTGCAGCACTGCAAAATGCCTTTTTGCAGCTTTTGCAGATAGCCGGGGCTGGGATTATCGGCCAGCAGAGCAATAAACAACGAGCGGTTTTTTGCCAGAGCCATCCCCAGCGGGTTGCGCTTAAAGCCCAGTTCGTTAATCACTGCCATCACTTTATCGCGGGTGTCCACCGAGACATTGGCTTCGTTATTAATCACCCGCGACACGGTCTTTTTCGACACGCCGGCCTGCCGGGCGACATCATTAATGGTGACAGAAGACATCGACTGAGTTCCCTCTTTGCTGCAGAAATATTCCGATAGAACGGATGGGTTAACTTGTTCACAACACACACGTTTTTGGATTGGATCTTGTGATTGAAGCTGCGCATGGTCAGCTTAGCATTAACAGGCAACGGCAGAAAAGCCAACCGCTGTCTGCGGCCATCAGTCACAGTGACGCTTAGCTATAACCACAATTGACACCGGTGTCAATTGACGATATATATTTAGCCATAGTTTTATTTTGTGCTAGCGGTGGCAGTGTGCCAACTGCAGGGCGAACACAGGTAGCCCCCAGTGCAGACCGAGCATTGGCTGCGGTTTATCTGGCAGAACGGATGATGCACCGTCAGGATGATGTACTGTCAGCTGGAACAGCAAGTTGCGACAACGCACGCGTTCGAGCTGGCTGATGCTCTGACTGATCGACTGGTAAAACGCGCTGACAAACTTAAATAACTGCTTTGACTGGCCTTTGTCACTGGCACCGGCGTATGACAAGGCGCTAACTACTGAGGTATCTGGTTGTGACTTTACCGCGTTTATCCGTTGCCCTTTTTAGTGAAACCAACTTAAGCAACACCAACTTCAGCCAAACGCATCGTGTCGGGCCTTTGTTGCCATGGCGTCAGCGTCAACATGCGGTGACACCGCGTATTGCGCATCTGGGCATCGGTGCATTTCACCGCGCTCATCTGGCCTGGTACACCGACGCATTGATGCAGGCGGGAGGTGGAGATGATCCATGGCCTTGGGCCATTATGGGTGTCTCGTTGCGTTCGCCTGAGGTTGCGGCGCAGTTAAATCCGCAGCAAGGCCTCTATACGCTGCAACAAAGTTCAGCCAGCAGTACATCACAGCAGGTGATTCAGTCGGTGCTGGGTGTCTTAGTCGCGCCGCAGGATCCGGCAGCCGTTATCACGTTGCTGGGTGCGCCAACCACAGAGATTATTTCGCTGACGGTGACCGAAAAAGGTTATTGCCTTGATTTGGTCAGCCGGCAGCTTGATTTCGCGCATCCGGATATTGTGTTTGATTTGGCGCATCCTTCGACACCGCGAAGTGCCATCGGTTATCTGGTGGCCGGTCTTTCTGAACGATTTAAACAAGGTCTGCCCGCACCGACTATTTTGTGTTGCGACAATCTGCCGCAAAACGGTGTAACGCTGGCGCGGCTGGTCACGCAGTTTGCCGAAAAGCTCAACCCGGAATTGGCTGGCTGGATCACGTCGCAAGTGGCGTTTCCATCCAGCATGGTTGATCGGATCGTGCCGGCGACGACGCAGGCTGATATTGAGGTGCTGGCTGCTGAGACCGGTTATATGGATCTGGCGATGGTCAAAACAGAGCAGTTTTCGCAGTGGGTGATTGAAGACAAATTTGCTGGCGCGCGGCCCGCATGGGAACAGGTTGGCGCTTTGTTGGTACAAGACGTGACGCCGTTTGAACATGCCAAACTGCGTCTGCTAAATGGTGCGCACTCAGCACTCGCTTACCTTGGCACTTTGGCCGGCTACAGCTATGTGCATCAGGTGGTGGCCGACCCATTGTTTGGGCGCTATCTGCGTCATTTAATGACGCAAGAATTAATGCCAACACTGTTGGTGGACGGCCAGGCGCCGGCCGGCCTCGACCTGCCGCGTTATATCGACGCGCTGCTGCAACGTTTTGCCAATCCAGCGCTGGCGCATCGCACCATGCAAATCGCGATGGACGGCTCACAGAAATTGCCACAGCGGCTGTTGGCGGCGGCTCAGCAGCGCCTGCAAGCCTGTTTACCAGTCGATGCGATTTGCTTTGCCGTGGCAGGCTGGCTGCGGTTTAGCATGGGCTTTGACGCCAAAGGCGATGCGCTGGAAGTGTCTGATCCGCTGGCCGCGCGTTTGCTGGAGATCCGTCTGGTGCACTGGGATCATATCGATGAGTTGGTCGGTGAGTATTTAAAGCTCAGTCAGGTGTTTGCACCGGCGCTAGTGGCGTATCCACAGTTTGCGCAGCGGCTGACATATTGGCTCAGTTATATTCTGGCCAACGGCGTGCCGACGGCTTTGCAATCGTTATTACTTGAAGTTCAGGATTATGCCGCAGCGCCGCGACTGGCCGGGAGTGCAAAATGATTAAAGTGACCGTGTGGAACGAATGCCGGCATGAAAAAGAAGATGCTGACGTGCAGGAAGTGTATCCGGAGACGATTGGCGGTTGTATCGTCAATCAGCTGGCGCCTTATGGCTTTGACCTGACGCTGGCGACACTGGACGATGCCGATCAAGGCTGGCCCCAGTCCAGGATCGACGAGACTGAAGTGGCCATTTGGTGGGGCCACCGCTATCACGATGAGCTCAGTGATGCGCTGGTCGACAAGCTGCAGGCGCGGGTGCTGGCGGGCATGGGACTGATTGTGCTGCACAGTGGCCATCATGCCAAATTGTTTAAGCGTCTGATGGGCACCAGCTGTAATCTGAGCTGGCGCGAGGCCGAAGGCGGTGAACGCGAACGGGTCTGGTGCCTGAAACCAGCGCATCCTATTGCTTATAATATTCCGCCGCAAATCGAGCTACCGCAGTCAGAAATGTATGGCGAACCTTTTGATATCCCGGATCCGGATGAGCTGATTTTTAACTCCTGGTATCAGGGCGGTGAAGTGCTCAGAAGCGGTTGTACCTTCACGCGTGGTCGTGGTCGCATTTTCTTTTTTGCCCCGGGCCATGAGACTTTCCCGATCTACCGTAACCCGCATATCACACAGATTCTGGCCAATGCCATCCAGTGGGCGCATCAACCGCATAGCACCGGCTGGATGATGGGCAACTGGGGCCGGCCAGTGCCGCTGGAAGCGGGCGCGCCAAAACAGACTTACTTTAAAAAACCACGCAAGTTAATGCTGGCTGAAAAGGCGGCAAAAAAGCAGAAATAACGGCAAAACCGCCGGCGATGTGTCGGCGGATGTTGCTTTCTATCAGTGTCTACCCAATGATTCAGCGCGAATACCTTAACTGTGACCACAGGCTAAGACAGATCATCGTCACAGGCCTTCTGTGTCAGTGCTGAATTGAGATCCTGGCTGTGTCGGATTGGATTAGCTGACTTTCGCTCTTAGTTAAACCGGATTGGGACAGTGATGATCGTCTGACCTCGCGTTTCCTGTCGTATCGAATACGCTGCAAGACTGTAGATCGGTATCTTGACCAGCAGTTATGGCTATACTCAACGTCAATACTTGGATGGGCGCTACCGGCTGAATAGGGTTGCTGTCCTCTGTAAGTTCAGCTGATGCCGGGATAACCATGTTCAATTTTGTGAAGTTCCTGATAACGGTAAGCTGTCTATGGGTATCTGCGGCAACCACAGCACAACAACCACCACGACCGCAGACCATGACATTTTCTTATGTCGATCACCCAGCGATGGTGAACTTGATTATTCCGCTGATCCGCGACACTTACCTGAGACTGGGTATCAAAACCGAATTTGTCGCCCAGCCGTCGAATCGGAATTTGTTATTGGTAGATAAAAATCTGGTAGACGGTGACGTGGGCTATATGCGGATTGTATTGGCCGGCTATCAGAATATTATTACGGTCGAACCAGCATTGGTGTCCGGCATTTTTACACTACTGTGTAAGCCCCAGCTGAAGTGCACGCCAGCAGTGCTGGCGGATGCACAGCAGACAATAGTCAGTACATCGGTTTCAAAAAACGGCATGGATGTTGGGTTTCGCGGAGAGATCCATAGTCAGTTTTATATTGTCAATGATCTGGCGCTGATCCCGAAATTTATCCGCAATGGGCGATTTGACTATGCGATATACCCAACGACTGAACAGGAGCTGGCACAAATGGACCTAACCGGCTTGCAGTATGTAAAGTTGTTTCAATCCGACCTGTATCATGTATTGCATAAAAAGTACGCATTTATGGCGCCTGAGATCAGTGCAGCGCTGGCAGCAACATTGGCACAGAAGAAAACGAAGTAGAGGTGGCTGGCAACACATAGGCTCAGAAACAATCAATTGGCGCAAAAGGAGGTATTGCGATGACAGGGACCCGTTGGTTAATGCTGTTGGTATGGCAGCTTTGTTGGCAGCTGCTGCCGGCGCAGGCGTGTGGGTTAAAGGTGCTGACCGAAGATTTACCGCCTTATCAGGTGGTGCGTGAGCAACAGGTAGTGGCCGGTTCTGCTTATCTACAGGTTGACGCAATACTTCGCGGTGCAGGTTTACCTTGTCGCACAGAGGTGTTGCCCTGGGCTCGGGCATTTGAGTTGGCGCGTACTGAGCCGAACACACTGATTTATTCAATAGCGCGGTTACCGGCGCGCGAACATTTGTTTATCTGGCTGGCACCGCTGATAAATGCTGATTATCGCTATTATTCCGCCGACAGTGCGGTGATTGAGCAAATCCAGCAAGGCAAATCGCCACAGGATTTTGTCGCCGTGGCGGTCGCTGGCAGTATGATTGACAGTACCTTGCAACAAATTGGTTTTGTACCAGACCAGAATCTGATCCAGGTGAAAGATATCAACGCGCAGTGGAAAATGCTGCGGATCCGCCGCGCGCATTTGACGCTGGCGTTTGCACCAGATTTTAAGGCGCTGGCTGATCCGAAAGTGGGGCAAACCCAGTTTTATGCCTCCCGCCAGGTGGTCCGGCAGATCCAGCTGTATCTGGCAGCGCATCCACAAACAGATCCGGGCCTGATCCGTCAGTTACAAACCGCGATAGAGCAACAAGCGGTGCTCAGTGTGCCGGTCAATCCGGCTTTACACTGACAATACCCAAGCATCATGCGCAGGTGCGACCAGACAAAAAACAACAGCAACCAATGGTTGCTGTTGTTTTTTAAGCTCTGGCTGTCAGATTTTACAAGGTCACCGGCGCGCCATGTTGGCTGGCAGATAACTTCACGGCATCCCACAACTGTGCCATCCGCAGGCCCTGACGCACATCAGATGGGTTGGTAATTTCACCCAATCGGGTTTGCATAAACACATTCATCAGGTTGTTGGCCGCTTCCTGGTCTTTGCGAACCACATTGCCTTGCGCATCTTCAATTTCCATCCAGCGACCCCAGGCACAGATCCGCACAATAGCGGTTGGAAAGTAGCATTCGATGCGTGAGACACAGCGGATGGCGCGGCCACAAGCATGCAGGTTAAACAGAGTGCCGTCTGACAATTCGCCGGACACAGTCGTCACCACGTCGACCGGAAAACCTAGATTTTGCATCATGGCACTGATACGGGAAAACGGTTGGCTGGTGATTTTGGACACGGTATTCATCATATGCGCGCCGGTGTCGAACATAAAACCACCGCCGGAGATCGCCGGCACTTGTTTCCAGTGCCCCTGATATTTGTCAGCCCAGTCTTCCCAAATTGCCGCATTGATACTGACCAGCGGGCCATAGGTTTGATTGGCAATGGCGGCTTTTAACTCGTTGACCAGCGGCGATAATCCGCCCTGATATGCGACAACCAGCGTTTTGCCGGATGTTTCCTGCGCGGCCACTAAAGCTTCAGCTTCGGCAACTGTCGTCACCATTGGTTTTTCCAGCAACACATCAAGGCCAAGCTCCAGCGCCAACAAAGCTTGTGCGGCATGGCTAGCGTGCGGCGTACAGATATAGACTGCATCCAGCGCAGCGCATTGTTCGCGTAATAAGGTTTCCCAGCTGGCGAAGCAGAGCGGGGCCGTTTTATTCGCGCCAGCCGCTATTTGGCAAACATTGGCCATCGCTTTGTCGTTCGGATCCATGATGGCCGAAATAACGATGTCGTCCCGGCTGATCCAGGTCTGGATGTACTGGGTTGCTTTGGTCCCGCAGCCAATAATGGCGAGTTTTAGTTGCACATCTTCCTCCACTGGCCGCTTGACCAGATTTTTTAGCGTACACCGGCTTAAAACCAGGTTTTTGCTCTGTGGTTTATTGCGGTCTTTCCGCAGTTATATCTGACATGCAATCATTATTTTATATATAAAATACAATAAGATAGATTTAGCTGTTGCCGGTCTGATTTCGAATGCGTCCGGTACAGCACAAGCCGTCACTGATTGCAGGTGTTTGCGTTGGTATGCACCATTAATACGCATATTGACACCGGTGTCAATATGCGTATTATCAGAAAGGACAGGGTACAAAGCATAAAAAATCGCCGGCACTGAACCAACAGGGTGCAACCTTAACCAGGCAGAACCGGCAGATGCACAAATAGTGCGCAACAGAAAATAAAATACGGGCTGGACAGATGATCTGGACTAAACAGCGCGGCAGAGCAAATCTGCTGCTACCGGTGGCGGTGACGCTGGCGGTGAGTGTCATGGCAGCGATGTACTGGGGGCGGGGGGAGCCGACCACAGCACAACGTCTGGCAGAAACGGAAGCGGCAAAACGGCCGTTATTGGTCATAGCGGAGCACCGCACTGCACGTTTGCAGGCGCTTTATCAGTTGCAGCCGCAGCTGGAAGCGCAATTAGGGATCCGGCTGAAAATCGTTGAATATCCGGCGCCGCCGCAGGATTACTTCACCAAACTGGTGACAGAACTACGTGCCGGCAACGCACCGGATGTGTTTACCGTACCGCGAGATCTGCAAGTGGACGATTTGGCCGCTGCCGGTTATCTGGCTGATTTGACCACAGACGCACAGCAATGGCCGGGTTATGCCCAGTTGCCGGAGTTGGTCAAAACGCTGACCCGGGCCAGCTTCAACGAGCATGTGTATGTGATCCCGTCGATTGTCGCCGTCGAGCAGCTGTACTACCGGCATGATTTGCTGACTGCCGCTGGCATCAGTACCGCACAGCCGCAAAATTGGCAGGAATTGCTCGAGCGTAGCCGCGAGATCAAACAAAAAATGGCGCAATATCCGCTGCTGATCCCCGCTGGCCTGACCTGGGGCATGGGCTCTTATACCGAAGGACTGCGTTATCTGCTCGCCAGTTTTCAACATTATCAGCTGCTCAACGGCCAAAACCAGTACGTGCTCGATAACAACGCGGTGCGTCGATCCTTTGGCTTTTACCAGACGCTGGTTGAAGAGCAATTGATGCCAGTGCAGCCGCTGCTAAACCCAGAGCCTTGGGTTATCCCGAAATATGAAATGTTTCCCAAAGGCCAGTTGCTGATCACCACCTGTGGCAGCTGGTGTCCGGTGTTTGACTGGGGACCGGGTAGCCGCAATCCGATCCCGGATGTGGCCAATGCGGTACGGACCTGGAAATTCCCGTCAGCCGATGGCGGCAAGCCTTTTGCGCTGGCTTCTGTGGTTTATGCCTGGGGCGTCAATGCGAAATCGCGTCAACAGCCCTTGGCGCGACAGTTGGTGCTGGCACTGGGTGAAAACGACGTGGCTTTGGCTTACGCGAAACAATTGGGGAATGTGCCGGCCCGGCTCGATGCAGCTGAGCATCCGGCTTTTGCGGCATTGGGTAATTTAATGGCCGACCATGCGTTATTAAAGGACGCGCGGGCACTGCGCACGACGGTAGGCTCTAACGCGATGATGGCTGGGGTGGCGCAGGCGTCCGAAGCGGTGCTGACTGGCCGGGCTGATGGCGAGCGCGCCCAGCAAATGTTGTATGACTACGTGGTGAATGTGCTCGGTAGTGCTCAGGTCGAAACAGCAGGATTGGCTGCGGCCGGGCAACCTGAAGAAGGACATAACGATGATTAAACTGACGTTTGAAGCCCGGCGCCAGCTCGGTTACCGCCTAATGATGACACCGGCGCTGTTGCTGATGGCCGCTTTTATTGTGTTCCCGGCATTTTATGCCTTTTCGCTGAGTTTGACTGACGATGCTTTGCTGGGTTTTGCTGCGCAAGGATCGTCCTTTGTTGGTTTACGGAATTTTGAACGGCTATTCGGCGACCCATTATTTTGGAACTCACTAAAAGTCACGCTGATTTTTGTTATTGGATCGGCGGTGATTGGTCAGTTTCTACTGGGGTTTGCCTCGGCGCTGATGTTGCAGCGGCCGGTGAAATACAAAGGTATTTTTAACGCCATTATTTGTCTGCCAAACGCAGTGCCGGAAATGGTCGTTGGTTTTTTATGGATCTCGATGTTTGCCAGCGGTGAATATGGCACGCTGAACCGGCTGGTGGCCTGGTTTGGAGTTGAACCGCAGCAGTGGCTATACACTTTTCCTCTGTTGTCGATCATCATCGTCAACACTTGGCGTGGCATTGCGTTTTCGATGATTTTGTTAACGTCTGGACTCGCTTCGATCCCCAAAGATATTTATGAAGCGGCACGGGTGGATGGTGCCACTGACAATCAAATCTTCTGGCGCATTACCGTGCCGATGATGATGCCGACTATTTTTCTCTACATGTTCATTTCAACGGTCACCACCTTCGCGATCTTCGGTCTGGTTTACACCTTAAGCCGTGGCGGCCCTGCCAATAGCACCGAGATATTGGGTATTTACATTTACAATCAATCATTTACTGCGTTTCAGCTGGGATATGGTGCGTCTGTCGCTGTGGTCAGTCTGGTGGTGTCGATGTTGCTTGGCATGGTGTATGTCAAAGCGCTGAAGGTTGAGGTTTGACATGTTGACAATAGTCCGCACAACCTCTGAGGGAATGTCCATGTCCGAGAATTCGGCGAGTTTTTTTGCGCAGCGCCGGGCTTACCTGACGCTGATCCTGATTTCACTGTTTTGCCTGATGCCGTTTTTCTGGGTGCTGTTGGCGGCGTTTGACCCAAAGGCCAGTCAGTTTCTGCAAATTCCGGCCGGCGTCACGGTGGACCATTTCTGGAACCTGCTGGCCAATGAAAGTGGCGTGCGCTGGGTGCTGAATTCTGTAGGCATTGTCGGCAGCGCAACTTTGTTGTGTTTGGTATTAGCTGGTTTTGGTGGTTATGCCTTGTCGCGGACCCAGGCCTGGTGGAAACGGCCATTGCTGTACGCCATTATTCTGGTGCGCATTGTGCCGCCGCCGGCGCTGATTGTGCCGGTGTACAAAGTGATGCTGTTTCTAAACGAATGGGTGAATGGCGTGATTAATAGTCTGACGTCAGACGTCGCGCAGCAAATGATGCTGAGCCGGATGTTCTCGTTTGTCGACGGTTATCTTGGCCTTATTCTGATCCAATGCGCGATGCAGTTGCCATTGGCGATTTGGATCATGAAAACCTTTTTCGACGCAATCCCGAAAGATTATGAAGAAGCAGCCGCGCTGGATGGTGCCAGTCAGTGGCAGACGGTGCGTCATGTACTAATTCCATTGGCCTTGCCGGGTTTTGCCGCGGCCGGCTTGTTTGCGTTTATCAACGCCTGGGGCGATTTCCTGATGCCGCTGATGTTCACTTCATCGCCGGAATTACAGACGCTGCCACTTGGCATGTTCCGCGCCTTTCTGCGCGTCGATGCTATCGATTATGGATTTTTAACGGCGCTGGCGGTGATTTACACCTTACCGGCGGTCATCGCATTTGCCTTTGCCCGAAAGTTTTTAACCCAGACTTTCTCCGGTGGCGTTAAAGGATAAGGACCTGTTATGTCACAGATTGAACTGATTAATATCAAAAAGAATTACTTAGGCACGGAGATCGTCAAAGGCATCGACGTGACCATTAATGAAGGTGAGTTTGCCGTGATCGTCGGGCCGTCTGGTTGTGGTAAATCGACGTTACTGCGGATGATTGCCGGCCTCGAAGATATCAGCAGCGGCGAGCTGAAGATCGGCGGGAAGACGATGAACCATGTGTCGCCGGATCAACGCGAAATTGCCATGGTGTTTCAGTCTTATGCCCTGTATCCGCATATGACGGTGGCAGAGAATATCGGTTTTGCGCTGGCACTGAAAAAGGTCGACAAGGCCGAGATCCAGCAACGTGTGCTGGAAGCCGCCAAAATGCTCGAACTGGAGCACTTATTGGACCGTAAACCGGCGGCGCTGTCTGGCGGGCAACGTCAGCGCGTGGCGATCGGCCGCGCTATTGTGAAAAGACCCAAAGTGATTTTGTTTGATGAACCGCTGTCGAATCTGGATGCAAAATTGCGCGTGCAGATGCGCACCGAGCTGATGCGGCTGCATCGCGAATTTGGTTCGACCATTGTGTATGTCACCCATGATCAGGTCGAAGCGATGACGATGGCGCAGAAAATTATTGTGTTACATAACGGCCATGTCGCGCAGATGGGCAAGCCAATGGATTTATACCGCGAGCCGGATAATACCTTTGTTGCGCAGTTTATTGGGGTGCCGAAAATGAATCTGCTGCGCGGCGCGCTGAATAAAGGCCAGTTTGTGCTGCAATCCGGTCAAAGCTTACCGGTCTGTCCAACCTTACTCAGTAGCGCCATGGACCGCGATGGACTGCAGTTTGGCGTGCGTCCTGAACATCTGAAGCTCAGCGCGGCACAACCGGAGCAAAGTGCCTGGACTGTGGACATGGTGGAGCGGCTTGGCGTTGAGAGTTTTATCCATCTGCATAACGCGGCGCGCGACGTGCGTGTTGCCCGGATGGAAGGCGATTGCAACTGGATATGTGATGACCAGTTGGCGAGCAGCGTAGAGCCGGCGCAGTGTTATTTGTTTAACGCTGAAGGCGTGCGGTTATGCGCGAAGACGGCGGCAGGCGCCACCGAAATGTGTGCCTGATAAGTCGCAGGCGCCAGACTAAAAGCTGCCCCGGGGTTTTCAGCCCGGGGTTTTCAGCTCTAGGGGCGTTAGCGCCTGCAGTATCGCCGGCAGCTGTGCCATCGTCGTCACTTCGATCACCGCCGGGTCCGGTTTAATTTCCTGATAGCGGTTTAAAAACACCGTACGACAACCTGCCGCCAGGCCCGCTCTGATGCCGGGTAAGCTATCTTCAATCACAATACAATGCGCCGGCGCTGTACCCAGTGCCGCAGCGGCATATTGGTACAAGCCGCCATCCGGCTTAAAACAATTGATGTCATAACCGCTGAACACGCGGTCGGCAAAATAGTGGCTCAGGCCGCAGATTTGCAGCGCCTGACGGATTTTCGTCTGTGGCCCGTTACTGACTACGGCCAGCTGCATACCGGCCGCAGTGGCCCAGTCCAGAGTGGCCACCACGCCGGCGATCGGGCGTAATTGCGCGGCAAATAAGTCACTGACCAATCGGCGGTATTGCGCTTCACTGTCAGCAGGCAGCTGCACCGCAAAGCGGCTGGCCAGCTGAGAAAAGATCTCTGCCAGTTTGCCGCCGCGATAATCGCGCACCAACAAGCCGACATCAACTATAACGCCAGCCTGCGCCAGAATAGTGGCCAACGCCTGATTGCACAGCCATTCGCTGTCAACCAGGGTGCCGTCATTGTCAAACAGCAGGGTGGTCATTGCGACGGCTGCTGTTGTGTTGGTTCAGCCGACATTTGTAGCTCGAGCACGCCACCGGCGATGATCTCGCTATGCAGCAAATAGGTTCGTTTTAACACTTTGCCATTAAGCTTGATTTGACGGATGTAAGGCCGGTCAGGGCCATTATTCAGTGTTTTGATACAGAGGCGCCGCTCGGCTGATACCTGCAGGCAAGCTTCGTCGAATAATGGGCTACCCAGCTGATAAACCGGGTCGGTTTCCAGACCACCGCTGAGCTGAAACAATCCAAGCTTCAGTAGCACAGCCAGGCTGCCCATCAGGCCCTGATCTTCGTCACCATTGTAACCACGCTGTGGCGTCAAATGGCTGTAGACCGTATCGCTGATGCGACGCGACCAGTATTGGGTTTTTTCTGGCGCGCCCGCTGCGGCGAAGATAAAAGCCGTCTGGATACTGGGCTGATTGCCATAGTTAATCGGCGTGCGGCGATACTCAGGATGTCCTTCCTGCGCATGCGCAGTGCCAGCGGTGAAATCCTGTTTGGCGGCATGCTGAAATGCTTGCTCGAGGCGGTTCACCAACGTCGTTTTACCGCCTATGACAGCCGCCAGTCCCTCGATATCATGCGGCACAAACCAGGTGGCCTGCGCGGCATTGGATTCGATAAAACCAGCTTCGTATTCCAGCGGGTCAAATGGTGTGCGCCAGTTGCCATTGATTTCCTTTGGCCGGATAAATCCAGTTTTGGCGTCATACAGATTTCGCCAGTTCTGGCTGCGCTCTAGGAACCTGGACGCGACGGTCTGATCGCCGGTTTTTGTTGCCAGCTGCGCGAGGGCAAAATCCTGGTAGGCATATTCTAGGGTTTGACCGGCTCCGCGCCGGTGGCTGCCATAATTGCTTTCTGTTTCCGGCAGCGGGTAGGGCACATAACCGCGTTCAAGGTAATAACCTAAGCCTCCGCCACTGGCGCTATAGTGTTCGTAACCGGCTTTAGCCATCAGACCGGCCTCACTGTGATTTTTCAGCAGCATCGGCAGCAGTTCGCCAGACGGGGTTTGCAGTAGACCTTTTTGTGCCAGCGAGACTAAAAACGGCGTCATCGGAACTCCTGGCATCACAAGAGTGTCCTGTCCACCGGACGGGCCCCTTGGGATCAAACCAAAATCGCGGCCATACTGAATCAGACTTTCACCAAGAGCAGTTGCTGCTTGCGGATACACCAGTGGCCACAAAGTTGCGATAGTCCACTGCGCGCCCCAGAATGAATCTGAGTTGTGCATAGCAAAGCGCGGTTGTCCTTGTGCGTTAAGCGGTAACTGGCGAACTTTGGCGCTTTGGCCGGATAAATCCATATATTGGCCATTAACATCTGACACCACGCGCCGGCCCTGCAGTGCGTGCCATAAATCAGTGTAAAAACGGCGTTGTTGCGAGAGGCTACCACCTTTGATGTGAACGCGCGCCAGCGCCTGGTTCCACTTTGCATAAGCTTCGGCGCTGGTTTTGGCAAAATCCCAGCCGGCTAATTCGCTTTGCAGGTTCAGCTTGGCATTGTCGGCCGAGACATAAGAAAAGCCTGCTTTTACCAACACACTGTGGTCACTGCTATTGAAGCTGACGCGCAAACCAGCGTCATCGCCGCTGATGCCATTGACGTTGGCGAACTGCTGCTCAGCACGCCACGCATCCAGCTGCTGCACCGGCGTCGAAAAGGCCAGATGGAAATAGACTTTAACCGGCTTCACGCGTCGCTCTGTACCCTGATTGGTAATAAAACCAGCCAGATTATGTGGGTCAATTTGCCAGACTTCCGCATGCCCCAGCCTGGACGGGCCCTGCACGCCGCCTAGCTGTAGCAATAATTGTTGTGGCTGACCGGGTTGATACTGATAACGCGAAAAGCCGACGTGGTCTGTGGCCGTCAGTTCAACGTTAATGCCATAGCGACTGAGCCGCAGTTGGTGATAGCCGGGGCGAACCTGTTCGTTGTCATGGGAAAAAGCTGATGTATAGTCGGCCTGCTGCGCGGATAAAGGCCTGTGGTCCGACACCGGCATCAGCGATAGACCGGCCAATTGCCATTCGTGAATATGATTAAAACCTTTGACTGTGGTTTCATCGTAGCGATAGCCGCTGCCCCATTCGCCGTTCAGCGCCGTATCTGGAAACAAGCTGACCATGCCAAAAGGCCGCGCCGCCGAGGAAAAGTAAAACCAGCGACTATTGGCGGTATCTAAGAACGGATAGACCAGCGCTGCCGGCTCAGCAGCAGTAGCCTGCGCTGTATCGGTTTGCGCTGTCAGGGGTTGCGCTGCGCTGGCGGCGGCTTGTAACAACAGTAACGAACAGAAAATCCGGCTAACAACCAGTCGGGTAGAGCGAAATTTCGGGACAGACATGCACCAGCTCCATAAAAGAATATGCGCTGGTTATAGCAATTGGCCTGTCCAATTGCAATATGGCCTGTCCAGTTATGTCGGGATTGTCCACTGAGTTATAGTGAAAGCTCAGCAGCTGTCTCATTCACCAATCAACAATACATAAGCTTCGGTGACCTGCGCGATATGCGATTGCATCGCTGCTTTAGCGCCTGCGGCATCACGCCGGCTTAAACACAAATAGATTTTTTCATGGGCTTCGATGTT
>JACCDS010754093.1_pt1 | contig 14396 bp, 14 predicted proteins | sample 7446441 | NCBI WGS metagenome assembly JACCDS01 (sample SAMN15323445, study PRJNA562643) | freshwater metagenome | isolation source: river surface water | place: USA:Blue River Watershed | collected 2017-08-17 | reverse complement strand
GTCAGGTGCAGGTTCTGGATCGCAGCGCTGGCGGTCTTGCGGATGACATACAGCTTGCGCTCCAGGGCGTCCTGCACGATCACGTCGGCACCCCGGCCGATGAAGATCTGGCGCATGACCGGTTCTTTTTCGCGCACGGTGGGCGACATGGGCATGTCGCGGTTGACCGGCACATCGCGCCAGCCGAGCACGACCTGGCCTTCGGCCTTGACGGCGCGCTCGAGCTCTTGCTCGCAGGCCATGCGGGAGGCGTGCTCCTTGGGCAGGAAGACCATGCCCACGCCGTACTCGCCAAACGGCGGCAGGTTCACGCCCTGCTGGGCCATCTCGTCGCGGTAGAGCGCGTCGGGCAACTGGATCAGAATACCGGCACCGTCACCCATGAGCGCATCCGCACCCACGGCACCCCGGTGGTCCAGGTTCTCCAGAATCTTGAGGGCCTGCGTCACGATGGCGTGGCTCTTTTGACCTTTGATGTGGGCGACAAAGCCAACACCGCAGGCATCGTGCTCGTTGGCCGGGTCATACAGACCGGTCGATTGGAAATGTTCTTTTTCGGCTGCCGTGGTCATGGCGCACTCCTAAGGGTTTTTACGCAGGGGGTCGATCATAGTGCACTGCAACAACAATGCCAAGACAATTAATCGGGGTCAGATCCCAATTAATTTACTTTTCTTTTTGATGATTAATTAATTGGGGACAGATTTGTCAGGCGTGTTTTTAAAGGGCCGACCCGCCTTCGCTGGCAACAGGCGCCGCGGGGTGACTTGCTGGAGTTCACCCACAAAGTCGGCCGACCCGAGAGCCCAACCCGACAAGGCACTGCGGGTGAGTTGGTCCTTGTCAGCCTGGGCCAGGCCAGCTTGAACCAGCTGGGCATACGCGGCTTCGCGGGCAAACGGGGTGTTGCCCAATCCCCAAAACAGGGCATGGGGCGTCACCAATTTGTCGCTCACCTGACCAATACAGTGCCGGTGACTGGACCATTTGAAATCGGCAGGATGCTGCACCATGCCGGCCCGCACGGGATTCAGGTCGATGTAAACCATGCAAGCCAAAAGATAGCGCTCACTCTCAATGAGGTTGCTGCGGTAACGCCCTTCCCAAAGCGTGCCTGTGCGTTGGTGACGCAAATTGAAGTAACGCACATAAGCCCGTCCCACCGCCTGCATCATCTGCGGCAGGCCATCGTCGGTCTCGGGCGTGACCAGAAGATGGAAGTGGTTGTCCATGATCACATACCCATGGATGGCCACCCTGAACTGCTGCGCATGCACTTGCCAAAGCGCCCGCAAACGCTCGCGATCGGCATCGTCGCGCACGATCGCCTGGCGGTCATTACCGCGCTGGATGACGTGGTGCGGATAAGCGGCCACAGTAAGACGAGGCTGGCGGGCCATGGGCAACAAGCGGATGTTGAAAGCTTCAGTTTAATGGGGATCTGACCCCGATTGATCGTCAACCGATTGGCTGGATAATGAATTGCATGACAAGCAGCTCCAGAAATTTGCGCATCGGTGCAGGCGCGGGTTACGCGGGTGACCGCATCGCTCCCGCGCTGGAGCTGGCCGAACAGGGGCAGCTGGACTACCTGGTGTTTGAGTGCCTGGCCGAGCGCACAATTGCCTTGGCCCAGCTGGAGCGGAGCCAACACCCGGAGCGCGGCTTTGACCCCCTGTTGTCGGAGCGGATGCATGCGGTGCTGAAACCGTGCATCGCCCAAGGCACCCGCATCATCAGCAACATGGGCGCGGCCAACCCCTTGCAGGCTGGCCACGCTGTACTGGCCATCGCCCGCGAGCTGGACCTGCCCCAAGTCAAAGTGGCCGTGGTGCTGGGCGACGATGTGCTGGCCACCTTGCGTGCCGAGGACCCGTCCTTGCCTGTGCTCGAGTCCGAGCAGACGTTGGGCGAACTCGCCCCCCATCTGATTTCAGCCAACGCTTACCTGGGCGCGGAAGCCTTGCTGCCCGCCCTGCAGTCCGACGCCCAGGTCATCATCACCGGCCGGGTGGCCGACCCGGCCCTGTTTCTGGCCCCTTTGGTCCACCATTTCGGCTGGGCCCCAGACGACTGGACGCGTCTGGGCAAAGGCGTGCTGGTAGGGCATTTGCTCGAATGCGCCGGGCAGATCACGGGCGGCTACTATGCCGACCCGGGCTACAAGGATGTGCCTGACCTGGCCCGCCTGGGCTTTCCACTAGCCGAAGTCGACGCCACGGGCGATGCCGTCATCACCAAGGTCGCAGGCTCGGGCGGTTGCGTCACAGTGGCCACCTGCACCGAGCAACTGCTTTACGAGATCGACAACCCCGCCCGCTACCTGCAGCCCGATGTGGTGGCCGACTTCTCGCAAGTTCAGTTACACCAAATCAGCCCCGACCGCGTACAGGTCACGGGCGGCAAGGGCAGCCCCCGCACCGACACGCTCAAGGTCACCTTGGGTTACCGCGATGGCTTCATCGGGGAAGGCCAGATGTCCTACGCAGGCCCTGGCGCACAGGCCCGCGGTCAGCTGGCGCTTGATCTGGTGCGGGCCCGGCTGGCCGATGCCGGCTATGGTCAATGGGAAAGCCGGTACGAGCTGATCGGCGTCAACGCCATCGCAGGCGAGCCACCCCAGCCGGCAGAACCCCACGAAGTGCGGGCCCGGGTGGCCTTGCGCGTGCCCACACAGCGCCAGGCGCAACATGTGGCGCACGAGGTGGAAGCGCTCTACCTGAACGGCCCAGCCGGTGGCGGCGGTGCCACACGGTCGGTGCGCGCAGTGATTGCCGCCGCCTCGGTGCTCATGCCTCGCGAGGCCGTGCACACCCACACCGTGCTGCTCGCGAGCGAGGACCTTTGACATGCTGCTGCGCGACATGGCCCACACCCGCACCGGCGACAAAGGCAACCGCTCCACCCTGTCGGTCATTGCCTACGACCTCAAAGACTTTGCCCTGCTGGAAAAGCACCTCACGCCCGAACGTGTGAAAGAACACTATGCAGGCATCGTTCACGGCCCGGTCGAACGCTACAGCCTGCCGCAGCTGGGCGCGCTCCACTTTGTCATGCACCAGGCGCTGGGCGGCGGTGTCACCCGCTCGCTGGCCCTGGATGCCCATGGGAAATGCCTGAGTGCCAAGCTGCTGAGCCTTGTGATTGAATAAAACAAACCTTCAAAATGCGGAGATCCTCATGAAAACCATCCTCCTTGCCGCTTTGCTGGCCCTGGCCTTCGGTCTGACCGCCACCGGGGTGCAGGCGCAGACCTATCCGAACAAACCGATCAAGGCCATCGTGCCCTTTGCCGCAGGCAGCGCCACCGACCAGATCGGCCGGGCCTTTGCCCAAAAAATGTCCGAAACCCTGGGCCAGCCCATCGTGGTGGAAAACAAAGCCGGCGTGAACGGCATGCTGGGCGCCGACCTGGTGGCCAAATCCGCGCCCGATGGCTACACCCTTCTGATCGGCACCAACAGCACCAATGCGGCCCTCAAAAGCCTGATGAAAAAACTGCCCTATGACCAGGACACGGCCTTCGCCCCCATCGCCTACCTGGGCTCGGTGCCCCTGATCGTGGCCGTGAACAACGACGTGCCCGCCAAGAACCTGAAGGAACTGGTGGCCCTGGCCAAAGCCAAACCCAACCAGCTGACTTTCGCCAGCGCCAGCACCTCGCAACGCGTGTCCACCGAAGTGCTCTCGCACATGGCCGGGATCGACATGACCTATGTGCCCTACAAGAGCGGTCCAGCCGCCATGACCGATCTGATCGGCGGTCAGGTCAACCTGTTCACCGCCGACTTCGCGGTGATGCTGCCCCAGGTCAAGGCGGGCAAGGTGCGCGGTCTGGCGGTCACATCCACGCAACGCTCCAAAGCCATTCCCGAATTGCCCACCGTCAACGAAGCCCTGGGCTTCAAGGACTACGAGCTGATCGCCTACTTCGCGATATTCGCACCAGCAGGCACGCCCGCCGATGTGGTGGCCAAACTCAACAAGGCCGCCAACGCCGCGGCCAATGAGAAGGACCTGCAGGAACGCTTTGCCTCGCTGGGCTTTGAAACCGCTCCGGCTTCGCCCGAGGCCCTGGCACAGCGCTCCAAGGCCGAAACCGCCAAATGGGCCAAGGCCATCCGCGACGCGAAGATCGAAGCGGAGTGATGGCTTTTTAAGCGGGCGACAAGCCCAGGGCTGGATAACGGTGCATCAGCAGGGTTTCCAGCCCAAATTCCTGCAGCAGCGCCTGCAAGCGCTCAGCCGCTGAACGCTTTTTCTGACCGGTGTACTTGGCCAGGATCAGTTCGTTCTTCATGCTGTGCTCCCAGCCCACCAGCTCGGTCACGGTGACCGCATAACCCTGTGACTCCAGGTACAGGCAGCGCAGCACATTGGTGAGCTGGCTGCCCACTTCACGGGTGTGCAGCGGGTGGCGCCACAGCTCGGCCAGGGGCGTGCGCTGCAAATTGAGCGCCTTGTTCTGGTTGAGCGCTCGGGCCAGTTCGGCCTGGCAGCAAGGCACCAGCACCATGTATTTGGCTTTCTTTTGCAGACCAAATGCGATGGCGTCGTCGGTCGCGGTGTCACAAGCATGCAGCGCGGTGACCACATCGATCTGCTCGGGCATCTCGACGCTTTGCGTGGATTCGGCCACGCTCACATTCAAAAAGCGCATGCGCTCAAAGCCCAGGCGCTCGGCCAATTGGCGCGAGGACTCGACCAGCTCGCTGCGCGTTTCGATGCCGTAGATCGTGCCTCGGCCCAGGGCCTTGAAAAACAGGTCGTAAATGATGAAACCCAGATACGACTTGCCTGCGCCGTGGTCCGCCAAGGTCGGGCCTTTGTCGCTGGCGGGCAGCTCCAACAGCAGCTTTTCAATGAACTGGAACAGGTGGTACACCTGCTTGAGTTTGCGGCGCGAGTCCTGGTTGAGCTTGCCGTCTCGTGTGAGGATGTGCAGTTGCTTGAGCAACTCGACCGACTGGCCGGGGCGCACCTCGGGCGGCAAGGTCTCGGCGGACACTGCCGTCTGGGCGTTGCGTTTTTTCATGGCGTGGGTCCCACATCCAGGGCCTTCCAGCCGTCGATCCCCAGCTTTTCCATCGTGGCCATATTGGTCTCGTAAATCATCTCGGCTTCGGGGAAAGCCTCCACCGCCCGATCGATGCTGGCCTCGCGGATCAGGTGCAAGGTGGGGTAAGGCGAGCGGTTGGTGAAGTTGGTGATGTCATCGGGCTCGGTGCCCGCGAACTGGAACTCAGGGTGGAAACTCGCGATCTGGAACTCGCCTTCCAGGTCCAGTGCCTGCAACACGCCATCGGCTTCGTCCAAAAAGTCATTGAAGTCCAGAAAATCACGCAACATCTGCGGCACGATCAGCAGCACGGTTTCGCGCTCTTCGGCAGGCAGGGCGACCAGGGCCTGCAACTGCTCGATCAGTTCATCGCGCAGACCCTCCAGGCCCTTGGCCTCGCTGACGGCGTAGTGGATCTGACCCTTCACATGCGGGGCCTTGGCAAAGGGGCACAGGTTCAGGCCAATCACGGCGCGCTCAAGCCAGCGCACGGTGTCGGCGATGGCGATGTGGGCTTGGGCGGAAATCTCTGTCATGCACCGATTGTGCCTGTGCGGTGTACCGTTTTACGCGCCTTGACGTGCCAACAAGCGACCAGCCATCCAGGACAGACCCACCCCCACCACACAACAGCCCACCGTGACCGCCGGCGTGAACTGCCAGCCGCCTGCGCGCACCGCCACCGCAGCCACCAAGGGTGGCCCCACAAACTGGCCCAACGCCGACATCTGCTGCACCCAGCCCACGGTGGTGGCCACCTGCTGTTCACCGGGGGCCAAGCGCACCGCCAGCGAAAACAAGGTGCCCGGTACCAGCCCACCCACTCCCGAAAACACCAGCACACCGGCAAAGCGCAACCAGGGCTGGCCTTCGGTCAAGGTCGTGAAAGCCACGGTGCTGCCCAGCGCCATCGCTGCAAAACCCAGCCAAAGCGTGGCCCGCGGTGCCCAGCCGCGCTGCAGCAAGCGGCCCGAAGCCATGTTGCCCAGCATGTTGACCGCAGCGGCCAGCGCCGTGAGTGTGCCCAACAAGCCCCCACTGACGCCTGCTGCGGCATAAATCGAGGGCAGGAAGCCCACCACGGCCAGCCATTGGCCCGAATACATGCCAAAAGTGAGCGCCACCAGCCAGGGGCCAGGTGCCCTCAAGGTCAGTTGCAAACGCGTCCAGGCCCCTTGTGCGGCGCGGCTGGCATCGACCGGCGGATCGGCCGGCACAACACGCACCAACCACACGGCCATGGCCAGCGACACGAGCGCAAACAGCCACCACCACGCCCCCCAGCCCCAGAGCGGAATGAACAGCGGCCCCAACAACAAAGCCAGCGCCGTGCCGGTGGGCATGTAAGCCCCCCACACGCCCAACATGCCGGGCAGTTGCGCGGGCGGCACCAGGCGGCGGATCAAGGCCGGTGCCGGCAAGGCCACCAGCAAAAAGCCCAGCCCTTCGAGGGCCCGCAAGACCAGCAGGGCGGTCACCGAGGTGGCGAAACCGCCCAGACCACTGGCCAGCGCCAGCAGGCCAAGGCCGCGGACCATGCTGCGCTTGAGGCCCATGCCGTCGGCCAGCAAGCCCATGAACACCGCCAGGCTCAGGCCCGCCAACTGCACGATGGCCAGCAGAAAACCCGATTGCACCAGCGTCAGGCCCAGCTCGGCCTGCAGCACGGGCAAGGCCGGTGGGAGTTTGCCCACCTGCAAGGCGGCCACGCCCCCGGCGGCCACCACGCTCCAGGCGGCTCGCCATGGACGCCCTGCCGCCTGACTCACAGCAGTTTGCGCCCGGTCAGGCGTTCGTGTTCGCGCAGCGCAAAGCGGTCGGTCATGCCCGCGATGTAATCGGCCACGGCACGGTGGCGGTCTGGGCGGGCGGCGAATTCGGCGCGCATTTCATGGGCTTGATCCAGGTAGGCCTGAAACAACTCACGCACAGCCTGCTGGGCTTGGCCCATGATCTGGGTGACCTGGGGGTGGCGGTACAGGCTGGCGAAAAGAAATTTCTTCAGCTCGGTGCTGCGGTTTTTCATGTCGTCTGAAAAGCGCACCAAGGGGCCCGCCGCCCGGGCCTCGTCGGCCGTGCGAACCCCTGCGGCGTTGATGGCCAGGCGTGTGGTGTCGACCACGTCGTACACCTGGTCGCTGAGCATGCGGCGGGTGCTCTCGTACAGCCACCGGCGTGGCTTGTCACGCAGCTGCGGGTGCTCGGCCAAGGCCTGTTGGCGGTAGTGCTCGAACAAGGGCACCTCCTGCATCTGGTCCAGGGACAGCAGGCCCGAACGCACCCCGTCGTCGATGTCGTGGGCGTTGTAAGCGATCGCATCGGCCAGATTGCACAACTGCGCCTCCAGGCTGGGCTGGGTGCGCTCCAGAAAGCGCCGCGCCACGCCGCCGGGCTCGACCGCTTCGATCGCCTCGGCGTTGCTGCGCGAGCAATGCTTGAGGATGCCTTCGCGGGTTTCAAAGCTCAGGTTCAGACCGTCAAATTCGGGGTACCGTTCTTCGAGCTGGTCCACCACACGCAGGCTTTGCAGGTTGTGCTCAAACCCGCCATGCGCGGCCATGCACTCGTGCAAGGCATCCTGACCGGCATGGCCAAACGGTGTGTGGCCCAGGTCGTGCGCCAATGCAATGGCTTCCACCAGGTCTTCGTTCAGGCCCAACGCTCGGGCAATCGAGCGGCCCAGTTGCGCGACTTCGAGCGAGTGCGTCAGCCGTGTGCGAAACAGGTCGCCTTCGTGGTTCAGGAACACCTGCGTCTTGTAGACCAGGCGCCGAAAAGCCGTGGAATGCACGATGCGGTCGCGATCGCGCTGAAAAGCATTGCGTGTGGGCGCTGGCGGTTCTGCATGCCGACGACCACGGGTTTGCGAGGGTTGACTGGCCCAGGGCGCCAGCCCAGCGGCGTGGCGCACGTCAGGCACAGCAGGCATCAACCACTTCGCGCACCATCTCGTCGGGCGCACCACACACGGTGGCCTGACCGGGCCCATCGATTACCACAAACTTGATGTCGCCGGCTTCGGCTTTTTTGTCCAACCGCATGTGGTCGATGTAATGCCCGGCGTTGTCGCCGGCATCGATCACCGGCCCCCGCACGGGCAGACCGGCACGTTCGATCAGGGCCTTCAGGCGCGTCACAAAAGCGGCATCCACCTTGCCCAGTCGCTGCGACAGCTCGGCCGCCATGACCATGCCGCAACCCACGGCCTCGCCGTGCAACCAGACACCAAAGCCCAAACCCGCTTCGATGGCATGGCCAAAGGTGTGTCCGAAATTGAGGATGGCGCGCAGGCCCGCTTCGCGCTCGTCCTGCCCGACCACCCAGGCCTTGATCTCGCAGCTGCGCTTGACCGCATGGGCCAGCGCCCGCGGGTCTTGCGCCATCAGGGCGTCGATGTTCGCTTCGATCCAGTCAAAAAATGCCATGTCGGCGATCGGTCCGTATTTGATGACTTCGGCCAGGCCCGCACTCAGCTCACGCCGGGGCAATGTCTTGAGCGTGTCCAGGTCACAGACCACGCGCCTGGGCTGGTAGAAGGCGCCGATCATGTTCTTGCCCAAAGGGTGGTTGATGGCGGTTTTACCGCCCACCGAGGAGTCCACCTGCGACAGCAAGGTGGTGGGCACCTGCACAAAGGGCACGCCGCGCATGTAGCTGGCGGCCGCAAAACCCGTCATGTCACCGACCACCCCGCCGCCAAGCGCGAACAGCACGGTCTTGCGGTCGCAGCCTCTGGACAGCAAAGCGTCAAAAATCAGGTTCAAGGTCTGCCAGTCCTTGTGGGCTTCGCCATCGGGCAGCACCACGGTGTGGACTTGCTTGTAAAGAGGACTGATCGCCGCCCGCAAGCCGGCTTCGTAAAGCGGCGCAATGGTGTCGTTGGTGACGATCATGGCGGTCTGGGCCCTGGGCAAACCGGCCCAGGTGTCGGGACGCGCCAACAGGCCCGCACCGATGTGGATGTCGTAACTGCGGTCGTCCAGCGAAATGGCGACTTGTTCAAAAGAGATGGAGGACTCGGACATAACCCCCGAGTGTAGGGCTTTGGCCCGGCGTTCAGCCGGCCGCCGGGGGTGCGGCGGTGGTCGCTCGTGCAGGCCACTGGCCTGCCAGCTCCAGCTGCATGATGATCATGTTGACCAGGGTGGAGACCGACGGACGGCCCGTGTCGATGACATGGTGGGCCGTTTCGCGGTACAGCGGATCGCGGGCCTCGTAGAGCGCCCGCAACCGGGCCAGAGGATCGTCGACCTGCAACAAGGGGCGCCCGGTGTCGTGTCGAACCCGGCGAAACACATCCTCAGGCGAAGAGCGCAGGTAAATCACGTGGCCGCGCTCATGCAGGTGGCGGCGATTGACTTCGCGCAACACCGAGCCACCGCCCGTGGCCAACACACCCTGGTGGTTGCGGCTCAGGTCATCGAGCACTTGCTGCTCGACATCGCGGAAGCTGTCTTCGCCTTCACGGGCGAAGAATTCCCTGATCGAACAGCCCAGACGCTCTTCAATCACATGGTCGGAATCCACAAAAGGCAGGCCCAGGCGGCGCGCCAGTTGACGGCCGATGGTGGTTTTGCCCGAGCCCGGAAGGCCCACGAAGATGATGCTCAAAAGGAAATCTCGCACAAGAACTCGGCCCGCGCCGGACAGGGGTGGCGCACGCCGAACAGAGGGTGCAAGTGTATTCGACCGGCCGGGCCGCTGCCGGCTGGCCTGGATTCAACGCACGGGTTCAGTCGAGACAGACGACACCACACGGGGGGTCAGGAAAATCAGCAATTCGGATTTGCGTCGGGTCTGGTTGCGGTTCTTGAACAACCAGCCCAGACCTGGCACGTCGCCCAGGCTGGGCACCTTGGCCTCGTCGTTGCGATCGGCATCTTCGTAAATGCCTCCCAGCACCACCGTCCCACCATCGTCGACCTGCACCTGCGTTTTGACATGCTTGGTGTTGATGGCATACCCCGCAGGCGTGAGCTGGCCCACGCTGTCGCGGTTCACGTCCACATCCAGGACCACCGCCCCCTCCGGGGTGATCTGGGGCGTCACTTCCAGCTTGAGGTTGGCTTTGCGAAAAGTGATCGCTGTGACGCCGATGCCGGACGAGGTCTGGTACGGCAATTCGGTGCCCTGCTCGATCAGGGCCTTGGTCTGGTCGGCGGTGATGACCCTGGGCCGCGACACCACCTTGCCCCGCCCATCGGCCTCCAGGGCGGAAATCTCGACGTTGAGAAACCGGTCGGCCGCCGCATTGAACAAGGACACGGCAAACGCCGAGGGCACCGCAAGCGTTTGGCCCGCAGCGCCGGCCGGCAGGTTCACCTGGTTGCCGGCGACCACCCCGGCGCCGGTGGTGGCGTTGGTCGCCCCCAGCTGGAGTTGGCGAGCGCCAACCTGCCCCGCTGCCCCCAAGCCAAGCCGCACACCCAGGGACTGGCCAAACTGGTCGTCGGCTTCAACGATCTGCGCCTCGATCAGCACCTGCCTGACTGGCACATCCAGTTTCCGGATCATCTGACCGACCTCGGCCAGACGGCCCGGCACGTCCATGATGAACAGCTGGTTGGTGCGCGGCTCGGCCAGCGCACTGCCCCGTGGGCTCAGCCAGCGGGCGCCGGTGGCCGCCGCCCCGGTGCTGCCCAACAGGCGCTGCACCACCTCGCTGGCGCGGGCGTACTGCAGCCGCATGGACAACATCTGCAAGGGGCTGACCGCTTCCAGTGCGGCCTGGGACTCGAGCTGCTTTTTCTCGCGCAAGACCCATTCCTCTTGCGGCGCAACCCACAGCACCTGGCCCTCACGGCGCGAGGCCAGTCCCTTCGATTGCAGCACAATGCCCAGCGCCTGCACCCACGGCACCTCGATCAGCCGCACCGTGATTTGGCCGGTCACGGTGTCGGCCACCACCAGATTCAGGCCGCTGAACTCGGCCAACACCTGCAACAAGGCACGGATGTCGATGTTCTGAAAATTCAGGCTGATGGGCTGCCCGTCTGCCACCACCGCGGAACGCGCCGCAGGACTGCGGCCATCGAGCTGCACAACCGGCGGCTGCTGGCCCCACGCACAAGCCAGTGCCCCCGCCCAGATCAGCCAACCCCAACACCAACGGTTCATTGTCCACCCCCTGACCATGTCAACTGCAGCGCCTGGCCCTGCGTCGAGCGCAAGAGCACGGCATCGCGCTGGATCGACTCCACCCTGTGTCCTTCGGAGGCGATGCGCTGGCCCGGCCGGACCGCCACCCAGGCCCCGGCAGCACCCAACACGGCTTGCCATTGCGCGCCCTGCTGCCAGGTGCCCAGCAAGCGCAGACGCGCCAAAGGCCAAAGCAGAGGGTCGGCGGGCCCTGGTGTCGCCTCACTCGGCTGGGCAGACGCTGCAGGACTGGCCGACACCGCAGGCACGCCAGGCGCACTGCCCAAATGGGCAAACACCTCCGCGCCCAAGGGCCCACTTGCCGCAACGCGCACGGGCAGGTCTTGGGGCTCTGGCCACGGCTCAGAGGCCTGGCTGGGCTGCGCATCCGGCTTGAACCACAGCCGCATCACCACGTCCAGCTGCACACCACGGGGCATGTCCTGGGAGATGCCGTGGGCCGAGGCCATGGGTGCGGCACTGATCCGATCGATCGACAGCACCGGGCCGGCCTGACTGAGCCCCTGCCAGGTGCTCACCCAATCGGCAAAAGGCGCCTGCAGGCGCAAGGCCACGCTTTGGCTGGCCAGCGGCCCGGTGTGCGCACCGGGCGCAACGCGGATCGACACCACCTGCACCCCCCGTGCGCTCAAGGTCTGTTGCAAACGTGTCCAGGTTTCCGCAGACCCGCTGGCGCCCAGGCGCGACCACAGCGGGCTCGCCGAGGTGTCCACAGGACGCAAGGCGGATGTCGACGGCTGGGCCAGCGCCTGCAGGCGCTGGCGGGCCGCATCCACCGCCTGCCGGGCCTGCTCGTGCGCTTCGCCCGTGTCGCTGGCCAGCCAAAGAACCGCCCCGCTTCCCAGCAGTGCCCCCGCAGCCGCCCAGCTCCAGCGCTTGAATTGGCGCACACACCCGCGTTGCACACGTGGCCATGACAGGCCATAGACCCGCTGCACCACCCCAGACCAGCGCAGGGGCATCATGGTTGCACCTTGCTCATGGGCGCAGAACCATCGGCCAACGCAGGCCAGCGGCCTTGCCAGACAAAGGACACGGCCGATGACGCTTCACCCTGCGCAGGCACTGCCTCCAGGCTCAGCAGGTGCAGGGGCTGGTCCCAGCGCTGGGCCAGCTGTTGTGCCGCACGGGTCATGGCTTGTGCGCTGGGGGCCTGCCCCTGTATGTCGATGCGACCGGCCTCCACCTGCAGACGCTGCAAAACCAGCCCTGCAGACCGTGCCTCTTGCAGCAGACCGCTGTGCAGCCGATGCCAGGCTTGCTGCTGCGCCTGCAACACGCTGAGCTGGTCCAGCTGCTGCCGCAAAATCTGGTTTTGCGAGGCCTGCTGCTGACGCCCTGTGGCCTGGCGTTGGCGCTCACCCAAGCGAGCCTGCAGGTCCGTCAACGTGCTTTGCAGCGCTTCGGTCTGCAGTGACTGCCACTGCACCCAGCTGCCCGCCAGCATGGCCCCGCAGGCCGCTCCGATCCAGCCCGAGCGCCAACGGCGTCGCTGGCGGTCCAGCCGGTCCAAGGTCGGGTAGTGCAACAAATTGAAGCCGGACATCAGGACCACCCTTTCAGGGCCAGGCCCGAAGCCACCAAGCGTGGACCGGCAGGCGTGGCCAGCGCCTCGCGCAAGCGGGCCACCTGATCCGCTGCATGCCGATCCGCTGCATCCGGCGGGTCGGTGTCGCGACCCGACCCCAGGTGAAATTGCCAGTCTTGCGGCGCCTGCTGCAGCAAACTGGGCAGACCGCCCCGCAAGGCCTGTGCGGCACGCTGGGCGGCGTCGATTTCAGGCTCCACACAGGCCAGATGCCAGGCCTGGCTGGCCCGGATCGATTGCTGGTGGTCGGCCACCAGCGCACGGGCGCATCCGACCCAGTACAGCTGCCGCACAGCCTCGTCACCCAAGCCCCGGGCTGCAAAATCAAAATGGACCTCTTCAGGCGGCAAATTCAGGGCGCCAGCCACCTCCAGCTGCACCTCGGCAGGCCAGGCCTCCGGTGGCCACTCTGCGGGGCAGTCCATGTGGCCTGTCACCAGTTCACGATCGGGCAGGCTCATGGCCAGGCGGTGGCGGGACCAGCCACCAGGGCGCGGCGCTTCGGTCAGGGCCTGACCCAGCCAGGCGGCATCGGCCAGGGGCCAGCCCGGCGGCGGCGTCAGCGAAGCCATGGCCTGCACTCGGCACAGGTCTGCGCCCTGGCGGGACAAGCCCAGCAAGACCCAGCCGGCGCCGTCGGGCGCCAGTCCCCAGGACTGGCGGGCTGCGCGCCCCCTCATCCTTCGCCAAAGACGCTGCCAAACGTGCATGGTCTCCTCCCTGTGCAGGGTCTTTTTGACCCTCTGGAACATCTTTTGTAACAGGTAATTTGTGTTTCCACAATCAAAAAAGAATTCCTAAGAATTCAATTTATCCTGAAAAACCGCCCTGAAGCGGGGCAAGATTTTTATAATGCGGCGTGGTGGCCAGCCGGCTTGCCAAGCTGGTGACCCCTATGCCATCCAAAGACAAAACCTCCCCCGATTCAGAGCGCCGCCCTCGCAGCCAGGCATCGACTGCGGGGCCTTCGTGGCTGTTGAAGCTCGCCTTGTGGGCGGCAGGCATCGCGCTGGCCGGCCTGCTGTCGATCTTGCTGGTGGTGGGTGTGGCCATGGTCGTGGCTTACCCCAACCTGCCCGACATTTCCGATCTGGCCGATTACAAGCCCAAGCTGCCCCTGCGCATTTACACCGCGGACGGGCAACTGATGGGGGAGTTCGGCGAAGAACGCCGCAACCTGACCCCCATCAAGGACAGTCCTCAGGTCATGAAAAACGCGGTGCTGTCGATTGAAGACAACCGCTTTTACCAGCACGGCGGGGTGGACTACCTGGGCATCCTCCGGGCGGGCCTCGCCACCGTGGGTCGCCACAAAAGCCAGGGGGCATCGACCATCACCATGCAGGTGGCGCGCAAGGTGTACCTGTCGTCCGAGAAGACCTACACCCGCAAGATTTATGAAATCCTGCTGACCTACAAGCTCGAGCACATGTTGACCAAGGACCAGATCCTGGAGATCTACATGAACCAGATCTTCCTGGGCAACCGCGCTTATGGTTTTGCCTCGGCGGCTGAAACTTACTTTGGCAAATCGCTCAAAGACATCACCATCGCCGAAGCCGCCATGCTGGCGGGCCTGCCCAAGGCACC
>JACCDS010168137.1_pt1 | contig 14398 bp, 16 predicted proteins | sample 7446441 | NCBI WGS metagenome assembly JACCDS01 (sample SAMN15323445, study PRJNA562643) | freshwater metagenome | isolation source: river surface water | place: USA:Blue River Watershed | collected 2017-08-17 | reverse complement strand
ATTAACAAGTACCTGATACCGTTCTTCGGTCGATTACCTATTGCCAGCATTCGAGACGAGACCATTGAAGACTTCTCGGCTTGGCGTACTGCGAAGATGGGGCGCGAACCCAAAGCCAGCACCATGCGTAATCACGCCAGTGCTTACAACCGCATAATCAAACTAGCCCGAAAGCAGGGATTGATTCCCGCCGAACGTGCTTTTCCTGATTTGCCGATAGCTGGTGAGAAGAGTCAAGCTCGTCCCGCGTTCTCCCAATACGAGATCGATGAACTACTAGCCTTTATGGTTACGTGGGAAACAGGTGGCCGATTGAAGATGTCTAGGCTCATGCGCCGACTTTGCCGCTCGTACGTCGAATTCTTGCTTTACACGGGCATCAGGCATGGCACAGAAGCTAGGTCGCTGCGTTGGCGACACTTGCAATGGCACTACATCGGCGAACAGCGATATCTGCGGGTGTGGGTATCAGGCAAGACTGGCCCCCGCTATCTGATTGCCAAGCATGCAGCCATACCTGCGCTTGAGCGACTGGCTACATGGCAGCAGCTGGGTTTTGTTGACTTGGATGGTGTAATCGACGCTCGCCTTGATCGTCAGGTCTTTGTATTTCCTGACGGTGGGACGCCATACCAAATGGAAGGAGTGTTTCGCAAGCTGATGCGAGATTCTGGGCTTGCGCTGGATGCCGGTGGTCGCAACCGTACCTTGTACAGCCTACGCCACACTTACGCTACTTTCGCGTTAGCGGCTGGTGTGGATATACACACGCTGGCGCGGCAGATGGGCACTTCGATTGCCATGCTGGAAAAGCACTACAGCAAGATCACGCCAATGCTGAGCGCGGAGAAGCTTGCGTGAAGAAGCGTCCCGCAACGGGACGCTTCCATTAAATATCAAAGCGTTTTACAACGCCAATTTTTAGACACGATCTCATCCAAGCATTAACTGTTGCTTCCACATTTGAAACAATGTCGCGACGCCCATAGTGATACATTTTTACGAAGTAATCATCGGATGGAACGTATTCACCAGTTGCGTCGTAATATCGCTGAGCCGCGTCTGCATATTTATTCCCTCCTGCACGCAACAATGTTTGCATTTCGTCGAGTTCCGAGAAACACGTCATTCCAATACGAATTTTCACGAATTCATCTATCGAGCCTATCCAATATGTACATGGCTCGTAATCTAAAATCCTTATGTAGGATAGATAATCGATCGATGTTCCTTGAAAAACCACAATTTTTGTATCACCGCGACCTTTAAATCTTTCATCAATAGACTTGATTGAATCAATTTCTGCATCAATGCTTGCTACTTTTTTGCTGAGACTTGGAATATAGATTTTTTTCTTTTTATGTCCTTCATTCATTTCAAAAAGCTGTTCTGCAACTTCGTCGCTAAATTGTTTGTTTAGCACCGCAAAGCACCTTGGATATTTCATATTTTTCCTATTGAATATTTTGTATGAAGCGTCCCGTAACGGGACGCTTTGTTTATTTCCTAATTACTTTTTCTTGCCAGATACGACCTTGATCTGCGGCTGATTTGCTGCCACAGCAGGTGCTGGTGGCAGGACCATGCCGTTCCGAGCAAGGTAGATAATTTCATCTACCTTTTTGCAGTACTTACGAATGTCGGGCGTGTGCTGAATCTGCGTCAGGTAATGCAGTACCTGTGCGTTCAGTAATTGCACCCCTTCCGCCTTCAAGATGTGCTGAGCACGAGGAAGAAATTGCTGTGGACGCAGCGCAGGAAACTCGATCTCATCCGCACGCGAGCGAATGCTGGCAGGAATGCTCATCGGATTATTGGTGGTGAAAATCACCATCACATCGCTACCAAGGCTATCCAGAGCTGTCCAGAATTTCGCCATGTTGCCCTTCGCGGTGTCTGCTTCGTCGTAGACGAGAAAATAACCACCGCTGTAAAACATTGCAGTGCGCCACAAGTAGCCTTTTAGGTCTTTCATTGCGAGCAACTGGTCGAGAGGCGTAGGCTCAACGAAGCCTTGACCGCCCGAAATTGCATCCGGCAACAAATGGGCAACGGTAGATTTACCCGTTCCATTCGGCCCCCACAAGATGATGTGACCGCTCAGCCCATGATTTGCATAGGCATTAATACGAATTGCAGTACCCTGATTTGCGTATACAACTTCATTTAGCGAAGTCGGCGCATATTTTTGTGCAACCTTCATTTATTTCTCCTTGATTTTTTATGAATAAAGTGAGGGGAACCTACCCCTCACTTCTTACTGCTGTGGATTACGCCTGTGCGGCGAGTACAGGTGCGTTTGCAACAGCAGCTGATGCAGACAGCAGATCCGAAGTCTCCTTGTTGAGAGCCGCTGTAGCCTGGTCGTCACTCACCTTGCACTTCGCCATTTGTGCAAACATTGCGTTAACAAGCGTTTCTTTGACGTCCGACAGTGCGCCGACGATGTTGACCATGCCGTCAGGCGTAGGCTCTGCGAGCAGTACTGCGTACTTGCCCTTAAGACCTGCCAGCGGTACCGTCGCAAGCGGCTTAGCCGAAGCGATTTCGACAGCTTTTTTGACCTCAACTTTTGCTGCTTCGACAGCGGCACGCTTAGCGAGGGTCTCCTCCTTTACGACCATCTTGCGCTTCACTTCCTCAATGCCGCCTTCGCTTACGATGTATGCAGGCAGATCTTTGGCATGCACATCGTTTGAGATTGCCGCTTTCAGTACATAGGCATAGCCGTGTGCCCGCTTACGGTCCGAGCCGAACACGTAGCGCACAAACATCGTCAGCGTGGGCGTTGTTTTCTGTACCTTCACGCCGTCCGCCTTCAGCTTGTCGGTCAGGTCTTGCCGTAGAGTCTTTTTCCCATCTGTGTCTGCCTTCATGTACTTGTCGTTAAACAGCGCAAGACACTCCGCAAGCAAGGCGTACAAACCTTCGTTTGCTTTTTTGTAATCAGTGGCTTCCCACTGCACACGTCGCGCCACCAGTCCGTCCAGAGTCTGGACGGTGGTATTTGCAAAGGCGACATTAGCCGCCGACGGGATGAAAACTGCGTTTTTTACTGCATTGGCGATCTTTGCCATGGTCTTTCTCCTTAGTAGATATCGACGCGACATCGGCGGCGGGATTGCCATTTGTTGATGTCAGGTCGATGGACGTATTGGACTCTTTTCTCGATTTATTGACGTTTGTGTTAAATTCATACGGACACATAACGTTTAATGTTTTTCGATGAAGAATGCAGATCGGCTAAGGCGATTGATTGCGAATACTCGCCATGCCACGGATAAAGAAGAGGCCTTTTTTGATTTTTTGCTGATCAGTCCGAGCTACCAGCTCGCCCGCAAACGGAGGCTCGTTGGACTGTCTGATGACGAGCAATCTTTGCTGCCGTCTGACTTCAATCGAGTTTTAGAGATTTACGATGTCTGCGGAGATATCTTCGGTATGGATTTCGAAGATTGGTGGGACGAGCGCGGAAGGGACTTGCTTCGATCATCCGAAAGCAACGAGGATTTGATTGCCTACCCTGTCGATCTCAAACAGCCTGCTGATGTACTAATCAAAGCGTTTTCTGCGTTCATTCGGCAAGTTCAAGCAGATCGAAAATCCCAAGAAACATCTCCGATTACCATCTTGCCCAACAAAACCCGTATAGAAGCCTTACATACGCGATTGGCGCTGGTGAACGATAAAGGGCGACTTGAGTGGAAAGCAGGGAAGAAAATCGAAAATTGGCGCCTCGGTGTTCAAGTCGGCATCAAGAGTAAATGGACCGCTGAGTTGAAGGATCTGAAGAAAAGAACCTATGAGAATCTTGAAGCCCGTACGAGTCTTGGCGTATTGGTCAGCAAGCATCTCAAAGAAGCGTTATACCTTGCTGAGAATGCTGCACGCGGAGTTTTCCCGTCGCTTGCCCCCACTACATCCGATCTGTCGCTTAACTTCGAGCAGACTTGGTTGTTAGGGAAAGATCAGCTAAAGCTCAGCCGCGCTCGTCGTCGTCAAAAAGCCAACGATGGAATAGCTATGCGAAAAACTTACTACGAGCGCAAAGTGAAGCCGATGTTGAAGCGTCAAAAGGTAATCGAGGCGTTGGTACAAGCAAGATTACTTCTGCAGTCGCTTTGATGCCTTTACAGACACTCAAACTAATTCAACTGCGGCTCGCTTCATGTCATCCGATACGTCGATGTATCTCTGGGTTACAGCTATCGACCTATGCCCTGCGAGAGAGGCCAAGACACGCACAGAGATGCCTTTGCTGGCGAGTGAGGTAATGAAGCTCCTACGGCCTGAATGGCTGCTTGCGCCCGAGATACCTGCATTGCGATACATCCAGAAGAAGTACTGGCAAAGTGTATTGGCTGAAAATGCCCGAGCATTTTCTGTGAAGAACAGCGGCTCGTTTCTATCGTTCACACAGCGGTGACGAAGAAAGTGGGCGATTTCATCTTGTAGCTTTTGCGGAAAATAGACCGTTCTGGCATGCCTGCCTTTGGTCTGTTCGGCAGACAGGCGTACTTCGGCTTTGACCGTTCCATCGATGTTAGTCACGTCAGCTACCGTCAAGCTAGCGATCTCTTTGACCCGCATCCCCGACCAGTGGCTAATTAAGAACATGGTGCGATTTCGAAGCGCGAATTTTGACTTGCTGATATAGCGAAGCGCACGATCAAATTCTGCGGGTGTCAGCGTTTTGGCTTGAGCCATCTTTTTATCCTTTCAAGTAACAAAGCACACGTATTTATTGTGTTTTCTTTGTTTGCAAAGGACGACCGATTTCTTATCGGGACAGACCTGCCGAAATTCAATGACTTACAGCATGGATAAGAAAACTATACTTTTCTTATGCCCGATAATTGGTTGCTGATCTTGCATGAATTCGCAGCACAAAACCCACGAACGCTAGTAACGCTTCAAATCCACGCTACAAACGCAAAACGCAGCGTCCAGTTACGTGACGCTGCGCTTCTAGTTGATCAGCTGCTGTAGGGCTGATTTACACGGGTTTTGCGTTGGCTTAGAAATTATTCAAGTCGATGTTCGACGCGACAAACACGGGTTTACCCACGCCCGTAGCTCTGCAGATTTGTGTGGTCAATGTCCACTCCTCTTCCGTGTTGCGCTCGGAATCATCGATTCGAATGTGCATTTCACGCGACGCGGGTAGATAGACGGCATAGCCGTTGACGGGCGTCTTTGTTTTGGTCAGTGGATCGTAGTGAAGCATCCACGACAGCAAGATGTCTGATTCATCCTCTGCGCCTGCTTCAACCATCTTCCGAAAAACATCTATCTGGTAATCGGTCTTTGCGGCGTGCTGCCAGTTCGCAAAATCGTATAGGTCGATCAGGTACTTCTCTTTGGGATCACCTAGCTCGATCGAGCCGTTGTAGATCGCTCGGCGGAACAGCCCGCGACCAAAGCTGGTGTTGAATTTTTCGTTGGTAAAGCCACGTACGGCAATTTGTCTCTCTGCGATTGTTCTCATATTTTCTCCCTGTAAGTTTCTCGCTGCGTGTCGCATGTCACTTCGTCGCAGTCGCTGTCGCAAGAAGAAGAAAAAAGAAGTCGCCGACAGGTAGTCGAGTGACAGTCGCTGATCCCAAAAGGGAGAGTCATGTTGCCGAGTTGCTTGTCAGGGTTACTCATTTGCCACCTCAGTAACCCCACACAGCAACTCCTACTCGGCTACCCGCCTGCGACTGCTTTTCTTATCTACTCCAGTAACTCGCACTATGAAACAAAGCAACTCGCAAAAGTATTTATGCCAGCGATAAGAAAACCCACGGAAATGCCATGAAAAATTGCTGGGTTTTCCACGATTTCGGACAAATCGAGGTCGACCGAATTGGCGGATCAGTCATAACTTACGTGTGCTCTTCCAATTTCACGAAAGGAGAACACGATGAGCGCACTTGCTACTCTCAAACTTGTATCTGCGAAGAAGCCGCAGCAGATGCCCTCGATCCAACTGCGTCGAAACAAGCTCAGCAACAAGCTGTGGGAACAGATCCAGCTAGCCAAGAGCCAGATCAGCGGTCAGCCATTTGTTGTCACTCGATTCCGCTCAGTTAAAGACCGTGAGACAGGTTTGCGTAAACAGGTAGAGATGCCGAAACGGATACGTCCTTGGTGGTTCGCCACCGAAAACGGCAAGGTTTGCGTGTCGATCCGCTATGGCAGCTGGTCGCTGGAGCTGGCCAAGGGCAAGTCGAGCGTCGAAGTCGGTAGCCCCGATGAACTGGTCATGGCACTAGAGACGATCAAGCAAGCCGTCGAAGCTGGGGAGCTTGATACACAGATTGAAGTGGCGTCGGCTGGCCTGAAATCGGGCTTCAAACGTTAGCCGATAAAACAAAACCCAGCGTCTAGATGCAGGACGCTGGGATCAGTCTTTTCTCTTTTCCCATCGATGCTCATCTTGCCAACCAAGCTCATCATCCGCTGTGCCATGGGTGTTTTCGTAGTTTTGGTCAGCTTGGCGTTGGGCATCGGCTTGCATCATGTGAGCCTTGACTATGTCTACCTCAGTCGGCTTCACAGTCTGTGCATCCCGAGCCATTTGAGCGGCAAGATACTTTTGCACCCATTGGTGCTGCCACTGCTTTGGATATACCTTGACTGATTGCCGAGCAGGTGTGGGCTGCTGATTTGTCGGGAATGTCGTAGCGGGTGTGTTTGCCTGAAGCTCAGCTTGCTTTGCTTGCTGCAGCTGGCTGATCTTTAGGACTGGTCTGGGTTGCGGGGCGAATTCATAAAAGCGCATGAACGGTCTCCTTGGGTAGTGTATTTACCCAAGGAATTAAAACGCGAGATAGACTTCTAAATCGAGATGCAACACATAGAATTTGAATCGTCTCTGCAAATTACCCCCATGGGGATGGTCTTTTGTCTGTGCGGTATGTACTAGTCGAACCCTCAAGAAGCTCAATGTTCTCATGCAAATAGTTCCAAGCCACATCACTGATGTTGTAGGCAAATCCTTCAAGTACATTTCCCATCGATGCAGATCGATAAATTACCCCGTCAGCAGCCAATCCTTGGACAACGCCATCTTCTAGCCGCAGGGTGTTCGCTCTTGTATTTTTCCCTATGTAGTATCTCAAAATTTGCCTCTCATCTTCGGTCAGCAAATGAAGCCGTTTTATGATTGATTTTTCGAGCTGCATCTTTCTATATTTGAGAATTGCAAAATTTATTGCATCAGCCAAGAAAGACACGACCGATAAAGATGCGGTAACAATTATTGTCAGACCAAGCCATACTTTGTTTTCAGTGGCAAACTCTGCAACTCCAAATTTTTCTAGATACTCTTTTCCTGAAAATACCAAAATTGATGCCATTAGTCCTGCCGCAATTAGGTAACGCGGCGCTAATTTCAATACTTCAATGCTTGTTTTTAAAATATCTGAAATCATCATCCGAAGCTTTAATCCATTCCAGTCCATGCTGGCAAAGAGCCACCAAATTCTCTAACATACTCCTTGCTCAAATCATCTCTCTCTTTAATTTTCTTTCGAATGAAATGCACAGCCTCTAAGGGGGAGTAAATTTGGACCAGCTCTACCAGCTTATGGCGATTGCCTAGTATGCCGCCTGGTTGCGATTTCGAAGCCCCGTCGTTCGTCACTAGTATCGCCGCATATTTGATTGCCTCGCATACGATCTGAACATCGTTAATTTGATTGCTACTTAATAATGCACTTCCAAAGAGCGCATCGGCAACTTTTGAAAAGAGCTCATCTTCTTGATTGATTGCCTCTGAGTCTGTGAATATGTTCTGCTTTGTTTTTTTTATTCTTTGTGGGTGGTTGCCTACTTGAGCCTCTTTGTAAGCGGTGGATGACATGTTTATCAAGATTACCCCATCGTCGGCCCACTTCTCCAACTGATTGACTTCACCTATTTTTTGGCGAGCATTGATAAGGTTCGTATCAATATGAAAGATAGGGGTCCCTAACAGTCGTCGCATTTGCGTGATAGCCATCTTTTTCCCTCGTTCATAGTTATAGGAATTATTCTATCTGGCATCTCCGTCCGAGCTCATCATTGTCTCGTTTATATTGTTCAGTCCATCAACTAGGCGGTGCGCCATAGCAAAACCCACGAACACAAGGAGAAGGAATCCTTGGGCCGGTCACTGTTCAGCAACAGATCACTGTCCCGAGTCATTGCTTTATCAGCAAATTTCGAAAGGTTGCCTGAACTAAAATTGTTGCCCAATCATTGCATATCGTTTTACATCCAGGCGGGGAAAGATGATAAAAAGTAGTCTGAATATTGTCTCTTAGGGAGGCGTCATATGCCAGATGATCCGAAGAAGAAAGGGCGCGATAGCAAGACAATCAGCAATCAGCCTCACGAGCTCAAGTACTCTGCGAAAAAAGCTGGCGTCAAGACCGACGATGTGAAGCAGGCTAAGAAAAGCACTGGGTCAACAAAGCGCGGAATAATTCAAGACGAATTGGCTAAGGCCAAGAAAAAATAAGGCCCAGCGCGGCCTAACTGTGACGATGCTTTGCATGTTCATTACTGGTCGACCGTCCAGCAACTAGACGCTTGCTGCCGCTCGGAGCGGTGTCTATGTGTGGCCGTTGCCAAAGTGTTCCAAGGCGTGCCGCGCGGTGCGGTGTCGATTGAACAGTTGATTCACGGCAAGTTATCGCATTGAATTTGCTATAGTTATCACGGTGGCAACTGGATTGAAAATCCTTGTGTCGGTGGTTCGATTCCGCCCCGGGCCACCACATACATACGCCTAACTGTTCTCAGTTGGGCGTTTTCATTTGGGCCACCCCCAGAGTACGCGGGGTACGGCGCAATTCTACGTGTGCCAACCCCCACCGGTACTTGGGGTGTTATTACCCCCTAAATCTCATACTCTGCCTTCTCTTCTCACGAAACATCTGCAAACCCTCACGCTGTGGCACACGCAGAACGTCTTTCGGGGCAACAACTTATGCGTGTGTCGGATACAAAGGTTTTGCTATCGACTTGCTGAGGCAATCCATGTGGATTGTGTGCTGTCGCATATAGAGTTCCGAAAACTCACGAGGAAAGTCCATGGTTTTCCGATTTCGAACAGGGGGATGAGGCGAAAAATGTTTGTGAGTGCTCGCTTTCGTTTGGGCGATACTGACGAGACGGTATGGCTTCTATTGGCCACGAGCAGTTCGCGGCAACCAAGCTAGACAGCGGGTGTGCATGTGCGTGGGGACTCGTACACGATGAGCTCGCCAACAACCACTCCGTAGCGAGGCGTTTGCGCATCGGCGAACAACTGGATGTGGTACACGAGATAACCATCGATCTCCATTGGCGCGATGGTGTGTAGAACTCCAGGTTGCGGTGCGGGCGCCTCGGGAAACATTCCAACCCATTGCCCAATGTCATCTGGAGTTTTGATAAGGGCATCTACTAGGCTCCCCTGTGTTCTATCAATTTGGGCAAGTCGCCCTTCTGCGGCAGCCATAGCCCACGCAATCTTCCCAAGGAGTTGTGCGAATGGGACGATTGCGTATTCTTGTGAGAGTCGGAAATCGTTTGCGCCAAGGTCTCTAAGCATGTTCTCGGGATTTTTACCAAAACAGTAGGTGGCGTGGCCGCGCATGGCGATTCCCTTTTTGTGTCTGCCACCGAAGGCTGTTGGTTCGGCAAAGCGTGGAAACATCAGTAGCAGTGGATGCGCGGCTAGCGGTAGCTCAATGCGAGCCTCATTGCCGTCACGGACGATAATCAACGGAGCTAACTTTGGTGCCAGCGCGGCGCGACGAGACTTCAACTGAAGATGCGCGCGGACGGCCCACATTGGCCCACGAAGAACCTGTCGTTCAAAGGCGCTTGTTATTCCTGCGCAAGCTGCGCAGCTTGAGGCAGGAAGGATAAAGGTTCCTCCTAAACCTAGGGGTATGATATGTTCACGAGTTAGTTTCTGGTCTACCGCGCCGCAGTAGATGCAATGACCAACAGCGCCGAATGTCGTTTCTGTGATGCGTGGTAGTGAATCAAGTGGCTGTGGTGTACCCTGCGGTTTGACAGCGTCTGGTACTAACTCGCTGGACCATGAGTTGCCATCAGGGTTGCTAATAATGACCGTCACGCGGGTCATATGATCTTTCGAAGTTTTAACGAATCTCGCTGTTTTGCCATATTTTGGCTTCTCCTCCAACATTTCCCGATGCGCATCACGAACGACAGAAAGTGCACTGAGATAAACACGAGGGGCTGCCAAGCTGGGAGGGCTCTGCTGCGTCTTGATCGGACAAAATATTACGTTCCATAATTAAGTAGCTGAGTGAACAAGAGTGAGTTGATCGAAGCGATCGCAAGAGAAACCGAACTGTCTAAGGCTGCAGCAGGCCATGCCCTGGATGCGGCACTGTCTACCATCGTTAAGGTCGTGCCCAAGAAAGAGGACGTGCAGTTGATTGGTTTCGGTACGTTTAAAGCAGGCAAGCGTGCTGCCCGTACTGGCAAGAACCCTCGCACGGGCGAGAAGCTGAAGATCGCAGCGGCGACTGTGCCCAAGTTTTCTGCTGGCGCCGGTTTCAAGACCGCAGTCAACAAAAAAACTGATCTGATGCACTTCGAGGTAGCGGCCCTTGGAGGCCGTTTTCATTGGTGCGACGGCAAAACGTCAATGAGTTGGAGTCGGGAAGAGCCTGAGCAGTTGGAGTGTTAGGTCGAACTCGCGTCTGCAAGGGCGGCAAAAGGCTGCTTGCGGTAGATCAGCTTCTGTGATTCATTGGCCGGTCTGATCAATACCGGACGTTACCAAGATCCAAAAATTAGCTTCTGCGGTACCAAATGAAACAGGCAAGCGCTGCGATAAAGTGTATCAGTCCTAGGGAATTTGCGCAGATCAAGCCACTACGAGGACAGCCGGTGGGCAGCGAAGGACTGAGCGGTCAGAAAGGTCTCATTGGTTCACTGACAGAGCGGATTCGAAAACAGTCGTCGCATAGCCGAAGCGTTCCCGGCCCAGCCGCCGGCCTGCTCACTAGGACGTAGTCGCGGACCGGATCATCCGCACAGACACTGCACACATCTGAACTTCCCGTCGTCTGAAGGACCGCTTCCACCATTAAGGCCTGCTTGGGATTCCATTCGCGCAGCGAGGCAAACCACTCAGGCGTGTGCGGACGAAAGAGTTTGGAAGGCGGAGGATCAAGCAGTCCGCTACGCGCAAGCCAGTCAGTTGCCGCCTTGATTCGCCGAGCATGAAACTCGGTCAGGCTGTTGTATAGCTCCACCATCAGTGCGAAGTATTGGCGCGGGTGCAACGTGTTCAAGATCACGTAGCCCGTGTGGTTCACGATAAAACGGTTTTGGCACAACTCCTCGTCTGCCAGCAGCTCTTCGCAGTACCTCTGCTTACGTTCCGAAGAGCCATCGCGCCCCTCTATCAAGGCGACGTGGTACTGCCAGGGATTTCTTTCGAACTCATCTCGCCACAGGTCCAGATACCTCGAAGATCGGAGGGCTTGCACAAGCTGAGCATCTCTTTCCGGATGATCCACCAGGTAAGCATCAATGTCGTTGAGCGACTCAATCTCAGAGGATAGCTTGCGGGCTTCTCGAAGCAAGGCATTGGTTGAATCGCGCATGGCCTGGACGTTGTCAATATCCTTACGCCAGTCGGCCTCTTCTTCTGGACTGAGATTCGTAAGCACATTTGGAATCTCGACAAGCGCCGGGCTTTTAAGGAGCTCCCCGGGGTGGCAGAAGTCGGCATCCAATACGAGGTTCAAGCCAGCATCGCGATAAGCCTGGGCGACCAAACGCGAGCAGAACTGCTTCCGGCCGGCCACGAAACCAGCCACCACGCTCTTTGCGGCGCCGGTTATCGTGTATCTAGTACCAACCATAGCTCTGGAAAAGGAGATGACGGACCGCAATTGGTCCGCCGTCAATGGCTCTACCGGTCGAAGCACATGACCAGCGCAGCCTGGCTCAAGAATGATTCGATCAAGGTTGCGTGCGTGAACACCGTCGCCAGTAGAGTCAATCACGCTCGACCTACCCACACAAATCATGGCGTGCGAGATGTCCGCGCCGGTGACATTGCGGATTGTTTGACTTATCGTTTCAGAAGTTGTCGTAAGGACAATATCGCCGGGCTGGATGAGTCCCGAAACGAACACCCTGGGCCGGATTCCCAATTCACTCATTTCAAAACTCCGACTGAGTATCGATTCTGCTGCTCGCGACACCAGTGAACATTTTCAGGTGCCCTCTTTTCCTGCTTCCTATCCCCTACGTCCCAGCAGGTCAGAACTGCTGGTCCCACTTATCGTGCCGGCGACGACTTACAGGAAAGCGCGTGCTGTTGACTCTGACCCACTCTACGTGGTGTACCTCAAGCGCGCCTGCATCGACACGCAATGAGGCTTTGCGAAAGTCCCTATCTGCCCTGTAGGCAATATGAGGCTGAGAAAAAAAGGCCAACAGGTCGCCGTCATCGTTCGGTGGCACGGGAGCCTTCGGCTTCGGCACTGCTTCACTGACATCGTAGTCGATCTCCCAGCCGTCTTCGGTGCCGTAGCCCGTGCGTGCCTCAATTTCGGTCCCCAACGGAAACTGCATCTCGTCCACGCGCGCGGCCTCATGGAAGAGTACGACATTTCGCCCGGTTTTTGATTGCGCTGAACAGAAGATGATTCCATCTAGCCGAGGCTCGTTCTCCGTTGCCAGGAAGTCCGCGACAGCCTGTGTCGCGAGATAGTCGAAGTCCTCATCGGCCGGCATAACGGGACGGGTCATGCGCTCACCGAGGAGCCGGAGGAACGCGACACGTTCTAACCGGCCTTTGAGGCTGGGGTCGAAGATGCTGCCCCCGTCATTGACGCAGTCAAGCGCTGTGAGGTCGAGAAGGCGCAATGGCCGGATGATGCTGAACTTTGCGACGGCGACCATACTTCCGACAGGCGGGCGCACTTCGGCAAGGGCGACAGACGCGTTTGTCGCCCCGTAGAACACAGAGATACCGCGCGCATTCATCCGCCCCCCGCTTGCGAGCCGGGCTGGGGGCGAACCCAGATGCAGGTCCGGGCGGCAAAGCGCCTCTTTAAGCCGGTCGGCTGACTGAAAAGAGCGGGCGCGATAGAGTTGAGTCAACTTGCGATTTGGCCCGGCATCAACGACAAGCGGACGGCGCGGTTTGGTCCTGAGGGTATCGATGTGACAAAAGACCCGCACGAGAAGCTCTGCCGCAGAGCGGCTGAAAAATCGCGCCTCGGTCTTGAGGGACTGCTCGAAATTTTGCCAATCCTCGTGCCAACCCTGAGCGCTGGCACCCTTCTCCTCGTAGTACGTGTCAGAGGAAAACTCGGTCTCCTCGCCTATGGCCGCCGAGTCAAAGTCGCCATGGCGATTGGCTAGAATTTCCAGGATATCTGCGGCGGCTTCGCTGGGGACCGAGGCAGCTTCCTCGATCGCCTCAAGCACAGGCTGGCCCTCGCGCTCCCACTCGTAGGTCGACTCAGGATCGGCCATGGCGCGCTCCTGCCAGGAGTCGGGATAAGCTGAGGTGCGCACGTAGTGTTCGGCAAAGGCGGTCTCGATGCAATCTGCAAGCTCCTCGACTGGGATGCACGCCAATACCTGGCCACAGTACGAACAATCTCCCGTTTGCCCTGCGTTCTCGATCTGCTGCGCCAGATAGGTTTCACCAACACATTCACAGCAGATTTGTTTGTGGGCGTCGTCCTCGGTCATGTTGTCACCTAAATGCATTTGTTAGACATAAGTGCATGAGTATTACTGAACCAGACTTTAAAGAGTTGGCTAGGGGTCCTGTCGGTACAGGTCCGGATCTTTGCCGCGCATCTTCGCGGCGTTTTCCCAGGCTTTGTCGATCTGATCTTTCGTTGCCATAGCTTTCTTCCTTGAGGTTATTGCCCTGAAGCGCAGGGCATCGCATAAAGTCCTTCGCGTTTTTGCGATTTGACTAAATTCTTGTACGCCAATATTGGGCGATCAACGCCGAGCTTTCCTTTGTCTCGAGTTTTCACCTTGAATACGTCAATGGGCTTGTCGCTCTTAAGCCCCGCTTTGACCATGATCCGTTCACCGCGAACTGGCATACCTTTGAACGACCAAAGCGCTGAAAACACAGCGGCTTGTCCCTCGGTGAGATTGATGTGACCGTGATCTGGCAACAGCACCGAGCGGAAGTCCTCTGCGAAGGGGCCGTAGACCGGTTTAGCGGGCTCACGTGGCGTTTCTTCCGGGCGGTGGCCCTGTGGAGCGATAAAGGAGATGCCGTCGCCGTAAATGGCGAACCGCTCCTGAAGTGGCAGCCACTCAATGTCGCAGCGAATGGGTGAGCGGTCTGGTCGATGGGCTTGGGCGTGATGGCCCGCAAGCTCGCCCCCTTGACCCGGAAGCCATCGAGGAT
>JACCDS010961769.1_pt1 | contig 14408 bp, 12 predicted proteins | sample 7446441 | NCBI WGS metagenome assembly JACCDS01 (sample SAMN15323445, study PRJNA562643) | freshwater metagenome | isolation source: river surface water | place: USA:Blue River Watershed | collected 2017-08-17 | reverse complement strand
GGGCGGCTGCTGATGGAGCGGCAATACCGCTACCCGATGGCGCGGGTCATGCTCGAGTTCCCCGCCGGCAAGCTGGACGCTGGCGAACATCCTCTCGATTGTGGACGTCGCGAACTGCTCGAGGAAATCGGCTACAGCGCCCGCGAGTGGGCCTATGCCGGCGTGCTGCACAACGCCATCGCCTATTCCGACGAAGGTATCCACATCTACTTCGCCCGGGGTCTCACGCGCGGTGCGCAGCAGCTCGACGAAGGCGAATTCCTCGAGCTGGTCACGCACAGCGTCGAGGAGCTCGACGCGCTGGCGCAGCGCGGCGAGTTGACCGATGCCAAGACGCTGATCGGCCTGCTGTGGCTGCAGCGCTGGCAGCAGGGCGGCTGGCCGCTGGACTGGGTGTCCACGCCGCGCTGAGCAGCGCCTCAGCGCGCTGGCGGCCGGGGCCACAGCGCGCCCCTTGTGCGGGGCACCCGCCACCCACCACCTGCCACCCGCCGGCCCTTGCGCACTGCCGTTCAGGCAGCTTTTTGCGCAATTCATCTGTGCTGTCGGCGGGCTGTCCTGTCAAAGTCGCGGCCTGGCCGCGCAATCCGCAGTCTGTCGCACGACTTCCGCCACCCTTGGGCGGGGTCGTTATGCTTCCCCCCGCTTGTGTCGTACTGTGTACGAACATGAAGACGATGGTGCTGCCGTAAGGCTGCGCATCCGGTCGACGGGCCAACGCGACCGGTCACGAATCCCGGCCACAACAACGAAGATCGATTCCAGGATGACTCACCGTCCCCACCCTGTGCCTGCGTCTGCGCGCGGCCTGCTGACTCTCACCGCCGTGGCGGCCTTGCTCGCGTTGACGGCGTGCAAAAAGCCCGGCGACGAGGCCAATGCCACCAAGCCGCCTGTCGCGTTGCAGCTGCGCGTCGAGGATCGCCTCGTCATGGGCCAGCAGGAGCACAGCAACGGCCCGCTGATCACCGGGGCGGTGCAGCCCGAGCGTCGGGCCGATCTGCGCGCCGAGGTTTCGGCCATCGTGCAGCAGGTCTACAAGGAGAACGGCGAGCTGGTGCGCAAGGGTGATCTGCTCGTCAGCCTGGACGCCACGTCCATCCGCGACAGCCTCACCTCAGCGCAGGAAGCGGCGCGCGCAGCGGCCGAAGCCTTCGAGCAGTCTGACCGCCAGTACCAGCGGCAAAAGCAGCTGCAGGCGCAGGGCATGGTGTCGCTGCAGGCGCTGGAGGACGCACAGAACCGCCGCACGGCCGCGATGAGCGAGCGCGTGGCGGCCGACGCGCGGCTTGTCGCCGCCCGGCAGCAGGTCGGCCGCACCGAGGTGCGCGCGCCGTTCGACGGCGTCGTCAGCGAGCGTCAGGTGTCGGCCGGCGACACGGCCCAGGTCGGCAAGGCGCTGCTCAAGGTCATCGACCCCAGCAGCATGCGCTTCGAGGGCTATGTCTCCGCCGATCGCCGCGCTGAGCTGAAGCTCGGGCAGCCGGTCGACCTGCGCATCAACGGCGCGGCCAATCCCAACGTGGAGGGGCGCATCCGCCGCATCGACGTCGCCGCCGATCCGGTCACGCGCCAGGTCGCGCTGCTGGTGGATTTCGTCGATCCCAAGCAGGCCTCCGTGGCCGGCCTCTATGGCGAAGGCCATGTGCGCACGACGAGTGTTGCGGCGCTGATGCTCGGCGAGGCCGATTTCCAGCGCGACGGCGATCGTGTGTTCGCGTGGGTCGTGAAGGACGCCAAGCTGCGCCGCCAACCCATTGTGCTGGCTGAGCGCGACCAGCGCACCGGCGAGTTCGTCGTCAAGACGGGGCTGGCTGTGGGGGACATGCTGATCCGCAACCCGAGCCGCACGCTCGTGGAGGGCACGCCGGTGCAGCAGGTCGCTGCAGCGGCCGGTGTCGCGACCAGCGCGCCGGCGTCTGCCGCCAGCACGGGAGGCTGATGTGCTGATTTCAGATTTCGCCATCAAGAAGCCGATCGCGACGATCGTCTTCATCATCAGCATCATGGCGCTTGGGCTGCTGGCGCTGTCCAAGCTCAAGGTCAACCAGAACCCCGACGTCGACATCCCGGTGCTCGTCGTGAGCATCCCTTACCCCGGTGCGTCGCCCGAGACCAGCGAGCGGGAGATCGTCAACCGTGTCGAGCGGCCGCTGCTGGCGGTGCCGGGCGTCACGGAAGTGCGCTCCACGGCTGCCGAGGGCCAGGCCACCTTCGTGCTGCAGTTCGACTTCAAGAAGAACCTCATCGAGGCGGCCGACGACGTGCGCAACGCGATTGCCTCGGTGCGCTACAACCTGCCGCAGGAGATGCGCGAGCCCATCCTGCAGCGTGTCGATCCGTCGGCGCAGCCGGTCATGCAGGTGTCGCTGGAGTCGCCAACGCTGACGCACGCCGAGCTGTCGCGCATCGCCGAGGACCAGCTCGCCGACCGCTTCCGCGCCATTCCGGGCGTCGGCAAGGTCGACGTGTTCGGTTCGCTGAACCGTGAGCTGTCGGTGCTGCTGTCCGGGCAGAAGCTGCGCGAGTTCAACGTCTCGGTGACGGATGTCGTCAACGCGCTGCGCAACCAGAACATGTCGGCGCCCGTCGGCAAGGTGCGCGGCGAATACGAGGACCAGAGCATCCGCCTCATCGGTCGCATCGCGTCGCCGGCCGATTTCGACCGCATCGTCGTCAAGCGCACGGCCGGTGAACTGGTGCGCCTGGGGCAGGTGGCGAGCATCGAGGACGGCTTTGCCGAACGCACCACGCTGTCGGTGCGCAATGGCAAGAACAACGTCGGCCTGTCCATCACCCGGTCACGCGAGGCGTCGACCGTCTCGGTCGCTACCGAGGTGCGCAAGATCGTCGAAGAGAGCAACAAGACGCTGCCCGATGGCACCAAGCTCGAGATCACGCAGGACGGCGGCAAGGACGCCCAGGACAGCCTGGACAACGTCATCCATGCGCTGGTGTTCGGCGCCGGCCTGACGATCTTCGTCGTCTACGCCTTCCTGAACTCGTGGCGTTCGACGCTGATCACCGCCACGTCGCTGCCGACGTCGGTCGTGGCGGCCTTCATCGCGGTCTGGCTGTTCGGCTTCACGCTGAACTTCATGAGCCTGCTGGGCCTGTCGCTGGCCATCGGCGTGCTGATCGACGACGCCATCGTCGTGCGAGAAAACATCGTGCGGCACATGGAGCAGGGCGCGGACCGACGCACGGCGGCGTTCCGAGGCACGGCTGAGATCGGCCTGGCCGTGGCGGCGACCACCTTCTCCATCGTCGCCGTCTTCGTGCCCGTGGCCTTCATCTCCGGCGTGGCCGGCGAGTGGTTCCGCCCGTTCGCGCTGACCGTCGTGGCCTCGGTGCTGGTCAGCCTGCTGATCTCGTTCACGCTGGACCCGATGCTGTCGGCTTTCTGGGGTGACCCCCCGGGCCACCACGAGGCGCCCAAGCGTGGCATCTCCAAGCTGCTGCAGCGCTTCAACGTGTGGTTCGACCACCAGGCCGACCGTTATGGCCGGGTGATCTCCTGGGCGCTGCACCACCGCCGCTGGATGGCTGCTTTCGCCTTCCTGAGTTTCGTGGCGGCCATCGCGCTGCAGGTCACGCTGGGCGGCACCAGTTTCCTGCCGAGTTCCGATTTCGGCACCATCGCAGTCGACATCCGCACGCCGCCGAGCTCCAGCCTCGAGTACTCGCGCCGCAAGCTCGCCGCCGCCGACGAGGTCGCCCGGCAGCTGCCGGAGCGCAAGGCCACCGATGGCTTCGTGCAGCCGACAGGCAGCAAGCTCTATGTCGACATCGGCAAGAGCACCGAACGCTCCCGCACGGCGCAGCAGATCGCGGCCGACTTGCGTGAACGCCTGAAGGCGCTGACCGGCGCCGAGTACGTCGTCATGGACGACCTGAACAACGGCGGGCAGAAGCCGGTGCAGATCCGCTTCTACGGCACCGACACACGCCAGCTGATGTCCATGACCGAAGACTTCATGGCCAAGCTGCGCAAGGTGCCGGGTGCGGTGGACGTGGCGCTGTCGCAGCAGGACACGCAGGACGAGTTGCAGATCGAGATGCACCGCGGCCTGGCCAACGCCATGGGCATTTCGGTGGGTGACGCCGCCAATGCGCTGCGCGTGGCCTTCGCCGGCATCCAGGTGGGCGACTGGGTGGACCCCACCGGCCAGACGCGCGACGTGTCGGTGCGCCTGCAGCGGGCCGATCGCGTCGATGCGACCAACATCGAGCGTCTGCCGATCGCCGTGTCGGGCAGCGGCACCGGGGCCATGGTGCCGCTGGAGCAGATCGCGACCGTCAGCACCGGCAAGGGTCCGGCCACCATCCAGCACGTGGACGGCAAGCGTGTCGTCACGGTGTCGGCCAATGCGCAGGGCCGCGCGTCGGGCGAGGTGTCGGCCGATGCGTTGAAGCTGGCCAAGGGCATGAACTTCCCGCCGGGCTACGGCATCAAGCTGGCGGGCGCCTCCAAGGACCAGCAGGAAGTGTTCAGCTCGCTGGGCATCGCGCTGGTGTCCGGCATCGGGCTGATGTACCTGATCCTCGTCATCCAGTTCAACTCGTTCACGGCACCGCTGGGCGTCATGCTGTCGCAGCCGCTGTCGCTGATCGGCGTGGTCGTTGCGCTGCTGCTGACCAAGGGCACGCTGAACCTGATGAGCATCATCGGCATCATCATGCTGGCCGGCCTGGTGGCGAAGAACGCCATCCTGCTGCTCGACTCGGCGCGCCAGGAGGAGGCGGCCGGCGTGTCCCGCGAGGAAGCGCTGATGCACGCGGGCCGCCAGCGCTTCCGGCCCATCCTGATGACCACCTTCGCGCTGATCGCCGGCATGCTGCCGGTGGCCATCGGGGTGGGCGAGGGCGGCGAGTTCTACCGTCCGATGGCCGTGGCCATCATCGGCGGCACGATCACGTCGACCTTCCTGACGCTGCTGATGGTGCCCAGCTTCTACGACAGCATCGAGATCATGCGCGACCACCTGGGCCAGAAGTTCGACCGCCGTGCCGAGCGGTGGGGGGCGCTGGTGTCGGGCGTGCTGTGCTTCCTGGAGGTGCTGGCGTTCCTGACGTTCAGCCGGTTCGTCTACCGCGTGCTGCGGGCGATCTTCCGGCGCCTGACGCGCCGCCGTGGCAGCCGCGCCGTGGTGGCGCAGCCGGTCACGGAGTGAGCGAGCGGGCCGTCAGAGCAGGCGGCCCGGATTCATCAGGCCCTGGGGATCCAGGGCCTTTTTTATTTGCCGCATCAGCTGCAGCGCCACCGGGTCCTTGCGGGCGGCCAGCTCGTCACGCTTGAGCCGGCCGATGCCGTGCTCGGCCGAGATGGAGCCGCCGCGGCGCACGACGGCGTCGTAGACCAGCTCGTTGATCGCCGCCTCGTGGGCCGCCAGGAACTCGCCCGGCGCCACGTCGCGCGGCGCCTGCACGTTGTAGTGCAGGTTGCCGTCGCCCAGGTGGCCGAAATCGATGACTTCGATGCCGGGCAGATAGGCCGCCAGCCGGGCATCCATCTCGGCGACGAAGGCCGGGATGGCCGAGACCGGCAGCGAGATGTCGTGCTTGATGTTCAGCCCCGCCTGCGCCTGTGCGAGCGGGATGGATTCGCGCAGATGCCAGAACGCCTTGGCCTGCTGCAGGTTCTGCGCGATGGCCGCGTCGTCCACAAAGCCGTGCTCGACGGCTGCCTCCAGCAGCGCCTCGAACACGCCGCGTGCATGCTCGGCGCTCTCGGCGTCGGACAGCTCCAGCAGCACCGTCCATGCCGCCGGGCCCAGCGGCTGGGCCAGCTGCGGCAGCTCGCGCGCCACCAGCGCGAGTGACGCGTGGTTCATGACCTCAAAGCCGGTCAGCGCATCGCCCGCGCGCCGGCGCGCCAGGGCCAGCAGCGCCACGGCCGCGTCCAGCGACGCACAGGCGGCCAGCGCCGTGAGCCGCTCGCGTGGCTGCGGGTAGAGCTTCATCGTCGCGGCGGTGATGATGCCCAGCGTGCCTTCGCTGCCGATGAACAGGTCGCGCAAGTCGTAGCCGGTGTTGTCCTTGCGCAGGCCACTCAGGCCATGCCAGACCTCGCCGGTCGCCGTGACGACCTCCAGCCCCAGGCACAGCTCGCGCGCATTGCCATAACGCAGCACCTGCGTGCCGCCGGCATTGCTGGCCAGGTTGCCGCCCAGCGTGCAGGAACCCTCGGCCGCCAGGCTCAGCGGGAACAGCAGGCCCGCGCCCGCCGCCGCCGCCTGCACCTCCGCCAGCACGCAGCCGGCCTCGGCGGTCAGGCTGGCGTTGGCCACGTCGATGTCGCGCATGCGCTTCATGCGCGAGAGGCTGAGCACGAGCTGCTGGCCGCTGTCGTCGGGCGTGGAGCCGCCCACCAGACCGGTGTTGCCACCCTGCGGCACGATGGGCGCGCCGTGTGCGTGGCACAGCCGCACGACGTGGGCGACCTCCTCGGTGCAAGCCGGCCGCGCCACGGCCAGCGCGCGGCCGCGGTAGCGTTTGCGCCAGTCGTTCTCGTAGGCGCCCAGGTCGTCGCCGACCAGCAGACCGGCATCGCCCAGGCTCGCCCGCAGGGCCTGCAGCAGCGCGCTCATGCCGCCTTGGCCGCGGCCAGCCGCTGGCGGATCTGGGCCGTGCAGGCCGTGAACACGACGACACCCAGCACCACCTCCAGCAGCGCCAGCCAGCGGCCCGGCGCGGCCTCGCTGGTGCTGCGCACCAGGCCTTCCAGCACATACAGCCAGATGGCCAGCGCCAGCCAGCGGTAGGTGTACATGCGGTAGCGCCACAGCCCGGCCAGCGCCACCAGCAGCGGCAGCGCCTTCACGGCCAGCGTGCCGCGGCCGATGGGCGCGAGCCACAGCTCCCAGGCCAGGCACAGCAGGATCAGCGCCCCGCAGGCCGCCAGCGCGAGGTTGCGCGACAGGCGTTCGGGGGACGAGGGCTCGGTTCGTTCAGGGGCGGCAGGCATAGCTGCGGCATCATAGAAGCCATGTCCTCCACGCCTGCGTCCCACGATCCCGATGCGCCGTTGCCCCGCAATCCGGTGGCCTTCTTCAATGACTTTTTCACCGAGCTGCTGGCCTGGCCGTGGCTGCAGACGCTGCACACCTTCCGCCAGCGTTTCCGCGAGGAGAAGCTGGGCCTGACCGCCGGCAGCCTGACCTTCACGACGCTGATCTCGCTGGTGCCGCTGCTCACGGTGATGCTGGCCGTGTTCACGGCGTTCCCGATGTTCTCCAACTTCCAGGCGGCGCTGGAACAGTATTTCCTCAAGAGCCTGATCCCGCCCAACATCGCCAAGCCGGTGCTGGCCTCGCTGACGCAGTTCGCGGCCAAGGCCAACCGGCTGGGCACGGTCGGCCTGGTGTTCCTGGGCTTCACGGCGCTGGCGCTGATGCTCACCATCGACCGCACGCTGAATGCGATCTGGCGCGTGCGCCGCCCGCGCCCGATGGCGCAGCGGGTGCTCGTCTACTGGGCCGCGCTGACGCTGGGCCCGCTGCTGCTGGGCGGCAGCCTCACGCTGACGAGTTACGCCGTCAGCGTCGGCCAGGGCCTGTTCACCAAGCTGCCGGGCAACATCGCCGCGCTGCTGGGCGGCGCCGACATCGTGCTGCTGGGCCTGGCAGTCTCGGGCCTGTTCCATTACGTGCCTAACACCCATGTGCGTTGGCGCCACGCGCTGCTGGGTGGCGCCTTCGTGTCCATCGGCTTCTCGCTGGCGAAGTCGCTGCTGGCCTGGTACGTCAAGCAGGTGCCGACCTATTCCACGCTCTACGGCGCCTTCGCGACGGTGCCGGTGTTCCTCGTCTGGGTCTATCTGGGCTGGGTCATCGTCTTGTTGGGGGCCATCCTGGCAGCCAACACGCCCAGCCTCACCGGGCGGCTACACCTGCGTCCCGACACGCCCGGCCAGCCCATGGCGCTGGCGCTGGAGGTGCTGCGCGAGCTGTGGCGGGTGCGCGAGGCGGGCATGAGCGGGCTGTCCGACCTGGGCCTGGCCCGCGCGCTGCGCGTGGACCCGCTGCAACTGGCGCCGGTGCTCGACAAACTGCTCGCGATGGACTGGCTGGGCCGGCTGGAGGAAGACGGGGCGCAGCGCCTGGTGCTGCTGTGCTCGCCCGAGCGGGTCACGGCGGAACCGCTGATCACGGCCTTCCTCGCGCAGCGCCATGGTCTGCTGGCCAACCTGTGGGCGCAGGGCGACTGGGCGCGCCTCACGCTGGATCGCCTGCTCACTGAGGCTGGAAGCCCCCGGCCTTGATGATGCGGGCCCAGGCCGCCTCGTAGGCGCGTGCGCGCGCCGTGAGCTGCGGCGCGGTCATCAGCCCGACGTTCAGGCCCAGTTCGGTCAGCCGTGCCCGCACGCCAGGCTGGGTGATCACGCCGGCCAGCGCGGCCGACAGGCGCTCGAGCGTGGCCGCGGGCGTACCCGCCGGTGCGAAGACGCCGTAATAGGGCAGGTCCTCGAAACCGCTGATGCCGAGCTCGGCGAAGGTGGGCACGTCCGGCAGCGAGGCCTGCCGCTGCTGACCCATGACGGCGACGATGCGCAGCTTCTTGTGCTGATGGTTGACGATGAGGTCCGGCACCGAACCCACGCCGGCACTGATCTGCTCGCCCAGCATGTCGCTCACCATGGGCGCGCTGCCGCGATAGGGCACGGCGGCGAGATCCACGCCGTGCTTCTGCCCCAGCAGCTTGACGAGGAATTCCGGCACCGACGCCGGGGCCGGCACGCCGACATTGCCCTGGCCGCCTCGCTGCTTCACCCAGTCGAGGTAGTCGGGCAGGCTCGCGGCCGGCGTGCCTGCCGACAGCGCGAACGCGTTGGCGAAGGTGGCGAAACCCGCCACGGGCACGAAGTCCCGTGCCGGGTCGAAGCCGGGGTGCTTCAGCACCAGCGGCAGGATGGACAGGGTGTGGTCGTGGCTGACGAACAGCGTCGTGCCGTCGGGCGGTGCGGCCTTCAAGGCCTGGGCGGCGAGCTGGCCGCCGGCGCCAGGTCGGTTGTCGACGATGACCGGCGTGCCGAGCGAGGTCTGCAGCGCCTCGGCCAGCAGCCGGGCGATGGCGTCAGTGCCGCCGCCGGGCGGAAAACCCACCAGCAGCCGGATCGGCCGCTCCTGTGCATGTGCCGCGAAGGGCAGGGCCGCGAGGAGGACCCCGGCGGCCAGGGTGGAACGGCGTTGCAGCATCGGCGGGCTCCCGGCGTGGAGCGGCGAGTCTACGGGTGCAGCACCACGAGCAGCGCGGTTGCCACTGATTTGGCCGCATTGCGGATGGCGTGCGGCCCGTCCACGGCATAGCGTGCGGTCTCGCCGGCCTTGAGCCGGTTCGTCGTGCCCTGGGCGCTGACCTCCAGGCTGCCCGTCAGCACGCTCAGGTGCTCGCGCGAGCCCGGCTCGTGGGCCTGGCTGTCCAGCACACCGCCGGGTTGCACCGTCAGCTCGTACCACTCGAACTGGCCGGCCAGCTCGATGGGCCCGAGGATGCGCAGCTTGCACAGGCCGTCCGGGCTGGTCAGCCCCGGTGTGGCATGGGCCGGCACGGTCTCGATGGCGGGCGTTGCCGCGCGCTCGGCGCCGAGCAGCTCGCCCATGTCCACGCCCAGCGCGTTGGCCAGGCGCCAGACCACGGCGACCGTGGGGTTGGCTTGGTTGCGCTCGATCTGCGACAACATGGATTTGCTGACGCCGGCCCGCTTGGACAGGTCATCCAGCGACAGCCCGCGGCTGGTGCGCAGCGCCTGCAGGGCGGCGCCAACGCGTGGGGGTTCCAGGTCCGGGGCGGGCTTGTTCATGCTTGACGGCGATAGACGTTTTCCGGATACTGAACGAAAGTTCGATATATCGAACAAGTTCAATTTACCGAATTGTGCACCAGGAGCGGCGCGATGAGCCAAGCCTTCTATCAACACCTGCAGTCCGAGCTGGACGGCATCCGCAGCGCGGGCCTGTTCAAGGCCGAGCGCATCATCACGACGCCGCAGGGCGCCGTGGTGAAGACGGTGGACGGCCGCGAGGTCATCAACCTGTGCGCCAACAACTACCTGGGTCTGTCGAGCCACCCGCAGGTCATCGAGGCCGCCCACGAGGCGCTGCGCACGCACGGCTTCGGCCTCTCGTCCGTGCGCTTCATCTGCGGCACGCAGGACCTGCACAAGGAACTCGAAGCCCGCATCGCGCGCTTCGTGGGCTGTGAAGACGCCATCCTCTACGCCGCCGCCTTCGATGCCAATGGCGGCCTGTTCGAGCCGCTGCTGGGCGAGCAGGACGCCATCATCAGCGACGCGCTGAACCACGCCTCCATCATCGACGGCATCCGCCTGTGCAAGGCGCAGCGCTACCGCTACGAGCACAACAACCTCGACGACCTGGAGCGCTGCCTGAAGGAGGCCAAGGAGACGGGCGCTCGCCACACGCTGGTGTTCACCGACGGCGTCTTCTCGATGGACGGCACCATCGCGCAGCTCGACAAGATCCGCGAACTCTGCGACCGCTATGACGCGCTGCTGGGCATCGACGAATGTCATGCCAGCGGTTTCCTCGGCAAGACGGGCCGCGGCACGCCCGAATACCGCGGCGTGCACGGCAAGATCGACATCGTCACGGGCACCTTCGGCAAGGCGCTGGGCGGCGCGTCGGGCGGCTTCACCGCGGCGCGCAAGGAGGTGGTCGAGCTGCTGCGCCAGCGCTCGCGCCCCTATCTCTTCAGCAACACGCTTGCACCCAGCATCGCCGGCGCGTCGCTCGCCGTGCTGGACCTGCTGGAGGGCTCCACCGCGCTGCGCGACAAGCTCGAAGCCAACACCGCCTATTTCCGTGAGGCCATCCAGGCCGCCGGCTTCGAGATCAAGCCGGGCACTCACCCCATCGTGCCCATCATGGTCTACGACGCCGTGACCGCGCAGGCGCTGTCCAAGCGCATCCTGGAGCTGGGCATCTACGCCGTCGGCTTCTTCTTCCCCGTCGTGCCCAAGGGCCAGGCGCGCATCCGCGTGCAGATCTCGGCCGTGCACGAACGCGAACACCTCGAAAAGGCGGTTGCCGCCTTCACGCAAGCCGGCAAGGAACTCGGCCTCCTGAAATGAGCACTCCCCGCATCCTCATCATCGGCGCCAACGGCCAGATCGGCACCGAACTGGCTGCCGAGCTCGCGCGGCTGCATGGCCACGACGCCGTCGTCACCAGCGACCTGGCGCCCAAGGGCCGCGTGCCCACACTGGCCCACGAGGCGTTGGACGTGACCGACGCCGGCGCGCTGGCCACCGTCGTCAAGCGCCACAAGATCACCCAGATCTACCACCTGGCCGCCGCGCTCTCCGCCAACGGCGAGAAGCACCCGATGTGGGCCTGGGACCTGAACATGAAGGGCCTGCTCAACGTGCTGGAGCTGGCCCGGCACGAGAAGCTCGACAAGGTCTTCTGGCCCAGCTCCATCGCCGCCTTCGGGCCCAACACGCCGGCCGTGGACACGCCGCAGACCACCGTGATGGACCCCACCACCGTCTACGGCATCTCCAAGCTGGCCGGCGAGCGCTGGTGCGAGTGGTACCACGCCAAGCACGGCGTCGATGTGCGCAGCCTGCGCTACCCGGGCCTGATCAGCTGGAAGACGCCGCCCGGTGGCGGCACGACGGACTACGCCGTGGAGATCTTCCATGCCGCGCTGAAGGACGGCCGCTACACCTGCTTCCTGCAGCAAGACCAGGCGCTGCCGATGATGTACATGCCCGACGCGCTGCGCGCGACCATCGAGCTGATGGCTGCGCCGGCGGATGCGGTCAAGCAGCGGGGCAGCTACAACCTCGCGGGCGTGAGCTTCACGCCGGCCGAGATCGCAGCCAGCATCCGCCGCCGGCTGCCCGCCTTCACGATGGACTGCGCGCCGGACTTCCGCCAGGCCATCGCCGCCAGCTGGCCGCAGCGCATCGACGACCGCGCGGCGCAGGCCGACTGGGGCTGGCAGCTGCGCTTCGACCTCGACGCGATGGTCGACGACATGCTGGCTAATCTGCGTACGCAGTTGACGTCTTGAACGCCAGTTGAGGCCCTGCCTCGCGCACCCGGCAGCGCACGCGCCGGTCGCGCTCGGCGAGTGTCAGCCGCTCGCGCGGCGGCACGGGCTGGCGTACACCCAGCGCAGCGGCGAGGTTGGCATTGGCATCGCGGCGCGGTCTCAGCAGCTCCGACGGCCCCGTGAGCAGCGGCGTCACGCCGGGGCCGTGCCCGCTGACGGTGCTGTCGCCGTGGACGATGACGCCGATGGTGATGCGCCCGCCGCGCCAGATCGGCCCGCGACGCGTGTCTGCATCGCTGATGGCGACGAAGTCGCCGAAGCGCAGGCTGCCAAGCCGGTAGCGCTCGCGCGTGGGACGGTCGGCGAGCTGGATGTCGTAGTCGCCTCGCCACGCCGTGTTCTTGCCCAGGCCCGAGCCCATGAGCCGAGCCGGCACCAGGTGCGTGACGGGCACGTACAGCCGGCCGTCGCGTGCCTCGATGCCCCAGCGCCCGAGCAGGCCGGGGGCGCAGTTCATCAGCTCGATGCGCGGGTGCTCGGGCAAGCGCAGGCCCTGGCCGACGGAGGTCACGGCAATGCGGTCGCCGATGGCCAGTCGGCGCAGCACCTCGGGCGGGAAGTCCACCATGACGTGATTCACGCCGCCGTGCTTGCCGGTGACCCAGCCCTGCTGGCCGCGCGCGTCGCCGCTCAGCACCCGCGCCCGGTTGCCGACGCAGGCGTAGGTGATCAGCGCGTTGTTGGGGCCGTCGCGCGCGCCGATGACTTCGCGGTTGTTGTTGTGCAGCGAAACACCGGGCTCGATGTGGTCGCCGGCCAGACCCACGCACAGATCGCCGATGCGCCGGTTCAGCACGATGCCGCCGGTGCCCGGCAGCACGCGCGGCACGCCGTCGTAGCCGATGCGGTAGGGCGTGGCCTGCGCGACCGGGTGAGCGATCTGGCCCTGCACGGTCACCGCGACCAGTTCGTCACGGTTCAGTCGCAGGCCGTCGGTCGGGTTGCTGTTCGGGGTTTCGTTCGGGGGTGTCGGAGCTTGGTACATGAGGACACTCGCTTCAGGGCTGGATCAGAGCCGGTACCACCAGGCGTCACTGTGTTGCCAGGGGTCCTGGCTGTCGTCGTTGGACGCATCGCCGCTGGGCGGCAGCGTCAACGCATGCACGACGCAGGCGTGCTGTACCGACTGCAGCAGCGCCGCGAGGCCGGCGGCTGCAATCGCCTGGCGCACGAAGGCCCGCTCGGCCGCCAGCAGACTGGCGGCGTCGCCGTCCGGCAGCTGGCGCAAGGGCAGGCTGAAGCCGCTGAGCACGCGGGCCGGGCCGGGCGGGCCGAACGCATCTGTCGCGCGGCACAAGATGAGCGCACCGTCCAGCGCGGCCGACAGGGCCAGTGCATCGTGCGCACCGGCCAGCGCGTCGAAGCTGCGGCACCAGCGGGCGTCCGCTGGCTGCGGCGGCTGCCGCCCCAACAGCGCTTCGGCATGCCATTCGAAGCGGTCGACGAGGGAGTCGTCGCTGCCACTGCGCAATTGCGATTCGGCCAGGTTGTCGCCTACCCAGCGCAGTGTCCAGGAGCCGGCGTCCGTGCCGTCCCGCAAGGCCGTCCAGTCGCTCAGCGCCAGTGGGTGCAGGCCGGATTGCGGCAGGCCATCCGCGTTCAGCAGATCGCTCGCATCCAGCACTTGCCAGAACGAGCGTGGCAGCCAGGTCTCGAACACCCTGGTGAGACCCAATGCGAGCTTGAGGCCGCAGGCATGTCCCAGCACCAGGGCGGGGTCCAGTACGCAGCGCAGCTTGGGGCCGTCCACCGTCACGCGCAGGTCGCTCGCCCCCATGGCGTCACTCTCCGTCGAAGGCGTCGAACACATCCGTCGGGTATAGCCGCACCGGCGCCGCGGCCGTGCCGCTGCGGTCCAGCGTGGGCGACGAAGCGCCCGCTGCGTAGACCAGTTTGCGCAGCAGCGCCCCCGATGCGGGATCGATCTGCAGGAAGACATTGCGCACGGTCGTGTTTCGCGCGGCGATGTGACGCTGCATCTGGCCCGGCTGGGTGTCCACTTCGATGTGCGTGGTCTGGTTTCCGCGTCGCGGGTTGTTGAAGCTGGCATCCGGGCGCAGGCGCGGGTTGGGCTGGCCCGGGCCACGAGGCTGGTCGATGCGCACGGGTGTACGCGGGAACCAGCGGCGCAGGTCGTTGGTCAGGCTGCCAATGACGTGCCAATGCGTCAGGTTGGGCGACAGGCCGCGCTGCCCGCGGGGCAGCCGTGTCAGCTCGTCGATGCCGTTGTCGATGTCGGCCACGGCGTCGGCGAGGATCGCGCGGTCCCAAGGCGTGCTCATGTTGACCGTCCGGCGTCAGCAGGTGCCGGCCGGCGCATCGCGCGC